>Ga0315289_10007546_pt1 | contig 15826 bp, 10 predicted proteins | sample YL17G11_40_MG_FD_203452 | JGI IMG/M metagenome (GOLD analysis project Ga0315289, IMG submission 203452) | Sediment microbial communities from Yellowstone Lake, YNP, Wyoming, USA - YL17G11_40 | ecosystem: Environmental > Aquatic > Freshwater > Lake > Sediment | place: USA: Wyoming | collected... | reverse complement strand
CACAGCCGGCCCGACGCAGGCGCCGCAACCGGGGCGGCGGAATGCGCCGGGGCCGGACCCAAACTCTGACGAGCGAGCGCTGCCGATGGATGAGAAACGGCCATCAACCCTGGATCGCGTCGTGGCATTCAGCCTGGCCGGACAGCGTTTCGCGCTGTCAGGGCGCCAGGTGTTGGAGCGGGCGCGACGCGTCATCGCGAATGGCGTGCCCCCGGAAGCCAGCAACTACATCTCGTGGGTTGTCGAGATCGACGGACAGATGGTCGGACTGAAGTGGCTCTCGGCGCTGGTGACAGGCGTTCCAACGACGGCTTTTCAGACCAACCAGACCCGGCCGATCCTACAGCGCATGGGGCTCTCCGTACGCCGCCTCGAGACGCCCGTGGTGGCTCCTACGGCAAGGGGGCCGACCCCGCAAGGGCCGTCGACACCCCCGGAAGCTCACAGAAGTGCGTTGCGCAGCCCGGTCGCCATTCTGGACAGCCAGATCGCCGACATCCACAGCTTCCTCAACGGGCGCGGCAGCCGGCCCACTGACGAACGGCTATGTGACTGGGTTCACCTCTGCTACCAGTTCGAGCTGTATCGCGAGGGACGCGATCTCTTTGCGTTGGTCGATCCATCGCAGGTCAACTCCTGGTACTACGAACGCACCCGGCGACTGGCCCGGGTATGCGCCATGAAGGCGTCGGGACAGGCATGACAGCCCTAGCGACACCGCCGTTCAGCCGAAAAAGCGACTACGAGGGCCCGCTGTTGGAGATTCTGGCTGACCAGCCGGAAGGACAGGCCGCGACAGCCTTCGTCATGAGCGAGTTCTGGCGCAGGTATGTGGCCTCCATTCCTGCCGAGCACCAGGTGCTCCTCGCGAGCAGCGCAAATGAGCCGAAGTGGCGGAACATCATCCGGTGGGCTCGGTTGGCGCTGATCAAACGTGGTTGGCTGGAATCTCCAGCGCGAGGCATCTGGCGGATCACCGACGCCGGCCGAGTGTACCTGGCGCAGATGGGAAATTCGGCGCCGGTTGCCAATTCGCCATCGCCCTTGGCAAAGCTTGCGCAAGCACCAGAGTGCACCGCCACCCTTTCAATTGGAGGCGCGCCGATCACCCTCACAGTCGAAGAAGTACTGGATGCTGCGAGACGGGAGATTGCTCGCGGCTTGCCGCTGGCTGCCCGCAGCTTCCACTCCTGGGTCGTAGAGGTGGACGGACAGGAAGTCGGTCTGAAATGGCTATTCGGCTTGGCCACCGGTTTGTCACACGCCGACTTCAAGACCAACAAGGCCCGCAGGGCTTTCGAGGGCTTGGGCATCGCTGTCCGGCGAGCTAAGAATGGAGTCAGGGGCAAGGCAGTGGCTGAGGTCTCGACGTTCACCGGCAGGCCAGGACGTTCCCCCAAGGACACGCGTGTCGAGACACTGGCGCCGGCCCGTGAGATCGTCGACGCCCGGATTGCCGCCGTGCGGGACTTCCTGAGCGGCCGGGCGAGCCGGCCCAGCGACGAGCGGCTATGTGACTGGGTCCACCTCTGCTACGAGTTCGAGCTGTATCGCGAGGGACGCGATCTCTTTGCGCTGGTTGACCCATCGCAGGTCAACACCTGGTACTACGAGCGCGCCAAACGACTGGCGAAGGTGTGCGCGATGAAGGCGGCAGGACAGGCATGAGCGACGAACCCATCCCGCGAAACCTGGAGGATTACCTCTACCGCAAGCTGGCAAGTGCCCACGCCAATGCCCGGCTGGTGTTCGTGCTGGATCCGCCCGCCCGGCTGAAGCTGCCTTCGGAGTTAATGGCGGGCGGCCGGTCATGGCCCGTACATCGTTACGACGGCAACGACCTGGCCCTGCGCGCGGAGCTGGCGCGTGCTGGCTGGACGGCCTCTCGACCCGGAGGACCGGCCCTAATCTGGGCGACCGGGCCGCGTGGCGCTGACGGGGGCAGCAGCCCGCGCCTCCGGCTCAGCAGCCTCACCGATCTGCTGGCCCTCGCCGATGAGGTCTTTGACCTCAGCCTGACCGGGGCGTTGGCCGAGCTGATCCCCAACGAGAGCTGGCCTGCCGATGCGCTGGCCCGCCACGAGGCAATTTTTGCCGGCAACTTGCCTGAAGTGGTGTCTGGCCACGAGGAATTGCGCCGCCACCTCCCGCGCGGTTCGGCGCTCGACGTCCATGCCGTGCGCGCATTGGCGCTGCATGTCGAGCGGCCCAACATCCCGGTGGGCGAGCTCCTGTTCCATCGCGATTCGCCGGAGCAGGCTCTGCGGCGCTACATCACGCTGGCCTGGAGCGCCGATTGGGACCCGCCGAGCCGCGAGCTGCTTCGTGAGCATGCGCGGACATCGCCCCGCACCAACCTGGGCAACGTCGCAGCCTGGTTTGAGCCGTCTATCAAAGGGTTGGCAGTCTACATCTACCTGCGTCGCCTGCTCGGCCGGGCACGCCTTCCGAACATCGCCAACCAGGTGCGCGGCCTCGGCATCCTGGACTTTGATCCCGAACCACTGGAACCTTGGGTCGAGAGCGTCCTGGCCCGCTGGGAGCGCGAGGCGACATGGCGCGACCAGATCATCGTCAGCGCTGAAGGTAATTTGACCGAGAGCGACTTGCAGAGAGTTACCGGCCTCCTGCCGCTCCGCAGTGCAACGGATCTTTGGGCGCTGATCGAGAGGGCTGAGACCCCGGCCGCGGTCTACGAGCTGGCGCGCCGGGCGCTTGATGCCACGCCGGGTGATGGGCTCGAGCAGGCATTGGCGGCCTGGCCGGGCCATCGGCTACACGGTCTGGAGGCGTTGCCCGTCACACGTTATCGTGCGGCCGCCTTGGCGATCACCGGTTTCATGGATGAGACAGCCGGCATCGTTGCGGCACTGGCTTCGCGCACAGAGGCGCCGGAAACGCTTTCCGGCATACTCGACTGGTACGTTGCCGGGCGCTACTACGACCTGGAGTTCGCTTGCGCTCGCGCCGCGAACCATCTCCGTCGCCTGCCCGATCACGGCCTGGAGCGCAGACTTCAGGCGTACCTGGACGCCCTGCGGGATCGCGTGCGGGCATTTCTGGGCGAGGCAGACGAGAAGCTGGCCGAACAGATCAGTGCGAGCTGGGGTAAGTATCTGAACGATTCCCGCCTATCGACGCACGTGCTTTGGGATTTCGTCCGGCAGCGGCGGTTGCATCCGACGCAAGAGGCCAGGCTGTGGGTGGTCGTGTTCGACGGGATGCGCTGGGATACGTGGCAGCGCGTAGTGAAGCCCCGGCTGCTGCAGTCGTTTGAGATGAAACAATCCGACAAGGCCTACCTGAGTCTGCTGCCCTCCTGGACGCCGATCGCGCGCACGGGCCTGCTGGCAGGTCGCCCCCCAGGTTCGGATGGTTGGTCCACCCGAGACCAGGGACTCCTGGCCGCTCGCTTCTTTGAAATCCCAGTTGGAGAACGAGACGCCAAGCTCCAGTTCTACTCTGGCATGGAAAGTGACCGCACCTACCTTCAGCTTGACCGCGAGCGCCGCTACCCGTGGAACGTGCTGATCTTCAACATCAGTGATGATGGCCTGCACCAGGAGCGCGGCGACCTCGTCGCGTTGAACGAGGGGATCGAAACGAAACTGAACGGCATCATGCTCACGCTCAGCGGCCTGGTCGACCCAGAGGATACCATCGTGGTATCCAGCGACCACGGCTTCGTGGAGTTGGAGAACGACGACAACGGCATCGCGATACTGGAGGATGATCGCCTGGCGCGGCAAGCAGCCGGGGGTCCCGATCCGGTGCGTTTCCGATACATTGCTGGTATGGCGCATCCGAAGGGGTTCGTCGTCGAGTACCGGGGCCTGCGAGACTCACCGTTCACCGTCGCGGTTGGGCGGCGATGGTTTCGTCGCGATGACAGCAGAGGCCGCGCTCCCGACCGTTATGCGCACGGGGGCCTCTCACTCGCCGAGATGGTAGTGCCTGGCGCGCTGCTGAAGCTCATTGTCGAGAAACGGGTGGAACTGGCTATCGTCGAGCCATTTGGGCAGGCCATATCGGTGCCAGAAGGGGAGCCGCTGCCGCTCGATATTGTCATTGAGAACCGGGGCAATCAGCCGGCGGACTTCGCGATTGAGGTCAAGGCCGATACGGACGCGCGGCCCCAGTCCCTGCAGGGGAAAGTGGATCCGGCCGGGCGGTGGCGAACGACGGCCACGGTGCAGCCGCAATACCGGGAGCGCGGCACTTCGACGTCGCTCGTCACGATCACGCTGAGCTACACTGACGCTAACGCCCGCTCCACGGTCAGGCGTTGCGAGGTCCCTGTGAAGATCGCCGCGCGGCATGATCGGGTCGAGATGGAGTTCGGCGGCCTGGACGAGCTTGACAACCTGGGCTAGGTTTGTAGTGCGCACTTCAGTGCGCTGAAGCGCACACTACAGACGCGAGAGGATGCATGCCTTGAACGCAGCACTGACGCCGGCAGACGAGAAGGTTCAGCGCCTTATGGGCGACCGGGTGGTGCTCAAGCCGCTCACCCGCTGGAATGAGGCCTACAAGGAGTTCCCGCGCTACGTTTTGGAGTATCTCTGTGCGCGCTATATCGACCCGGGCAACCCGGTAGCCGGCCAGGCTCGCATTGACCGCCTACTTCAGGAACACTATGTGGAGAGCGACGCGCGCGAGCTTATCAAGAGTCGGATCCGGGAGAAGAAGGAGTATATCTTACTCGGATCGCTGCAGGTGCGGCTGGATGCTGCCCGCGATCACTATTGGGCCGAGGTGCCGGCGCTCGGTGACAGTTTTGTTCGTGTCGGCCAGCGCGTGCTGTCCGAGTATGGCGAGGCGCTGATGACGGGCGGTGCTTGGGGCACAATGACCATCGAGTACGATGCCAAGTACGAGCTGAAGGGACGCATCTACCCCTTCTTCGTGCGTGACTTCAAGCCGTTCCAGATCACCCGTTTGGACCTGGATGACTACATTGCCAAGCGGCAGCTCTTCGAGACGGGCGAGTGGATCGATCTGCTTGTGCAGACCATCGGCTTCAATCCGGTGCGCTTCAGCGACCGGGAAAAGATGCTGATGTTGCTGCGCCTGGTCCCTTTCGTGGAGTCCAACTACAACCTCATCGAGCTCGGCCCGCGCGAAACCGGCAAGACCTATACCTACCGCAACACGTCCAGCCGGGCTTTCGTGATCTCCGGCGGCAAGGCCACCCCTGCCACGCTCTTCTACAATGTGGCTTCCCGTAAGATCGGCATCCTGGGCTACCGAGATGTCGTGTTCTTCGACGAGATCGCCAGCACGAGCTTTTCCGACCCGGAGGCAACAGTCAGCGTCCTCAAGGACTATATGCAGACCGGCCACTTCAGCCGCGGGCCATTGGAGTTTACGGCCCAGGCCAGCATCGTGTTGGGGGGTAACATCGACACCGACCTTATGCGGAAGGCCCCCTCGACGAGATATCGCCATCTCTTTGAGGTGATGCCCGCTGAGCTGGGCGCTGACACCGCGTTTCTCGATCGTCTGCACGCTTTCCTGCCCGGCTGGGAGCTGCCGAAAATCCGGCCGGAGAACTATGCAGCCGGATATGGCTTCATCACGGACTACCTGGCCGAGATCTTCACTCGCCTGCGCAGGCGCAACTACCAGTCCGTGGTCAACGCGCGCGCCGATTTGGGCGGTCTCACCGGTCGCAACGAGGATGCGATCCGCAAGACGGCTGCCGGTCTGCTGAAACTCATCTTCCCGCACCGCACGACCGATGATCTGACCGAAGAGGAACTCAGACCATGCTTGGATCTGGGAATAGAGTGCCGGGCAAGGGTCGTTGACCAGTTGGCTGTGTTGGCTCCGATGGAGTTCAAGCCGGCAGCGTTCGAGGTCAGGGTCAGGCCGGATTCGCGGGGATGATCAAGCCCTCTCCCTGCCCCGCCTACTGCGTCAACGTCACCTTGTGCAGGCCGCGCGGCGCCTCCGGGTCATACCCTTTGGCACGGGTCAGATGGTAACAGTAGAGCTGCGCAGGCAGGATGCTCACCAGCGGGGTCAACCACTCCGGGATGCCGGAGGAGATGCGGAACGCCGCGCCGGCCAGCGCGGTCGCCTCATCGCTGTCAGAGATCACCACCAGGTTGGCGTGCAGCTCATCGCGCAATTGGTGCAGCAGGGCGAGCATGTCGGCGTAGACCGCGCCGCGCGGCACGATCGCCAGAATGGGGAACTCTCCCTCGACAATCGCGATCGGACCGTGCTGAAAATCGGCCGCGGAGTAGGGATCGGCCAGCACATAGGCCAGCTCCTTGAGTTTCAGCGCCCACTCGTGCGCTGAGGCAAAGTTGTAGCCGCGTCCCAGAACCACGCACCGGGTCATCGCCCGCTGCTCCTCCGCGACCTGCTGCGCTACGGCTTCCAACCCAAGTGCCTTCTCCATGGCCTCGGGCACGCGGCACAGATCGGCCTGGCGCTCGGCATCATGCGCCAGGGCTGCCGACAGCGCCGCCAGGATACACAGGGTCGCGGTATACGTCTTCGTCGCGGCGACCGCCTTCTCCGGCCCGGCGTCGATCGACAGGACCAGCTCGGCGGTCTCGGCCAGCGGGGAGGCCGTGTCATTGGTGATCGCCAGTGTCAGCGCGCCCTGGCGCTTGCCCTCGGCGACCACGCCGAGGATGTCCGGCGAACGGCCCGACTGGGAGATCCCTACCACCAGGGCATCATGCAGCCGCGGCGATGCCCCGTACATCGAGATCAGCGAAGGCGCGGCGAGAGCCACTGGCAGACGGTTGTACACACCCCAGATATACTGCGCGTACATGCCGGCGTGGTCTGACGTGCCACGAGCCGCGATCATGGCGTAGCTCACATTGCGCCCGGCAATGGCCCGGGCCGCGCGCTCGATATCCCCCCACCCCGCGTCAAGGAGCCGCTGCACTACCGCGGGTTGCTCAAGGATCTCGTCTCGCACTCCCATGTCTGCTCTAACCTCCTGCCCGGCGGATCGCCTGCCTCCCGACCGCCGCCGCTTGCGGCGGGCAGGGCGTGAGGCCGGTGGTATTGAGGATAACGCATGTTACGCAACGAGTGTGCCGGAGGGCCTGCCCGTTGTCAAGTTCCATTCACGGGCGGCCCTGCGTAGTCACTGTAACCGCCCTCGATCTCACGCAGAGCGCCCTCTTCGAGAACCACGACGCGGTCGGCGATGCGGTCCAGGAAATAGCGGTCGTGAGAGATGACCAGCACGGTGCCGTTGAACTCCTCCAGGGCCGCTTCAAGCACCTCGGCCGATGGGATATCCAGGTTGTTGGTGGGCTCATCCAGCAGCAGAAAGTTGGCATCGGAAAGCATCAGCCGGGCCAACTGCATGCGGCTGCGCTCGCCGCCGCTGAGCTGCCGCACCAGCTTCTGTGTGGCCTGATATTCGAACAGGAAACGCCCCAGGAAGGCGCAGGCATCCGATTCGTACATCGGCCGCGCGTCGCGCACCTCTTGCACCAGGGTCCAATCCGGGTGCAAGGTCTCGTGTTGCTGGGCATAATAGCCCACCCGCACACTCGGCCCGAGCTTGATGGCGCCGCCGTCGGGCTGCTCCGGGCCGAGGCCGGCGGCGCCCAGGATGCAGCGGAAAAGCACCGACTTGCCTGCGCCGTTCGGCCCCACCAGGCCCACGCGCTCGCCGTGCCACACGAGCAGGTTAAGCCGGGCAAGCACAACCCTCAGATCCCCGGTCGCCTCGTCGGTGAACCGCCGTTCCAGGTCCCTGATCTCCAGTACCTTATTGCTGCCGCGCCAGCCGGCCAGTTCCAACCTCATGCGCGCCTGCTCGCCGGGACGCTCGATGCGATCCATGCGTTCGAGCATCTTGTGGCGGGCGCGGGCCTGGCGGGCGTGCCGTTCGTTCACCACGATGCTGGCCCACATCTCGAAACGCTGGATGGCCGCCTCGATCTGTGTGATGCGTTTCTGCTGCGCCCGGTAGAGCTGCTCCTGCCGCAGCTCGGCGAGCTGCTTGTTGACGGCGTATTCCGTGTAGGTGCCCGGCCACACGGTGATCTGACCGCGGTCAAGCTCGGCGATGCGGTCCACCACCTGGTCCAGCAGGTAACGGTCGTGGGAGACGATGACGACGGCGCCCGGATAGCCCTTGACGATTGTCTCCAACCGCGCCTTGCCGGCCAGGTCCAAGTGGTTGTCGGGCTCGTCGAGCAAGAGCAGGTCTGGCGCCCACACCAGAAGGCGCGCCAGGCCCACGAGCTTCGCCTGCCCGCCGCTCAGGGTGTTCATTGGCTGGTCGAAGGTCTCCGGGCCGAGCCCGAGATCACACAGGGTGGATCGCACCCGGTTTTCGAAGGTAAGGCCGCCCGCCGCCTCGTAGGCATGGAGCAGGCGGGAATGTTCATCGATCACGCGAACCAGGCGGGCCGCGTCGCCATAGACCACCGGGTCGCCCATGAGCACCTCACGCCCCGCGAGCGCCTCCCGCAGCCGGCCGATCTCGGGAGAGCCGGAGAGGGCAACGTCGAGCACCGTTCGCGCGCCCGACAGCTCGGGGTCGCCCCCCACATCCTGCGGCAGATACCCGATGGTGAGGCCTTTGGTGCGGAAGATCGCCCCTGCATCCGGTTCCAACTGGCCCAGAATCAAGCGCAACAGGGTGGACTTGCCGCCCCCGTTGGCGCCGACCAGGCCGACCTTCTGCCCGGCCTGGAGCTCCCAACTCAGTCCTTGCAGGATCGGTTTGTCGAAGTAAGTGTAGCCGACGCCGGTCAGGTTCACGAGTATGGTGGACATTGTGGTGCCTCAAAGCAGTACGAAAAAGGCCGCAGGCGAAGCGCCCACGGCCGACAGGTTGACGTAACGATCCGATCAATGGGCGCGCTGAACTAGGTCTCGGCGCCCCTGGAAGCGATGCGAGGGAGGTAAAGGATCAGGCGATCGGTGCAAACGACAAGCATGGAAAGAGTATATCGCGTACCATGGTTGGGTGTCAACTTGACGGCATCTTCGCATCTCCGGGCGGGGGCGGATCTCGGACTCGAGCCATTCCCGGCCGATCGGCCGGGACAGGCAGGCGGTTTGGCTGCGGAAGGCAAGTGACCGGCTAAAGCCTCGAATCCGACCCCGGGACCCGCCGCGCAATGGACACAAGGCGCCTTCGTTGCACGGCGCGGCCCGGCTGTGCTACAATCGCCCCATGTCGCTGACCGCCCTTCCAGAGCCTGTCCTTCTGCTACGCGAAGCCCTGCGCCGGCCGTTGCCCGGCCTTCAGGCACAGGTGCGGATGGCGCCGGAACCGCGGCATGGCGTCGACGAATCGGCGAACCCCGACCAGGAGTATCGGCCCGCGGCCGTTCTGGTGTTGATCTATCCTTGTGGGCACGGCCCCCGTCAGGCAAGCCCTGAGCCGGGAAACCAAACGACCGTTTCGCTGGAGGATCTGTGCCTGGTGCTGACCCTTCGCACCGAGCGGGTGGAAAACCACCGCGGGCAGATCTCTTTCCTGGGTGGCAGCATGGACCCGGGCGAGGACGCCACGGCTACCGCACTGCGAGAGGCCGAAGAAGAGTTGGGCGTGGATCCGCACAGCATGCAGATCCTGGGCTCCCTGTCGCCGCTCACCATACCGCACAGCCGGTTTTGCGTCTGGCCGGTGGTCGCGTATGCCGCGCAGCGCCCGGCCTTCGTGCCCAACGGGGAAGAGGTCGCAGAGGTGATCCAGGTGGAGATAGCGCAACTGCTGGCTCCGTCCACGCGCTGTGAGGAGGTGTGGCAACTCCACGGCGGGCCAGTGCGGGTGCCATATTACGCAGTGGGGCCGCACAAGGTGTGGGGCGCTACGGCCATGATGCTGGGCGAGCTGCTAGCGGTGCTGCTCGGATAGTCCGGTTGCACCTCAAGTGCGCCCACCGCGAAGCGGTATGTGAACCAGGAGATTCCGCCATTGGATCCAGCAGTGGACTCTAATGTCCCCACGCCGACACCGATCTACACGATAGGTTACGGTGCCCGCACGATAGAGGAATTCCTTGAGGTGCTGAAAGCCTACCGGATCACCGTGCTGATCGATGTGCGCTCCGCGCCTTACTCCCACTATAAGCCGGAGTTCTCCAGGGAAGAATTGGAGGAGCGGCTGCGACTGGGCGGGATCCGCTACGTGTACATGGGAGACCAACTCGGCGGGCAGCCCGCCGATCGCGACTGCTACGTGGACGACAAGGTGGACTACGACCGGGTGAAGGAGAAGGCGTTCTACAGCACGGGGATCGGTCGCATCCAGAAAGCTTTCCAGCAGCAGCTTCGGGTGGTGCTCATGTGTGGCGAGGGCAAGCCGGAGGCCTGCCATCGCAGCAAGCTGATCGGCGCAACACTCAGGGACCTGGGTATTCCCGTCAGTCACATCGACGAAGACGATCAGCCGCGCACCCAGGATGAGATCGTCTACGAACTGACTGATGGACAACTCAGCCTGTTCGGCGAGCCTGCTTTCACCTCGCGCAAGCGTTATCGCGCCGCGGGAGACGACGATGACACCTGAGGTCGTCACCATCGGCGTCTACGGGTGGATCGAGGAGTTGTTCTTCCGCGCCCTGGTCGAAGCCAGGGTGGATACCTTCTGTGACATCCGGGCGCGGCGCGGGGTGCGCGGCTCAGAGTACACCTTCGCGAACAGCCGGCGCCTGCAGGCGAGATTGGCGGACCTGGGCATTCGTTACATCCATCGCAAGGACCTGGCTCCGAGCCCGGCAGCGCGAGCAGGGCAGCAGTTTGCAGACAGCGCCACGCGCACGCCCAAGCGGCTACGAGCGACACTCGGTCCGGCATTTGTCGATGCCTACCGGCGCGAGCGCCTCAGCGGTTTCGACAGCGCGGCCTTCGTGGCCGAGTTGGGTCCACAAGCCCAGGTGGTGGCTCTCTTTTGCGTGGAGCGAGAACCCAGCGCTTGCCACCGTTCTCTGCTCGCTGAGCGTTTAGTCCAGGATCTGGGCATCAGGGTCACGCACATGACGCCCAGGAGGTAGGCGCAACCGTGAAGGTTCTTATTGTCGCCAAGACCCGCCAGGGCAGTAGGGCCTGCATCGGCGGGATTGCCGCCGATGGGCGCAGCGTGCGCTTGGTGGCGGCGGATGCCGAGACCAGCGAGCGCGCCGGCATGGAATACGCGGTGGGCGAGGTGTGGGAAGTCGATGCGGCGCCTGCCGGCGACATCATGCCACCTCATGTCGAGAACACCATCGTGAGGGCCGGGCGAAAATTTCGGTCGGTGGCGGACCCGGTTCCCGCCATCGAGCGATGCATGCCGCCTAAGCATGGCGGCATCGACGTGCTCTATGATGGGCTCACCCAGGCCACCACCACAGGCGCCCTCTACATCGCCGAGAAATCGGGCATCCCTTCGTACAGTACCATGTTCTGGCGGCCCGATCAGTCGCTGCAACGGGACGACGAGGGCAAACGCATTCGCTATCGCTATGCGACGCCGGATGGCGGGCGTACCCTGGTCTTCATCGGCTTCCAGGAACCGGTCGACGTGATCCCCGCCGGGGCTCTGTTGCGCGTATCGCTGGCCCACTGGTGGCGCCCTGAAAACGCCATGGCCAGCGAGCCGCGCTGCTACGTGCAGTTGTCGGGCTGGTTTCTCCCGGCGTCATCCTCAGCCCTTCCGGATTCGCACTCCAGGCCGGCCGCGGCCGCGGCGCTGCCAGACAAAGCTGTCATGCCGGAGCATCACCCGGATCTCGCCGACGCCCAGCGACTGCTGAAATCGGTCTTCGGCTATGACGATTTCCGCCCGTTGCAGGCCGAGATCATCGCTAATCTGTTGGACCGGCGGGACACGCTCGCGGTGATGCCTACCGGCAGCGGGAAATCCCTCTGTTTCCAGTTGCCCGCGCTGCTGTTCGACGGGCTGACGGTCGTCGTGTCGCCGCTGATCGCACTGATGCAGGACCAGGTGGACCAGTTGCGCGAAGTCGGCGTTGAGGCTGCCTTTCTCAACAGTACATTGGGCTACCGGGAATACATGGCCGCCACCGGGCGCGTCAAGCGCGGCCAGACCAAGATCCTGTATACGTCGCCGGAGACGCTGCTGCGCCCGGAAACACTGGTGATGCTTGACGGGTGCCGGGTAGATTGCCTCGCCATCGACGAGGCGCACTGCATCTCGGAGTGGGGGCACGACTTTCGCCCGGATTACCGGGAGATGCTTCCCGTACGGAAGCGCTATCCTGATGCGGTCTGTGTTGCTTTCACGGCCACGGCCACGCCGCGCGTGCAGCAGGACATCAAGCTGAGCCTCGGTCTTCGTGACGAAAATGAGTTCATCGCCAGCTTCAATCGCGAGAACCTGTACCTGGAGGTGCGGCCGCGAACAGATGGGTTGGGCCAGACGCTGGCCTTCCTGGAGGCCCATCGCGACCAGTCGGGCATTATCTACTGCAGCACCCGGCAGGGCGTTGACGAGCTGGCAGCGCGGCTGGGGGAGAAAAAGTGGTCGGTCTTGCCCTATCACGCCGGCATGGACAACGAAACCCGCCTCCGGAATCAGACCCGCTTCTCCCGCGATGAAGTGCCCATCATAGTCGCGACGATTGCCTTCGGCATGGGCATCAACAAATCCAATGTGCGCTTCGTCTTGCATCACAACATGCCCCAGAGCCTCGAGGGTTACTACCAGGAGATCGGCCGCGCTGGGCGCGACGGGCTGCGAGCGGATTGCCTCTTGCTGTTCAGCCACGCAGATCTCCAGACCATCTACGGGTTCATCGAAAAAGGTGCGGAGTCGGAAAAACCGGGCCGCCATGCCCGCCTGCAAGCCATGGTGCGTTACGCAGAGGCCCAGAACTGCCGGCGGGTGCCGTTGCTGGGTTATTTCGGTGAGCCGGCCACTGCGCCGGTTTGTGGATTCTGCGACAACTGCCTTGGGACCACAGCAGAAGAGCAAAAGGTTGACTGCACCGATGCAGCCCGCGAGTTCCTCTTGTGCGTCAAGCTCACAGGCCAGGTCTTCGGACCCGCTCACGTTGTCGATGTGCTGCGCGGCTCCCGCGGGCAGAAGGTTCTCCGTTTTCATCACGACCGGCTGACAAGCCACGGTGTCGGGCGAGGTCATTCGGCGGCCCAGTGGAGGCACTTTGCCGAGCAGTTCGTCCGGCAGGGTTTGCTCGAACAAGACATGGAGCACGGCAGCCTCCGGCTGACATCCAAAGGTCGCGACGTGCTCGGCGGGGCCCAGGTTTTCGTGGCTGCGCAACCCTCTCCCATGGTTAGCCCGGCAGCGCGCTCAGACCACGACGGGGCGTTATTCGAGCGTTTGCGTGCCCTGCGCCGCCAGGTGGCAGAAGAGAACAATCTGCCACCTTTTGTCGTCTTCTCCGACCGCTCCCTAGTCGAGATGGCCACCTACTACCCGCAGTCAGAAAGTGGCTTTCTCGCCATCCATGGCGTGGGAGAGTACAAGCTTAAGCAACATGGCGAGCGGTTTCTGATGGTGATCCGTGACTATTGCGCTGAGCACGATCTGCAGGAACGCGCCAGGCCGGCCAGGTCCGGAGACCTCAGAGCTTCTTCTGCCGCAGGGAAAAACCGTTCCGAGGAAGTGGGCGAACAATTTGCTGCTGGCCGTTCAGTCGCGGATCTTCAGGCCATTTACGGCGTGACGAAGAACACGATCGTGAATCACCTCTACCGCTGCGTCCGCGAAGGCCGAGCCTTCCCACCCGAACGGATTCGGGAGTTGTCCACACTCTCGGCGGCAGATCAGGAGCGTGTGTTTGGGATCCTGGGCGATCTCGGCCCTGACTATTTGAGCCCTCTCTTCCAGGCCCTGGATGGCACTGTTTCATACGACGAACTGCACATCATGCGCTTGGTCTACCTGTGTGCGCAAAGAGTTTCCCTGCCATAGAGGTTGCCCTTGCACCACTGTGTTATGATGAAAAGGCTGTTACATGCCAGATAGGCTGTAGGAGGAAAGCCGTTTCATGCAAGCTATCATGCTCTACGAACAGGGCGGGCCCGAGGTGCTGAAGCTGGAGGAGCGGCCCACGCCCCAGCCGGGCCCAGGCGAGGCTTTGGTGCAAGTGGCGGCCGCCGGGGTGAACTACATCGATATCTACAGGCGCTCGGGATGGTATAAGCTGACCCTGCCGTGCGGCATGGGCAGCGAGGGGGCAGGCACTGTGCTGCAGGCCGGCGCCGGCGTGACGGCCGTGGCCCCAGGTGACCGGGTGGCCTGGATAGCGGGCGCCCATTCGTACGCCACTCACACCGTGATCCCGGCCGACAAACTGGCGCCCGTGCCCGAGAAGGTCACGCTCGAGCAAGCCGCCGCAACGATTTTGCAGGGCATCACGGCAGATGTCCTCACGAGCCGCACGTACTCGCTGAAGCCCGGAGACCGGTGCCTGGTGCACGCGGCGGCGGGCGGCGTGGGACGCCTGCTGTGCCAGGTGGCAAAGATGCGGGGCGCGCACGTCATCGGCACGGTGTCGTCTGAGGCCAAAGCCCAGGCCGCCCGCGAGTCGGGGGCAGATGAGGCGATCATCTACACGAAGATGGACTTCGAGGCCGAAGTCAAGCGGATCACCGGCGGCAAAGGCGTCAACGTGGTCTACGATTCGGTGGGCAAGGATACGTTCGATAAGAGCCTGGCCTGCCTGGCGCCCTTGGGCACCATGGTGCTCTTCGGACAGTCGAGCGGCTTCGTGCCCCCGTTTGACATCCAGCGACTGGCGGGTGGTTCCCTCTTTCTGACGCGTCCCGTGGTTTTCCACTACGTTAACGCGCGAGAAGACCTCTTGCGCCACGCGGCGCAGGTGCTGGGCTGGGTTGCCGAAGGTAAGCTGAAGCTGCACATCGATCGGAAGTTCTCGCTGGCCGAGGCCGCGCAGGCGCATATGGCGCTCGCCAGCCGCCAGACAATGGGCAAGCTGCTGATCATCCCATAGGTGGGAGATCGGGCGAGTGCCCAGAATGGACCCATCTCATATGGAGGACAATGATGCAATACCGGGCTTTTGGTAAGCTGAAATGGCGCGCGTCGGCGTTGGGCTTCGGCGCGATGAGACTACCGACACTGGGCGATGACTCCGAGATGATCGACGAGGCGGAAGCGACACGGATGATTCGCTACGCCATCGATCAGGGTGTGAACTACGTTGACACGGCTTACGGCTACCATCGCGGGAATAGTGAGCTTCTCGTCGGCCGCGCGCTACGCGACGGCTATCGCGAGAAGGTCAAGCTGGCGACGAAGCTCCCCTGCTGGCTGGTGGAGAAAGCCGACGACTTCGATCGCCTCCTCGATGAACAGCGAGGCAAGCTCCAGACCGATGCGATCGACTTCTATCTGCTGCATTCACTGGATGCCGAAAGCTGGCACAAGATGCGCGACCTGGGTGTGCTGAGCTGGGCCGAGCGCGCTATGGCCGATGGGCGTTTCCGCTACCTGGGGTTTTCGTTCCACGGCAGTTACGAAGCCTTTTGTGAGATCGTGGACGCCTACGACGGCTGGACCTTCTGCCAGATCCAGTACAACTATATGGATGAGGACAACCAGGCAGGCAGGCGCGGCCTGAAACACGCCGCGGACCGGGGGCTGGCGGTCGTGGTCATGGAGCCGTTGCGAGGCGGCTTGCTCGCCGGCACTGTTCCGCCCACGATCCAGGCGATGTGGGACGGCGCCCCTGTTCAGCGCACGGCAGCCGACTGGGCCTTGCAGTGGCTCTGGAACCAGCCGGAGGTCTCGCTGCTGCTCAGCGGCATGAGCACGATGACCCAGGTGGAGGAGAACCTGGTCAGTGCTGACCGTTCGGGCCTCGGCGCGCTGACGGCAGACGAGCTCAAACTGGTG
>Ga0315289_10007545_pt1 | contig 15826 bp, 12 predicted proteins | sample YL17G11_40_MG_FD_203452 | JGI IMG/M metagenome (GOLD analysis project Ga0315289, IMG submission 203452) | Sediment microbial communities from Yellowstone Lake, YNP, Wyoming, USA - YL17G11_40 | ecosystem: Environmental > Aquatic > Freshwater > Lake > Sediment | place: USA: Wyoming | collected... | reverse complement strand
CTGAATCCTAGTATCCGCCTCTTGATTGATATTGGTGGTCAGGATTCAAAAGTCATCCGCGTAGGCGAGAACGGTAGGCCAACAGATTTCGGACTCAACGACAAGTGTAGCGCCGGCACCGGAAGGTTCCTGGAAGTTATGGCCCGGGTCCTTGAGGTTTCCATTGACGAGCTAGGTCCATTTGCTCTGCAGTCCAACTCACCTTGCATGATCAGCAGTACCTGCACAGTCTTTGCGGAAAGCGAAGTAGTTGGACGAATCGGGGCGGGAGAGAGCCCAAAGGATATTGCGGCAGGAGTCCATGCAGCCATGGCGTCGAAGATCAGCACACTCTCGAAGCGCGTTGGTGTTGTCACACCCGTCTGCATCACTGGAGGTGTGGCGCTGAATCCAGCTTTCCGATACTACTTGTCGAAACAGCTCAGCACGGAACTATGGATGCCTGACAATCCGCAGATCACAGGCGCTCTCGGCGCCGCATTGCTGGCTCTTGAACCCTGAACCACACTTCTTCTCAACGCGTTGCGCAGCGGGCTAAGGTTCTCCGCATCACCAAGCAACCAATCGACTCTCAGTATTCGTTCCTCTGACGCCCGAACGGGCCGGATGTTGACGCAATCCTCTTGCGTGTCAGCTGAGCGATCCTATCCATGCAGGGGAAGATCGATCACGTGATGATCCGGAATCCGGCCCGTGTGCTTGCGTGCTAGCTTGACAATTGAACCGTTATCAGCCCCAATGACAGCTAGCTCAATTCCCAACCCTTGAGCAACTGATCTATGAACGGCCATCCGTAGTAGCCCGCATATGCGTATACCAAGCTCAGTATGGTCTTTCCGAGGATTCCGGCAAGCAGCGCTTTTGTCTTTGGGTAGCCCACCAATCCTAACGGTATCCAGATCACATCATCGGGGGTCAGTGGCGTTGCTGCAATGACCAAGACCAACCATGCCCCGTATTTGTCAAACCTGACACGCCATCTCTCGAATCGCGTGCGAGTCTCAGCGGAGAAAAGGTATCTTCCACCAAACCCTATGTAGTAATGGAGGTACTGTCCAACTCCCGCGCCAACACCTGAGACAACACCGACGATGAATGGATTCAATTGCGTAGCCAATAGAGGAATCAGCACGTAGGATGGAAAGAACGGCACACTCGCACCAAGAAAACCCGAGAGGAATGCACCTAGGTAGCCCATCCTTCCAAGTGCGCTGAGTGCTGAATCCAACCAAGACAACTGCTCGTTCATCCTATTGCGGGTCAGTCAATACGTCTACTAGCATCGACATCTGCCGCGCCGCCTGCGTGTAGGTACCTGTACTTGAATGCTTCCTAATCCGGAACTGATACGAGACATGCATTTGTTGGATATTCGCTGAGGTCTGGGACCAACACAAGGTCTATCTGAACCTCCGAATACGACAAGGCGCCACGTGAGTTGATGAATGAAACCAAGCACGACGCAACAAGAGATGTTCTACGGATGGTGGATAGTGCTTGTGTGTTTGCTTGTTCAAGTTGCCAGTTCCGGGACGGCGTTCTACTCGTTTTCAGTGTACCAGCAGGTTCTGCCCTCTGTGTTTAGCACGACCGCAACCGCGATTTCGCTGGCCACTTCTGTCTATCTACTGAGTATTGCATTGACCGGGCCTAGCGTTGGTCGACTGACCGATCGATACGGTCCAAGGCGGGTACTCTTGGTGGGAGGAGTGATAGCCGGAATAGGTTTCTGTCTCCTCAGCATCTCGCAGACGCTCTGGGAACTGTATCTCTTCTATTTCGTGGTCGGTCTCGGGATGAGTGGTGCAGGTGCTGTGGCAACAAGCACTGCAGTTTCGAGCTGGTTTGTTAGAAGACGGGGTACCGCGATGGGCATCACCATGATCGGCATGTCGATCGGAGCGCTGACCATGCCTAACCTCGTTCGCGTGATCATGGATTTGTCAGGCTGGCGGTCGTCTTTCCTTGCATTGGGCCTGGTCGCTTGGGCGCTCGTGATTCCAAGCGTGGGGTTTGTGATGAAGAACCACCCTCATGAGATGGATTTGCTTCCTGATGGTGCAACAGGCACAGACCAAGACGGAGCCCCCCACGCATCTGACGTTATCACAATAACCGAGTTGAAGAGTCCTTCGATGACATTCTCGAGTACAACCTACTGGCTCCTTTCGATAGTCTTCTTTCTGGCAAATATTGCGCTCTCAGGAACACTCCAACACGAGGTCAGTTTTCTGGTAAACGAAGCGACTATTCCATTTGGCATCGCATCACTCGCATTGGGCTTGACAGGGGGCATTGGTGCGCTCGGCAAATTGTCATTCGGCTATCTGTCTGATCGGATCTCGTCCTGCAATGCCATCATCTTGTGTTTTGGCCTTCAGGCCCTGGGAGTTAGTCTCCTCATGTTCTTCCGAGCAACATCTATCTGGCCCTTCGTGTTGGTGTACGGTTTTGCCATGGGAGGCCAGTACGCGACGCAGCCGACGGTGGTCTCAGAACTGTTTGGTTCCGCTTCTTTTGGAACGACATTGGGGCGCATTACTCCAGCAATCGCACTGGGCCTAGCCGTCGGCCCGTTCATGACAGCTTGGATATATGACACAACTCGGAGTTACTCACAAGCGTTCATCATAATCACGATACTGTATGCCGTGTGCATGGTGGCGATGACGTTCACACGGAAAACGAAGTTCAAAAGTTGATCGCTTATGAAGCTGAAGCTAGCGTCTCGATGCATTTCCTGTGTTCTCACACAACTGATGGAGGCATGCCAGTATGCCACTCTCGATAGAGCACTGCGATACAGTGCTCTGGCAGCGGTGATACGACATCTCAACACTGTTGACTTAGATCATCTAGACGTCAGGATCGGACGCGATCTACACAAAATCGTGAGAGAGGTTACCGGAAATTCGGACCCCTACGGTGAACTCAAGAAGAGTTCCAACAGAATGGCCTTGGACTGGTTCTCAAGAAATGGAAAAGCATTGAAAAACGGCGTTTCGTTTGACTATGCTGTCAAGATCGCAGCTGCAGCAAACATCATAGATTACGGAGCATTGCGGATAACGGATAGTCCGAAGAAGCTTTTTGCGAAAGCAATCAATGGAAGGGTGGATCCGAAGGAAGTTGCCAGGCTGCAGCGACTCGTCGAGAGGAGTAGTAGAGCCCTGTACATCTGTGATAACGCCGGGGAGATCGCGTTCGACAAACTCCTTGTGTCGGCCATTCAGAATATGGGCCCTACAGTGACAGTCGCGGTGAGGGGGGGTCCGATCATTAATGACGCAACAATGGATGACGCACGCGCGGTGGAGATGACGAAGTTGGCAAAGACCATAAGCACGGGCACTGACATTTGCGGAATACTTCTGGAAGAATCCTCGTCGGAATTCTTGAATGCATTCCACAGATCCGACCTTATCATAAGTAAGGGGCAAGCCAACCTAGAGTCCCTCGTCAACATTCGCGGAAAACCCGCCACGGCCTACATATTGAAGGTAAAATGCGAACTCATATCTAAGTATCTCAAATCTAGGACAGGATCAACCCGGGTACTAATTCAACCTCCATCACGAGACAAGTCTTTGGACTCGCGCCGCGAATGAGGGAAAGACATGATCGGAAAAACTCCTGTATTGTCTGTCTATCATTTGACGGCCATGGGGTCTATCGGAGAGCCAACTGCTCCGATTATCGGTGTTATTGGTGCGACGAACATGAATTCATAGATCCCGTCGTTTGCGCAGTCCTCGCCGAGCTCTTCGAGATCGAAGATCTCGCCGACCAACAGGCCGATATTTGGTATCACGATCACATGCCACGGCATATAGCAGTCGGCCGTTGCGTTCGGTCGAACTTCTACACCCCAAGTGTCCGAAGCCACGGCGGCAACTTCCGTCTTGTGAATCCATTCTGCGGTCTCTATGGTCAGTCCCGGTGCATCACCACCAGCATAGTCACCCCAGTCACCTCTCTCTTTCACCTGGCGTATCTGGCCCGTCCGAATGAGGATGAAGTCTCCTCGCTCGATTCTCACGCCTTCCCACGCGGCGCATTCGCCGAGGTCATCCGGCGTTATGCCGAATCCTGGCTCCAGCGATTTCACCTGCTTATGTCTGGCAACGTCAAGCAGAACGCCCCTGCCCAATAGCTTGCCCTTGTACTTCTCTATCCCGTTCTTTGTCGCACCTGTCCCCGTGACAAGAGCGCAATCGTATCCGTTCCACATCTTGCCTTCATAGAACACGTGGCTGAGCGCGTCCCAGTGCGTCGCCGTGTGCGTACCCATTATGATCGCATCGTCAGTAGTGCGTGTGAATGCCCTATTGCTCGGCGCGCCGGCAGCTGCATCTGTTCCAGTTCTTATCATGAGGTGAATGGGATTGAATCGGCTCGTCAGCGGATCGAGTCGTTGCGGCCCTGCTTTGCTGATCCCTATGCCCAAGGCAAAGCTCTTACCCCTCTTGACGAGCTTTGCGGCCCGCACGATCGTATCAGCGGTTATGAAGTTCACAGTCCCGAACTCGTCGTCAGTCCCCCATCTGTCCCAGTTTCGAAGTTTCGTCGCGAGTTGTTTGACACCCTCGAGGCTCGTTATCGTCACCGTTGAATCCCTTCCGAGCAACATGCAGTGCATCCTTATAGCATCAATTGCTTACGCTACAACCGCCAATTCTGAGGAGAAGATCTGTGCTGTGCGTGTCTCATTGAATCAAAACGAAGGCGAGTATGCTCAGCCGCTGGTGAACAGATAGCTTTTCACGCTGTCCTTGTCCATGTTGATCAGGCAGCCGCGGACTATTCCCTCGCCGTATTCACTGCCGGGGTTGACGCACATCGTCCGTCCGATCTTCTCGACACCCCTCGACTCGTGGATGTGACCGTGGAGGCCCAAGAATGGCTGGTACTTCTCGATCGCGTTGCGGACAGCTACGCTTCCTGCCGGAGCCATCTCCGTAGCACCGCCTGACATGATTGGTCTCAAAGTCTTATCGAGCTTGGGCGCAGCGTCTAGAAGGGTATTGAATGGTGGGCAGTGGAAGTTGAAGATACAGCTGCTCATGTTCTTCACTTGACTCGCCATGGCTTCGATCTTCTGGGCTAACTCTTCCTCAGGAATGTCTCTGTAGGCGTGCCATGGAGTAATATTGCAGTATCCGGTGCTGATCATTTCGTGGTCTGCGTCGATCTGGACAATCTTGCCCTCGGGGTTTGTTATGTAGTCGCATCCTGTATCCCTCAGCACTTCATCGACGCCGAACTCGTCATCATTACCTGGAAGAATGAAGAGCCTGATGTTCTTTCCTTTGAGCCCATCTCTTGCCATTGAAACCCATCTTTTCATGGTTTCAGGGATTACCTGACTGAAGATCTTCGTCTGAAGCTCCTTGCTGGCCCTGAACTCATCCATCTGGGCCGGAGTGCAGCGCCAGTCGTACCATCCGTTCAACCTAATCTTCTCGACTAGACTGCCCACTTCCTGCTGGGTGCGCATTGCGTACTCCTTCCCGAAGAAACTCGCTGTGAATGTCGCGTCAGGGCGTTCGATTATTGGGATTATTCCCTTCCCTGTCAGATCCCCGCAAATGGTAATGACATCCGGTTTATACAACCCTACGGAAGCGACTACTTTGCGAAAACATGCTTCCGACCCGTGGAGATCGGCTGCGTGAAACAAGCGCGTGAATTTGGCCATGGCTTCTACCTACCAAAGGTCAGCTGTATTGCTCATCGACGTCCGTATACCACTTCTTCTTGGTTCCAATCTTCGCCCGCAATTTCCAGCCGCTCGATTTGGGCTGCGTCTCTAGTATGTTGCATAGTCTGTCGATCTTTCCCCCGATTTCTTCCCTATCGCTCTGAGTCAGCCAATCATATTCGTCCTTACGCTTTCTCACCTTCTCTAGGTTGGTCGTGACTGTGTAGTAGAAACCCCAGTCTGCTTTCAGAACGCTTGCGACTTGGGCGGCGTTTATCGTGTCTTTGTCCGAGTCACCGAGGTCATGGGTTTTGAGCAAGAGTGTCGTGTCCTTGAGGTCTTTCTCGTTTATCTTCACGATTTGCATTTTCTCAAGCAGAAGTTCAGCCAACGGGATTGTGGGATAGTCCTGCTCCAGTCTGCCCCTGAAGTCTATCACGTGGGACATCGAGAGTCTGTCACAGAAGACGTCCACTCGAATGCCCTTGCGATTGGCAAACTGCAGCTGCTTCTCGCCATGAATGGTGTTGAATCTTACATGAGGCTCATACCCTTCGGCCTGAAGAAAGGGTTCGATCTGCGGCCAGAATTTTCGATAGGTCACAAAGTCGATGTCTGTGAGAACACGATTGGATTTGAACGCGTCTAGCATTGGGTGTTCTCTGCCTACATGCATCATTATGGCACAAGCGCCCATAATCCTCAGGACGAGGTTGCTCTCCTTTGCTCTGTCAGCCAGATGAATCGCTCCGGCGACAAAATCAGGTGCAGGCGTCTGGCTCAACTATCTCACTTTCTTCTGATACGATTATGTCCCGTGATAGAAACATGAAAGAAAAAAAGGTGGAGGTTAGTCTTGTTGTGCTATCTTATCATTCTGGTTGGATTTCCTTGTAGACTAGAGAGATGTCCAATCCTTTGCGGCTCCAGTAGACCTTTGACAGCCCCCAGATTATCGGGCCGGCCAGTAGCACAGCGATGTAGAAACCTGCGATTTGAAGGTTAGCTGGACCGCCGTACTCTGGATGGCTCAAGACCATTGGGACGGCAATCAGGAAGAATCCAAGTACGACTAGTCCTGAAATCACTAATGCCCACTTGTAACGCTGTGCAATGTCTGAGCGTTGGAAGATATCCTTGCGCAGCACTGGAAACAGTAGGGCAGCTCCGACGGATGCAATTATGCCCAGCATCGATATCGACCTGTATGGCAGCCCTATGTATACGACTCCTGCAGCCCAGTAGCAACTGAAAGCTATCCCGATCTCCATCATGACGAAGGTCAGCAGAAGGGCCACCCATGGTGTATGGTATTTCTTGCTCACTCTGGCGAAGGTGGTAGGTAGGAATCTGTCAAAGCTGTATGCGAGCGTGTAGCGACTGTTTATCATCATTACGACTGGTACTAGACCGAGGCCTCCTGCGATGAGCGCAAATGGAATCAGGACTGACAGAACAGGATTCAGGCCTGTGGCAATGTTTGCAAACAGGAACGGATCTGCAGCGAACGGAAGCGTCCACAAGTCAGGACGCGAGTAGTAGAGAAACATCGCAGAGTAGATGAATTGTTGGCCGAAAACGGTGGTGACTCCGTAGACCATCAAGAAGAGCACTATGGCACCGAGTATCACGCAGCCGTAGGTTGCGAGCGGTATGCTTCTCTTTGCGCTTTTGATCTCACCAGCAAACGAAACTGACCCAGCGTAGCCAATGCTCATCTCATACGTGCAGGCGATGAGTCCGAAGAAGGCGCCGAATCCGCCCACTCCAACGGCCAACCACGAGTATCCGTTATCGAGTGCTGTCTTGATGACTTGGTCGTAAGTCATGTATTGGCCCATGTTCGCGTTCCATAGACTCACGAATGTAGCGTGAGAACTCATCAGTACAGATATTCCTGCCACGAAGCCACATATGGTTCCCACTATAGCCCACAGAGAGATCCAACGTCGAATCCACTTGAATGCTACAATGTTCCCTAGCAGCATGACGACCAGAAATACGGAGACAATAGCGAATCTATTGTTGGGGTCTGCTAGAGCTTGAGCCACCGAGATAAGATCAGGCCTGCTCAACGATATGCTCAGGGCCGCAAAGATCGATCCAAATCCGCCGTACAGGCCCCAGTCCACGAAGGCCGGGACCAGCAGGTTACCTAGCACTAGAAGTCCAATGTATGGCGACACTACCAAGACCGGATGAATGATTCGGCTTGCCCAAACATAGTCTGCTCCCGATCTCGGGAACTGACTTCCCATGATTGACAGAACCGTTGCGTGAGCCATGACAGGTATTAGGCTGATCAGGAATACCGTTGGCACATCCCAGCCTGGAAACATCCAGGCAGTCAAGTACACGTAGAACCCTGGCAATCCTATCTGAAGCTGAGCGAGGTTTGCTAGAAATGCTTGATATCCTGAGACTTCTCTGACAACGCCTGTTGCTTTTCTTACGAAGACTTCGACACTCATTGTTTGACACCAGATATTTTACGAGTCGTTAGCAGCCCGATCTTTGTATTTAATACTTGGGGTCAGTGATCGAGATCGAACTGCTTGTGCCGCGTGATCAGAGTCATTGTGCTTGCGAGGGATCTGCGCCTCGTCTGGCTGGTTCTCCTTGGGCAAGGCGAGCGCCCCATTCGTGGTAGATCTCGGATATCTCACTAGGGTATGTATTCTTGAAATTCGTCGCCAGTCGTTCGTATGCGTGGCGACGTTCCTGAACTGGTGCTCCTTCGAACGCGATAGGAAGCAGTCCATCCAAGTCATCGAGATTCTTGTAGACTCCAAGCCCAGTAGCGGCAAAGAGAGCGGCGCCTATGGCTCCTGCATGTCGAGGCCATTTGACCGCTTGCATTCTCATGCCCATCACGTCTGCGAAGATCTGCGTCCAGATCTTACTCTTGAATCCCCCGCCGATTCCACGTAGAGATTCGACTCTGAAACCCAAATCGAAGGCCTCTATCTGGTCAAGTATCCATCGCACATTGCAGGCCACGCCCTCCATCACGGCCCTGACGAGATGCTCTCTACGATGAGCGAGCGTCAAACCCATGAAGGCTCCCCGCGCGAAGTCGTCTTTTACGGGGGCCCTCTCTCCCTTCATCCAAGGGACGAAGAGAAGGTCTGATGATCCGGGCTCAACTTTCTCGGCCATTCGGTCCAGCATTTGATGGGGCGTTCTTCCAGAACGTTTAGCCTTGTCGGTCAGGTCCTTGGCCAGTTCATCTTGGAACCAGTTGAGGCATGCGCAAGCACTCTCTGTTTCCCCCCCGATGATCCATCGATCTAGGAACGGTATCGGAAAGATCATCCCGGGGCCTCCTGCACCTGCCGGCATTGTGACCGGCTTTTCAGCAATGACTGCGATCCAAGCAGAGCTTCCGAGATACACGTGCGCACGCCGGCGTTTGATTGCCCCTGAACCTATGACCGCAGCTGCAAAATCGCTCCCTCCTGCAACGACAGGAATACCCGGCCGCAATCCTAGCTCGCGAGCGGCCCTAGAGGTGGTCTCCCCGACGATTTCTGTCGGCCCAGCGGGTTCGGGCAATTTGTCGCCGGCCTGGACCACCGGCTCATACTTCCACTTTCTTGACTCGCCGTCGAATCCCGCAAACTGCGAGACATCGCCCGGCATAACGAACTTTCCACTGAACTTCGCGATCAAGTAACCGCCGCATTCAACGATCTTGTGCGCCTTCTGGAACACGTCAGATCTGTTCTCCTTGATCCAAAGGGCCTTTGGAGCATAGTCTTTGGCGAGAAGGTTGTCGCCCATCGCTTCGTTAATCCGCTTCGCTTGATCCACGCTTCTCGCGTCTAGCCACGTCATACACGGGAGTAGCGCTCGAGCTTCTTTGTCAACCGGGATCGTGCCGACAGCTTGAACGCCAAAACTGATGGCCTGTACATCCCTCGGTAGAATTTTCGAAGCTCTCATCGTCCTTCTCGTGGTTCCCACAATGGCGCTCCACCATTCGTTAGGATCTTGCTCGTGCCATCCAGGGTTCCGAGACCTCGTTTGGTAGCTAGCGAATTCAGAATGCAGCAGCCGTCCGTCTGAATCGATCAGAGCGGTCTTTACCCCGCTCGTGCCGAGATCGTATCCGATGAAACAGTCGCGATGCTTCATGATGGAACACTCGCACAAAAACGCTGAAACGCGTTATGCGATCTTCTTTGCCTGCCTCAGAGCTTCGCCTGCCGCTTCGATCGTCTTCTCTATGTCTTCCCTCTCGTGAGCCGTGGAGAGGCACCATCGTGAGGCTCTCGTCGGCAGGTTATAGACGCCTCTGTTCACCATCTCTTGGTAGAATACCGCTGCTCTCCTGATGTGCGGATGAAACGGGACGGACGCCAAATCTCGCGGCAGTCTCACGCTGTCTTTGTCGGTGAACAGTATGCTGAACAAAGGTTCATAACCCTGTACAACGGCCTCAATTCCGACATCTCGAATTGCATCTCTGAACCCCTTCATCAGAGTCTTTCCAGCATTGTTTATCTTCGCATAGTTCTTCTCGTCCTCAAGCTCGGATATTGTCGCCAGCGCAGCCGCGCAACTCACGGGGTTCGAGTTGTATGTTCCACCGAGGAGGGCCTTTGACATCATTACCTCTTTCTTGCCCACAACGGCGGCAATCGGAAAACCATTTGCCATCGCCTTGGCGAAGGTAGTCAAGTCTGGGGTGACGCCGAGTTTTTTCTGGGCACCTCCCAGCCCAAGTCTGAATCCTGTTACGACCTCGTCGAATATGAGCACAATGTTCTGCTCGTCACAAACTTCACGAAGTTCCTCCAAGTATCCTTCGACAGGCATAATGCAGCCCAAGTTGCCTATCACGGCTTCACATATCACCGCGGCGATTTCGTTGCCACGCTTCCTCAACACCTGGAGCACAGCCGGTTCATTCCAAGGCAGGATCACGACATCATTCTGGACACTCGGTGGGATTCCCACTGAAAGCGTGTGTCCAGCAGGAACATCACTGAACCGCATCCAATCATGCCATGAATGATAGTGTCCCTGAAATCTCGCCACTTTCTCTTTCCCGTTATAGGCCCTTGAGAGCCTTAATGCCGCCAAAGTGGCGTCAGATCCGGTGGTCATCATTGCACTTAGTTCCGCGCATGGCACATGCTTCGCGAGCTTCTCGCTCACCTTGATCTCCATCTCATGGCATGTGCCGAAGATCACTCCATCGTCGAGCTGCATCCGAACAGCCTCGTTCACCTTGGAATTCGCGTGTCCGAGGATTACCGGACCAAGCCCCATCATGTAGTCGATGAAATCGTTTCCGTCGCAATCGTAGATGTGTGAACCTCTCGATCTTTCGAAGAATTTCGGATACTTGATCTCGGGGAATTCGACACGCGACTCGAATCTTTCCATCAGCGCGGCGATTCGAGCCGAACTGTGAGTTCCGTACGGAGCCACTTTGCTGGCCCTTTCCAGAAGTGCGTTAGACTTATCGAATTTCATCGCAGATCCCATGCATCACAAGCGAGCCAGTGGTTCAAGATATAAGAATGCTGGGTGAACTGCAGAGCATCGACCGTGCAGAGTTGACCGTCTTGTCGCGTCGTCATTAGTTGTCCTCAATTCTGGTGCCAGAGATCTTCGGCGACATCATCTAGGCCGAGCGATTCAAGCTTCTCTCTGGTGGGGATGCCTTCGTGACTCCACCCTCTTGCTTTGTAGTGGTCATCAAGCATCTCTGACAAACGGTTCACTTTTCCTGCAGCGCCTCCATCTGGGGTAGGCTCCTCGAGGATCCTCTTGGGCAGTGTGTCATCTTTCCTTGATACGCCCGCTCTGATGTTGAACGCTCGTTTCAGCGTGAATGTCCTATCAGCAGCTTCGATCAGATCGGCAAATGTCACCTTAGAGCCGGTTACCATCGTGTAGATTGATGCGAGAAACATCGGCGGGAGGTATGCGAACTTGCATATTATGAGCGAGTCTTGAATTTCGTGCCAGTTCTGCATTTTGGCAACAACCAATCCTTTTCCTTCGGTTGTGAAACGCTGGAGGCGTTCTTGCATGCCTATGTCGAGTTCTGGAATTCTGGCACCCTGTTCTATCGAAGCAACGAAGCCCCTGTTGTGACAAGCTCCCCTGGGAGATGTGGCATACTGGAGGCCCATTCCTTGGAACGCCCTCGGATCGTGCATGGGAAGCTCCAGCCCCTTGACGTGGATTGCGTAGTCCTCTGACCTTTTGCCAACTGCTTCTGCTGCATTCCTTACCCCTTCTGAGAGCAGCTTGCCGAGCCAACCGTCTTTCTTGGCCATCTTCTTGATCGTTGCGAGGATCGCCTCTCCGTTCCCCCAGATGAGGTCCACGCCATCGGTCTCGCTAGCACCTATGAGTTTCTTCTCGTAACATTCCATAGCAAAGGCGATTGTCGCACCTGTGGAGATCGTGTCCATTCCGTACTCATCGCATAGTTGGCCGGCCTTTGTGAGGACGCCTATGTCGTCGTTGAGAAGCATAGTCCCCAAGGCTCCAGCTGTCTCGTATTCAGGGCCTCGGCAGATCGTTCCGGCATAGAGTCCATCTTTGATTTCGACGTGGCGCCCGCACGCGATGATGCAACGCGAGCAAGCAGTCTGCTTCAGGAGCATCTTCTTGGTTACGGCCTGCCCGCATATCTTTTCAACGCCTTCAGGCCATGATCCGCGCCTCCAATTGTATACCGGAGTGTCCCCGTACTCATGGAACATGTCCATTTGACCATTGGTTCCATGTGAGGCCAGAATCTGCACCGTCGGATTCGATCTTATTGTTATGTAGATCTTCTTGAGGAATTCTGCCAATCTCTTTTCGTCAGCTGAAGCGATTTTCTTGGTTTCGTTTGCTCTTACTGCAATTGCCTTGAGGTTCTTGGAACCCATTACTGCTCCGGTACCGCACCTGCCTGCAGCTCGGTTCAACGGATAGTCGCTGATTATGCTTGCCAACAATACTAGGTTCTCCCCGGCCTGCCCTATGCATGCAACCTTGGTCTCCTCATCCTGAAGCTCCTTCTTTATCGTCTGCTGCGTCGCCGTCGTGCTTAGCCCCCAGAGGTTCTTTGCGCTCTTGATCTCCACCTGGCCGTCGTGGATCCAAATGTATGCTGGTGTGTCGCTCTTTCCTTGGACGATTACTCCGTCGTACCCTGCATACTTGAGTTCGGGGCCCCAGAATCCTCCAATGTGACTCTCAGCCCAGATTCCTGTAAGAGGTGACTTGGTGCATACACACCACCGGCCGGATGTCGGAACGATAGTCCCTGTTAGTGGTCCTGTAATGAATAGGAGTCTATTCTCTGGATCCAACGGTTTTGTCTCAGGCTTCACTTCGTCGTAGATTATCCTGGAAGCAAGACCACTTCCGCCGATGTATTTTCTAGAAACCTCCTCAGGCAGTCTCTCATCTCTCGTCGTCTGTGATTGAAGGTCGACTCTCAGTATTTTGCCAACATAACCGAAGGCCATAGCTGCGCCTCAGATCTTGTAGAGTTTCTTGATTGCTTCCATCTCATCACTTGGGATGAGCGTTGTCTTGCCAAATATCTTTGAAACATACATGATGGTTGCGACTTCTTCGAGGATCTCTACGGCGGACATGGCTTCGATCAACTCGTAGCCGACTCCTATTACCCCATGATTCTTCAGCATCAAAGCCCGGTGACCAACGATATGATCTGCAACGGCCTCAGCCAATGCGTTTGTTCCTGGATGCTTGAAGGGTACGATGGGCACCTTCGAGAGAATCAGTGCTGCTTCCATCGTGACAGGTTCGATCTCCACACCCGCAACTCCCAGAGCGGTTGCGATTGGATTGTGGGCGTGTACTACTGCATTAACGTCTTCTCGGCGATTATAAATGGCTGCGTGGAACGGTGTTTCAATCGATGGTTTCATCACACCTTCGACGACCTTCGACTGAAGATCGCATTTCACCAAGTCGTCTGGAGTCAGGTCCTTCTTGAAGAGGCCGCTTGGGGTGATCCAGAACTCTTTGGCTCCGCTGACTCTGGCACTCACATTGCCGCCGACGGCAGTTATCAGACCCCTGTCATACAGTAATGACGTGACTCTCACGATTTCTTGTTTGAGACCCTCGTCTTCACTCAATGCCTAGTCACACTCGGAGCGTCAGACCCTCGTGTGCGGGCTGATATGACTTTCGGTTTCTGAGAGCTGTTGGATTGGAAGCACATACATTGTAGACTTCAGCCTGTTGGGAACGGTTTTCCGGAGAGCTCATTGTAGGCTCACGAAGCTACCGCGCCGTAGGATCGGGACAGTCGAGACACTATTGAGTGTCAAACATGTTGGCATGTCATTTGCGAAGCCGAGCCGTCTGAGGCGGCGTGAGATTTTTCCTCTAGTGACGAGACCCCGCCAGCCGGGATTCCGGTAGGCTGAGAGTGCCATGAGTGCTGAATCCGTGAGGTCCTGACTGCTAAGGTAATTTGCAATGGCACCTGCCCCGAGGATGTCTTCAACTGTAATTTCGCGATCCATACCACAGGCAACTATTGTGACACCGTCTGTTGAGAGTGCCTTTGCCAGGTTTGCAGCTCGTCTCGCGTTTATGAACCCTCCAACGATCACGGACCGTTTGCTCTTCAGTGGCTCGAGTATCCTAGTGAGATTGGTTGAGGTGTACACAAGGTTCTTGCCTTGAATGTCGACCGTCGAGAGCTCGTTTGGAGATATGTTGAGATCGAATCCTCGAGGTTTGACGCCGTACCTCTCCCCAAGCAACAACGTATCTCGGCCCAGTCGCCTCGCGACTTGTCGGGCTTCTCCTATGCTTTTGCATGGGATCACTCTCTTCGCGTGCCTACTCAGCGCCACTGCAATTGTCGTGCTTGACCTCAGCACGTCCACAATAATCACAGTGTTAGTGCTGGGCTGCTGTATTCCCAAGGCTAGGTCTACCAGCAATGAAGGGTCACCCTGAGCAGATCGAGGATGGAGTTCAGAGAACCCACTACGCTACTCATCACATTGATCTTCTTGCTCTGACTTCGTTCTACTTCGCTGATTTGTCTGTCTCGGCTCCTTTGAACAGAATCTCCTGTGGTCTCTTGAAGACACCCCATGCCTGTACCGCAGCGCGTAGCTCAGGCTTGTCTTTCGCGTACTCCTCGAGTGTCTTACCTTCCATAGTTGCAGCAATTGCCTGTCTGAGGGCTCTAGCACCGGCTGTAGCGCCCATAGGATGGCCGGCGACAGCACCGCCTCCTCCTATTACCAAGTCTGTGCCAAACTCCTCCATCGTGACTGGAACCAGGCCTGGGAACATGCCGCCCCCTGGCAGGACCCACGTCTTCTTGATATGACCCATTGGGGCGTGATAGATCATTCCGCTTCGGTACGCCAGATCTGGTAACACTGTGGCTCCTGGGAAGCTGAACTTGCCCCAAGGAGTCCCAAATATCGCGAAATCCGCGCCAGATATTCTCGAGAGTTTGTGCCATACCCATTCAGACATTCCTGCAGATCGACCCTGACTGAACGCCGCTGCGCCGTCGGGATGGAACAGGGCCGGGACCTTCAGCTTCACGTTTTCGGCAATGGCTCTCAGTCCTGACCAGCCTGCTGTGAAATTCACCATCAGGGCATTCGCGCCTGCATCGACCAGTTTCTCTGCCGTCTCGACTATTCTGTATGTCTCGTTGGTTACATTGATCGTGAAAAGTGTCTTCTCTCCCGTCTGTGCTTCAGCTTTGTCGAGAGCCTCCATTACCGCAGACAGCCTTTCTTCAATCCTGCATCTCGGAAGATCGCCTGTCATTTCGTCATCTTTGATTATGTCGATTCCGCCCAACGCAGCTTGATAGCACTGTTCCGCGGTCTCTTTTGGCGTTAGGCCAATCTTGGGCTTAACCATCGACAATGTAAGTGGTCGTTCTTTCACTTTTAGGAGTTCTCTTACTCCTGGCACGCCGAACTTTGGCCCCTGAAACGCCTTCAACCAGCTTTTCGGGAACCACAAATCTACCAGCCTAACAACGCCACCAATGTTCCCATTGACAGCTGTAAGCAGCATTGGGATGTTAGGCTCCTGCCACTGAGCAGTCGGAAAACCAAATGCCATGAATGCTTTCCTTAGATAGGGATC
>Ga0315289_10007544_pt1 | contig 15827 bp, 11 predicted proteins | sample YL17G11_40_MG_FD_203452 | JGI IMG/M metagenome (GOLD analysis project Ga0315289, IMG submission 203452) | Sediment microbial communities from Yellowstone Lake, YNP, Wyoming, USA - YL17G11_40 | ecosystem: Environmental > Aquatic > Freshwater > Lake > Sediment | place: USA: Wyoming | collected... | reverse complement strand
ATGCCAATAGTGGTACGCTACTCTCATCAGCTTATGATGGTGGTAGCGGGGTACAATGGCAAACCATTTCCTGGGATGCCACGGTTGGGGGGAACACGAATATCTGTGTAAGAACACGTACTGCCAGCCAGGCGAGTTTACTGTCATCTGCGTCATGGTCGGACTGCTACCCGACCAGTGGATCCTCCATCACCAGTCCAAATGGACGTTGGATTCAGTACCAGGTGGACATGAGTAGCAGTGATTCCTCAAATACACCGGTCTTTTACGATATCGGTATAACCTATATGCCAGGTGCAACCGGTACTCCAATACCCACGAGTACCTTTACCCCCACATCGGATAATACAAGGACGCCAACAGCCACGGTAACAAGTTCACCAACGCCAACGGCTACGAGTGCATCTACGCCAACCCGTACGTCAACGCCAACTGCAACGGCAACAAGCACATCTACGCCGACGGCCGCCTACACACCTACCCCTACACCAACAGATACGGTCACAAATACACCTACACCTACCAACACGCCCACGCCGTCAGAGATGGCAACAAGTACGCCAACCCCAACCAATACTCCGACGCCGACAGCAATGGCAACCTATACCGCTACGCCAACTAATACATCTACACCTGCGAACACGTTCACGCCAACGCCGACAGCTACCGGTGGAAGTGTATTATTTGCAGATGATTTCACTCGGCAGCCGACACCAACGCCTTCGCCGTTTAGCTGGGTAATCCCTGGAGGTTCCAGCCAATATCCAAACCATGGAACCTTCAACACCAACAACGGTTTGCTCAACAGTGGGACGGACGTTCAAGGCTATTATGGTTATGCCTACAACAATACTTTGAGCATCGATAACCATTCCGTAGAAGCCGATATTCGCTTCGCGCAATCCGGGGCGTATGGAGGAGGTATCTTTGGGCGCCTGAACTCGAGTAATGGCCAGCGCTATGCAGCCTGGATCTACCCGGAAGGATCGATCGGTGTGCCAGGTGGTTATGGCCCGGCGGTGATCAAGCTGATCAAGTTCTACGACTGGGGTTCCTGGAGTGGACCGACCGGCCTTCAGACGGTCAGTATTTCTGCGGTGGGTATTGGTTGGCATCACTTGAAAATGTCTTTCAATGGAAATCAGATCCAGGTGTTTTACGAAGGAGTGACGACACCGGTGATCAATGTGACCGATAATAACGCTGGCGGCGTTTCGCCCTATACCAGCGGTTACACGGGTGTTGATTTCTGGACGTTTGCCAATACCTACGGGCCGGTCTACAATAACTTCCTGGTGCGGGATGGCAGCGGTGGAGTCGTGCTGAGCGATGACTTTGGGCAGGACTATTCAGACCCGCTCTCCCCCTGGATCCAGGCGCTTGGTAATTGGACAGTAACCAATGGAGTAGTGCAAGGCATCAGCTCGCCCTCGACGTATGCCTATCTATACAATGCCACAACCTGGAGCGACTATTCGGTGGAGGGGCGCATCCAGTTCCCCGCCGGGGCATTTGGCGGGGGCCTCGGCGGCCGCCTGGACCCCAGCACCGGGGTGCATTATGGCGCGTGGGTCTACCCCGATGGCTCGCCTGGCGGTTCAAACGTCTTGAAACTGGTCAAGTTCTCCGGCTGGACGAGCTGGAGCGGCGTACCAATGGCGCAAGTTAACCTTCCCAGTGTGGGCACGGGTTGGCATACGGTAAGCATGACGTTCACTGGCAACCGGATCCAGGTTTACTATGATGGCAATCTCATGATTGATGTTACGGACAATAATTATGATAACCGGCCGGCTTTTTTGAGTGGAAGGATTAGCCTCGATACCTGGACCCAGCAGGGTTACTCTGACTCATACACGATCGTAATCGATGAGATCGTCGTGCGCTCTCCTTAAGTAGTCACCTTAGATTGAAAGTGAGTTTATCCTTAGTATGGCAACCCAGGATTCGAGTTCAATCATCGGGGGTATGTTTGGCCTGGAATTGATGATTAACCCTGATGGAGGTATTCCACCTTTTGTCAAAGACAGAAGCATCTTCCTCGTTAATGCCAGCTCAGCTATCTGGCTGCTTGTTCGGCAGCTTTCTCCCTCTCATGTTTGGATACCATCTTATTTGTGCCATGCGATTTTAGAATCAATTCGAAGGAGTGACAGAAAACCCAATTTTTATGAGGTGGGTGAGGACCTGGCGATTCCTTCATTCGATTGGCTTCTGAAGGTTGAAAAAGGAGATCTGGTTCTACTGATCGATTATTTTGGTTTTCCCTGTGATCCAGAGTTTATTCTTGCAGTAAAAGAACGGGGGGCGTGGGTGCTGGAAGATGCAAGCCAGGCCTTGCTGACAGAAGAGGTTGGCCGTTTCTCCGATTTTGTCATCTACAGTCTTCGAAAGCATCTCGGAATACCGGATGGCGGAATCCTCAACTCGAATTGCAGTATCGATTTGAATAGCATCGAGCTTAGTCCACCCCCTACAGGATGGTGGCTCAAGGCTTTCACGGCATCCGTACTACGGAGAGAGTTTGATCAATTTGGGGGCAGCCGTCAATGGTTTGAATTGTTTCAAATGAGTGAAGCCGAGGCTCCAATTGGAGCTTATCGCATGAGCGAACTCTCGCAGACAATATTGTTGAATGGCTTGGATTTCACCTGGATGGCGGAACGACGCATCGATAATTATCGATCCTTATCTAGTCTGGAAAAAGTTGCCTTAATACAAGATCTACCACCTGGCGTTGTCCCTCTCGGATTCCCAATCCGGCTTCGGAATCGGGATCGACTCAGGCAGATTTTGTTTGCGAATGAGATTTACCCACCGATACATTGGCAAATCCAAGGATTTGTGCCCAAGAGTTTTATGGGAAGCCACCGGCTGTCTTCAGAGATTTTGACCTTGCCGTGCGACCAAAGGTATGATAGCAGCGATATGGAGCGAATGTCCCAAATTATTCTGGAGGTAATTGGAAATTGAATGGGTATCTTAGCTCGTTATATGCTCATTCCCTGGCAGAGTTTGGCACTCCAAGCGAATTACCGTCCTGTGGGGGTTGGATATTGGAACGCGAAATTCCTGGATCATCAAACTATGACGCAATGGGGTGTTACCCCCTATTTGCCTGCAAAGATTGGTCACATCTTCACTTAGATCTAGAAGATCTGAGAGGTGAACTAGTCTGCCTCTCATTAGTCACTGACCCTTTCGGAGAATATAATGAATCTGATTTGCACAGGTGCTTCGGTGAAAGGGTGCTACCTTTTAAAACTCATTTTATAGCGGATCTTCACATTCCCATAGAAAAGATCGCCTCTCATCATCGTAAGAAATTAGCCAGGAGAGCGTTAAGATGTATGCGGGTCGAAATTTCAGAATATCCGATTGAATTTCTTGACGAATGGACCAATCTTTATCAGAATTTGATCATAAGGCATCAAATCAAGGGAATTAGAGCATTCTCTCGCGAGGCATTTTCAAAGCAGTTGCAGATACCTGACACTTATATGTTGCGAGCTATACATCAAGGGGTAATTATTGGTGCACAAATTTGGTATATGCAGAATGAGGTGGCTTATATTCACCTGGCAGCATATATTAATGAAGGCTACTCTCTAGGAGCGTCTTATGCATTAGACTGGACTGCGATTGAGTTCTTTTCGGGCAAAGCGCGCTGGCTCAATCACGGTGGCGGAGCTGGACTTTCGAGTGACGGGATGGATGGACTAAGTATGTATAAACGCGGATGGTCTACCGAAACACGGATGGTTTATTTCTGCGGACGGATTTTCGATCAGCAAGCGTACAATGAGCTGGTAAAAGAACGGGGAGACGTTGCAACGGATTATTTTCCTGCTTATCGTAAAGGCGAATTCTGAGGGTCATTATCTCGAAAATAAATATGTTCAAAATACTTGATGGGAGAAGAATATGGAACCGGTATACATAAGAGCACTGGAACTCGACGATCTGGAAAGGACTTACAGATGGCATAACAACCCTGAAATCTATAAAACAATGGGGGTATTCCATCACGTAAGTCGTGCAACAGATGAAGAGTGGCTTCATAAAAAGGCTGCCTTTTCAAACACCGAGCTGAATCTGGCAATTTGCTTGACGAACGGATCGCAGCATATTGGAAATATCTATCTTCGAAATATTGAATGGATAGCTCGCAACGCAGAACTGCGAATTTTTATCGGTGAGCTTGACCAGACTTCCAAAGGATATGGCCAGGCGGCGGTGCGCTTGTTGATCCAACATGCTTTTCGAGACCTGGGCCTGGTCCGGGTCTACCTGTTTGTCTTAGAAGATAATAAAGCCGCCATAAAAGCGTATGAGAAATGTGGTTTCGTCATTGAGGGCAAGTTACGAAAACATTTTTTTAATGAAGGCAAATTCCACAATCTGTTGGTGATGGGACTTTGTATGGATGATCTTTAATCAAAAGGTGATGTATTACAGCCAGCACGGTGATTTGATACAAACGGGCTGAGGGGTGCACTAATGATAAAACATCAATGTATTCCACTCGACTCCCCAACAGAATGGAAAGCGGCTCTAACAGGGATCAACCATGGGTTCGCCCATACCTGGGAGCATTGCTATGCCATGCATTTAACCACTGGTCTTAGAACATTTCTCTACTGTTTTGAAACCGATAATGGTCGAATTGTCTGCCCCATTGTCGAGCGAGACTTTGAGGGATATGTTGACATTATGAAACCTTATGGTTTTTCTGGTTTTGTCGGAAATGGTGATTGTCTCGAATTTCCACACTACTGGAAGGAGTTTGCTCGACAAAGAGGATATGTCTGCGGATATATTGGATTGAATCCTATATTCGGGAACACCAAGTATTTTGAGCCAAGTGAGGTTTATCAGTACAACACCGTTTACGTACTCGACCTGACGCTAAGCGATCAAGAGCTATATGCCAATCTGTCCAAGAATAGGAAAAGACAACTGAAGAATTGGGACGAGATTAAGTCTAGCCTCATTCTAGATAAAGCTGCTACGAAAGAATTTTTTGTTACTCATTATATTGACTTCATTCGTGAAAAGAACGCGCCGTCCTTTTACTACTTTTCCAAAGAGACTCTGTCGTTCCTGGCCGATTTGGAAAATGTATTCCTCGTTGGGGCAGGCGATTCTGGAGAATTGACAGCTGTTTCGGTATTCGGCCATACTCCAGACACGGGCGAGTTTCTGTTTAACGTTTCCATTGACGCGGGGCGGAACCACTCAACCCTATTGATGTGGTACGGAATCAACCGGCTCAAATCGCTTGGGATCCCAAACTTGAATCTAGGTGGTGGAGATAACAAAGATGATGGTGTCGCTCAATTCAAGGCAAGATTCGGCAGTCAAAAGCTGCCCCTCGGATGCGTCAAACAAATCTATCAACCGGAGATTTACATGCAGTTGTGCCGACGGGCAAGCGTCGATCCCAGTGACATAGCCGGCTATTTCCCTGCGTATAGAAAACCTCGATGAAGAAAGGAGACACACTATGTTGACCGAAAAGATCGCTGCTTTGCCAGAAATAGAGGCGCCATCCTCGAAGAGTCAACTAGCCATCTTCGGCGGTGCCCCGGCATTTCGAGAAAAACTTCATGTAGGCCGCCCCAACATCGGCGACCGGCAGCGTTTATTCGAACGCATCAACGCTTTGCTGGACAGGCGATGGTTGACCAACAATGGTCCCTTTGTACAAGAGTTTGAACGGCGTATCGCTGATCTATTGGGAGTGAAACACTGCATTGCCATGTGCAATGCCACCGTGGCGCTAGAAATCGCTATCCGAGCTACGGGAATGACAGGCGAAGTCATCGTGCCTTCATTTACCTTCGTTGCCACTGCCCATGCGCTCCAATGGCAGGAGATAACGCCCGTCTTTTGCGACATAGACCCTCGAACGCACAACCTAGATCCCCGCAGGATAGAAGAAATGATTACCCCGCGCACGACAGGCATCATCGGTGTACACGTGTGGGGCCGGCCTTGTGCCGTGGAGGCCCTGACAGAGATCGCTCAGGAGAATCACCTAAAGTTGCTGTTTGATGCTGCACATGCTTTTGGCTGTTCGTACAGAGGGCAGATGATCGGCAACTTTGGCGCGGCCGAGGTCTTTAGCTTTCATGCGACCAAGTTCTTCAATACCTTCGAGGGCGGCGCAGTGGTCACGAACGATGACGCTCTGGCAACGAAAATCCGGCTCATGAAGAACTTTGGCTTCCATGGATACGATAATGTCATCTACATTGGCACCAACGGCAAGATGAGCGAAGTGTCGGCTGCCATGGGATTGACAGGGTTAGAAAGTGTGGAGGAATTCATCGCCGTTAACCATCGCAACTACAAGCAATACCGTCGCGAGCTTGAAGATATCCCTGGCCTCCACGTCATAACCTACGATGAAGCAGAAAGATGCAATTATCAATACATAATTCTTGAGGTAGATGAACATGTCACTCATATTGGCCGAGACCGGCTAGTAGAAGTTCTGCATGCCGAAAACGTCCTGGCCCGACGCTACTTTTATCCAGCCTGTCATCATATGGAGCCTTATCGTTCCTATTTTCCTCATGCAGGACTGATGCTACCTGAAACGGAAAAGCTGGTGCACCGTGTGATGTCCCTTCCCACGGGAACGGCGGTTGGGACAGAGGAGATTGGCAAGATCTGTCAGATCATTCGCTTCACAGTTGAACATGGCCAGGAAGTTGAGGAGCGACTGTTATCCCAAACTGAGGCAAGGAGCTGAGGCTATCCTCACTCTGGCCGATTTCGGAGAAGTTCGCATGAAAGTCAGCGTACTAATAATAACCTATAATCACGAAAGATATATTGCGCAGGCAATCAACAGCGTTCTGTTGCAGAATGTGGATTTTGATTATGAACTTGTGATTGGCGAAGACTGCTCCACAGACAATACACGCAACATCGTCATTGACTTTCGAGCCAGATACCCGGATAAAATCCGTCTGGTGTTGTCAGACTCCAATGTGGGTGCATACAGGAATTGGACACGAACATTGAAGGAGTGCCAGGGTGAATACTTCGCAAACCTGGATGGTGATGACTATTGGACTTCCCCCGACAAACTACAAAAGCAAGTGGATTTCTTAGACGGCCATCCCGAGTGTTCCATTTGTTTTCATAATGCCAGCGTATTTTTTGAAGATGGACAGAGAGATCCGTATAATTTTTGTCCCGCCAATCAAAAGGAAATCTCAACTCTGGAAGACTTGCTTGAAGCAGACTATATCCCCAGTTGTGCACGTATGGTCCGGGGGAGCCTCTTTGATGGATTTCCAGATTGGTCTCATCAAGTGGCGAATGGGGATGCGCTGTTAAATATACTTTTAGCCCGTCGTGGAAAGGTTGGCTACATTGCTGAAGTCCTGGGCGCTTATCGTATCCATCAAGGAGGTATATGGTCGAACCTCAGCTATATGAAGAAACAGCAAATGCGGATCATTTTTTACAAGAGAATTAATGAACTTTTGGATTTTGCTTACGAAACTATTCTCAATTCAAAGATAACGAGGTATTGGGATGATCTGGCTGTGACAATCATTGAGCAAGGGATTGATCAAGGCGCAAAACAAGGAACCATAGTTAATATAGAAGACTTTTTACGTAAATGGCCACAACACCTGGCCATACCAGACGCCTGGAAAGTTCATGTTTTTAGTGAGATTTATGCCAGGCTGGTTTTTATGACCTTCCATTCAGGTGATTTGAACAAAACACGTCAATGGTGGTGGCGACTGCTCCGGTATGATCGCTCCTGGTTGAAAAATCGAGGCTTCTGGTCTATCGGGGTGCGCTCGATAGGGGCGCTGATAAAGAAAAGATTGTTCAAACTTGGTTGAATCGCGCAGAATTATTTGTTCAATATTCCGGGGATTTGGCATAGAATTCGCAGCTCCCGGATCTTTTTGATGAGTGGTTAGATGAAAGTCAGTGTCATAATACCCAATTACAATAACGCCTGTTTTTTACCAGAGTGCCTAGACAGCGTTCTATCACAAACGTATCAAAATTTTGAAATCATTATAATCGATGACGGATCCCAGGATGGTAGCCACGAAATTCTAATTAATTACCAATCGCTCCATCCTGAGAAAATTCGATATTATTGGCATCCTGAACGGAAAAACAAGGGGGTTTCCAGTACCCTTAACCTGGCGATCGAAAAATCAACAGGGGAGTATATCGCCCGAATTGATTCTGATGACATTTGGTATCCAGAAAAACTCCAGCAGCAAGTCCCAATCTTAGACAATCATCCTGAAATTGATATCGTCTATTCATGTTCGGAGTTTATTGACAGATCAGGAAAAGAATTGCCGGGACTTGAGGGGAAAAATATAACAAATAGTGAAAATCCTCTAGCCTCTATGCTTATTTCTTTCGTCACTCCTCAAAATACAGTTGTTTTCCGGCGTAAGGTTTTTGATCAAGTTGGTTTGTTTGACGAATCGCTTATCTATAGCGACTGGGATCTAATGGTCCGAATATTCTCTCATTATAAAGCCTTCTTTATCGACAAACCTTTGGCCAAATATCGTATCCATGATCAAACTTTGAGCAAAGGAATCGATCCACAAATAAATCTTGCCCGTATTGTCGCTGTTTTCCACAGTCTTGAGCAGAAATCAACCGAAGTCGGTGGCAAATTACTTGAACCCCGAAACCAAGCGCTGCTTAACTTACAGTTAGCCTTCCACATTTTTTGTGAAGGAAAAGAAGAAGAAGCAATTAATTATATTAATCAAGCTTTTCAGAAAGATCCAAGTTTGAAAGGGGATGTGGAGTTTTTCAATTTCTGGCTGAACCAATGGAAGCCGGATTTCTACACTATCCATCATCAGCATTTCGGATTTTGGGTCATCGCTCATCTGCCACCTACAATTTCTCCTGCTTTTCGTTCTCAATTGGTCGAAATGCAATTGGGCGACCCAAAAACCAAGGACTTTTTCGTCCGTCGTGGCATTCAACGAAACATGGCGCAGTCAGAACAAGTTGACATGATGGATATATTTGAGGATTGCCCAGATGTGATTTCGCTACCAGCGTCATGGAAAAAAGGGATTCTTGGAGAAATATATCCCACGCTTCTATTCGCCAGCTATAAGACCGGTGACCTGCGAAAAACACAATATTACTGGAAGAAGACAATTGAACTGGATCCTTATTGGTTGCGCAACCGTGGAATTTGGTCAATCGGCCTAAAATCGCTCCTAGGCCGCAGAATGAGACCTACAATCGACAACTCGGAAAGATATGACAGGGCTAAGAGTTAGTATCGTAATGGCGGTATACAATGGTGAGCCCTATTTGGCTGAAGCGATAGAGAGTGTGCTCAGTCAAACTTTTGAAGATTTTGAATTCATCATTATCGACGATGGATCGACCGATGACACCTGGAAGACCCTCACCAGGTTTGCCGAGCGAGACACGCGCATCGTTCTGCTGCGCAACCAACCGAATGCCGGCGTCGTCCGGTCACTGAACAGAGGCCTGGATTATTCTAGAGGCAGTATTATCACTCGGCAGGATGCCGACGACATCTCACATCCAGAGCGGATCCAACAGCAACTGGATTATCTGGATGCGAATCCCGAATACGGACTGGTAGCCGCTGTCCCTCAACCCATTGACATTGCTGGTAATCCACTTGATCTCTCTTACTGGAATGCAACCGAAAATGAAGAGATCCAGCACAAGCTCCTTGAAAACATGTGCTTGTGCGGTCCCACAATCATGGTCCGACGCGAGTGTCTGGAAGCGGTCGGGTTTTACTTTAGCGAGGGATTGGACGCCAGTGAAGATTATGACATTTGTCTACGTCTGGCCGAAGTAACAAAGCTAGCCAGTCTTGAGGGCTCTCTTTATTTATACCGGCAGCATCCGGAATCTGCAAGCAGCAAGCGGGCGCAACAGCAAATGTTCAATAAGGCAGTGGGGTTGGAAAGGGCGATTTCACGCAGGTATGGTAACCATCCACCCGAAGATAAAATCGCCACGGTAGCGCGGGATTACTTGCACGCGGCGATCCTCGCCTTTGCCAGAGATGAACTGGTGCAAGCCCGGCACAGTCTGGGAGAGGCCCTGCGCCTGTATCCGCCAATCCTGGAAAGAGATCAGCCTCTTGAAGATTTGGTCAGAGCTTATACGCCAGATGGCTCGATCCAGGCTGCCCTGGAATATACGGATTCAATCTTTCGAGGCCTGTTCCCAAACACAAAATTCTTGGTGCGCACGCGTTCCAGATTGTTATCCTATCTGCATATGAGCCAGGTATTTGATGGCGTCCAGCAAGGGAATTTCTCCCAGGTAGATCAGCATTTCTGGCCTGGGATCCGTTATCAACCTGCCTGGTTATTTAATCGGGGGGTAATTTCTATTATTTTTAAGACCCTGATCAATAATGTTAATGTAATGGCAAGAAAATAAGGTTGACGAAAAAAGGTGATTTCGAGATAGCAGAAGCGATTCCATTGAACTTGATAACCGGATCAAGGGATACAGTCAAAGACCAATCAGGTAACCGGGCATTCATTTATTCCCTGGTCGGAATCTGCTTATTGATTGGCACGGTTGCACGGATTATTTCGATTAGATTATTAACGAATAATCCGTTGGTGCGCGCTCCCTTCCTCGATGACGGATTTTATTATCTTCAAATTGCGCGCAATGTCGCAACATTGGGCAAGTTCACCTTTGATGGAATCAACCTGACTAATGGTTTCCATCCATTATGGGAGCTTCTGCTTGTTTTGATTGCCCATATTTCGGTTGAAGATTTTGTTTTTATCCGATTGGTCATGTACTTCAGCATCCTATTATATGTATTGACCGGCATTTTATTGTTTAAATTTGTTGCCGGGTATGGAGGACCTGTTGCCGGACTTGCTGCTGTCATATTGTGGAGCTTTTCACCTGATCTAATCCTGTGGCAAAACCAAGGGATGGAAAACACGATTTTCCTTCCAATCTTAATCTTTGCCTTGATCCAGTTTGCTCGCTATCTTCAGCATCCAGATAATCTCCGAGACTCAATAATATTAGGGGTCACATTTGGATTGCTGATGTGGTCAAGGTCTGACTCCGTATTGTTCGTCATTATAGCCTTATCTGGCATTGTGATTTACTCATGGAGAAAATTCAGACCATTTCCGATTCAATATATCCGTACTCTTGCTATCGTTGTCGGTTTCACCTTCCTTTTGGGGATTGGATATCTGCTGTTTAATTATTATGCGGCAGGATCCATTTTATCAGTCAGTAGTATCGTAAAAATCGGAGTCGGTTCTACTAGTTCATGGCCTCTCTCCCAGACATTGGCTGCATTGAGAGTCCACCTCTCGATGATTTGGGATCAATTTAATGACCTTGGCGGCCTGACATGGTGGGGATTTAATTGGCGGATCTATCCATTTAAAATAATTACATTTTGCTGGATTGCCGTTGTTATGGTATGGTGGGTTTTCTATTTTATTAAGAAGTCCTGGCGAACGAATGCCGGTTCTAATCAAGAAAGGAAAATTGGATTAGGTCTAATTTTAGTTTATGCACTAATTCACACGGTTATATTGATTACTCTACTTCGAGACATGTTGAGATGGACACCTTGGTATATCGTCCCACAGGTTCTTACAGTTATAGTGATGATCCCCCTTGTGCTTTTTCCCCGCAGGATGCTTGAGGAAATATCTGAAAAAGCTCGGACTTTTGCCGACCATTATTTTGACAAGAGAGGGCTGATTGATAAATTTCAAAAATATAAACGGACATTTTATTTTGTTAGTTGGCTTCTTCTTTTGTCCATAGCGATCTTAGCGCCGTGCATGTGGGTTTTATCCGTTCCAATCACGGGCTTGTTACGAGATGTTGCAGCTCTCAAAACTTTAGAACCCCGCTACGAGCTGGCAATGTGGCTGAATGATCATATTCCATCGAATGCAAGGGTTGGTATGTTTGACGCTGGCGTAACAGGTTATTTTGCACATGCACATGTAATTAACCTCGATGGGCTGGTAAATTCCCCAGATTACGTTTTTGTCCGGCGATCTGGTACTGAGGCAGACTATATTATTAAGAATCAGATTGAATACCTGATTCTATATTATTTTCCTCCCCATAAAATGGATTGGTGGTTTCCTTCAGATGATTCTAAAGTTTGTCATAAATTAATCCATGTAAATAAGTATCCGGCTCCATGGTGGGGAGCAGAGAATGTAAAAAACTATTTTGAAGTCATAGCATTACGTTATGATGGCGATTGCGCAGAATCCTGGCAATCAGGTTTTCCAAGGGACGCCCTTCCGCCCGAATAAAGATGGGCTTATCTGGTCGATGTTCCATCCACATAAGAAAATTTTAAGACATCAATTCACCAATGGCTCCAACTGTCAGCGTCATTATACCGACCTATAATCATGCACACTTCCTATCTCAGGCCGTGCAAAGTGTTTATCAACAGACCTTTCAAGATTTTGAAGTCATTATCGTCGATGATGGCTCGACTGATAATACTCGAGATATTGTTCGAGGCTTTACGGATACGCGATTCCAGTATATTCATCAATCTAACCGTGGATTGGCTAGCGCTCGAAATACAGGGCTAAGAGCAGCAACAGGAGAATTTGTAGCCTTTTTAGATGCAGACGATATCTTCTTACTATGTAAGTTGGAGGTTCAGGTTGGATGGTTTCGGGCCCACGAGGATTTTGGTTTTAATGCGGGAGGTTGGAATTATATTGATAAAGATGGCAAACTTATCGGAGATTATAAACCTTGGTTGAATCCCAGTGAATTGAATGTTCAGAACTGGCTCTTTAATTGCCATGTGAATCCTGTATCCGTTCTCGTGCAGATGCAATGGATTAAGAAAGTGGGAGGTTTTGACGAAAGTCTAAAACAAGTTGAGGATTGGGATATGTGGTTGCGCTTGGCATATGCCGGATGTAAAATGGGCTGGGTCAACGAGGTGGTATGCAGTTACCGTTTTTCACCTGGCCAAATGACACGTAACGCGGCAGTCCAGACACGGGCTTGTGTGCAAATGATGGACAAATTCTTTAATCAGGTCGGGCTACCATCTGAACTGGAAAACCTCAAGCCCCAAATCTACAGCCACTTATATATCGTTTGCGCGGGGCGAGAATACGGCGCTCGACAGTATCAAGATGCCCAGGAAAGTGTGGCGCAGGCTATAAAGTATGACCCAAGATTGCTCGGGAAATGGGATACTGAACAGGTTAGAATGCTTTTATCATGGGTAAACAACCCTGGTTTTGATGGGGATCTGATTGATCGTGTGAATTGCGTTTTCAATAATTTGCCAGACGAGGCGGCTGGCATCCGTGCACGCAAAGGCTGGGCCTTGGGAGAAATGGGGCTGAAGACACTCTTTACTGCGCATCAATCAAGAGACTGGCGTCAGGTCCGACGCGCAGCGCTGATCGTTGCACTAAACGCTCCACACCGCATGAACAATCGAGGAATCTGGTTAATTCTATGGCAGAGCTTAACCAAACCGGCCGTCACCCGGTAATCAGCGTCATTATCGCCACTTATAATCGGGCTCATCTGATTGCGCGTGCGATAGAAAGCGTGTTATTTCAATCTTTTTCCGATTTTGAGCTGATCGTTATTGATGATGGGTCAACCGATGGCACCGCCGAGGTTGTATCCCGCTATAAGGACCCCAGGATCATTTATTGTCGGCTGGAGCACGGTGAGCGCTCGCGGGCCCGTAATGGTGGAATAGAGCTAAGCAAGGGGAAATACATTGCTTTTCTGGATTCGGATGATTGGTACCTGCCCAATAAGTTAGCAGATCAGGTTGCCAGTTTGGAAACCAACCCAGACAATGGTATAGCTCTGGGAGGCTGGTTGATCGTAGACGATTCTGGTCGTAGAATTCAAGAGGTACGGCCTTGGGAAGAATTTTCACCCCAACCTTCTTCCAGAGAGTGGCTCATCGGGAATACTGCTACGCCGATTACGATAATGATAAAGCGGGAATGGCTTGAACGAGTCGGGGGATTTAATGAGAGCTTGTCCGGGCCAGAAGATACCGAACTATGGATACGTCTGGGACTGGCGGGATGCCGGGTCGTTTGGACTACAAGTATTGTGGCTGTTGAGCTAGTACACCAGTCTAATTCGTTGCGCAATTGGTCGACCGTTACTCGAGAAAGGTTAAAGATGCTGGATATTTTGTTTTCCAATCAAAAGTTTATTAATACTATGGACAAGAGTAAACAGGAAATTTGTGCAAGTTTCCATCTTGTTTTTGCCTGGAAGGCCTACGATGCCGGGTTATTCGAGGAGGGTAAAGCGGAGCTTCTTAAAACCATCGAGCTCAATCCCCGGCTATGCGAGGATCAGGGCGATGCGATCTTGTATTCCTTGATCGGTTATGCTAATTATTTTCTGGTGACTGACCCAATCAGAGCCGTCAACCTGGCTTTCGATCATTTGCCGGAAAGATTGACTTTTTTGTACCGGCGCCGCAAGGAAGTACTCGGTAAGACCTGGATGAGCCGTGCCTGGCGCAAGCATGCCGTGGGCGATTTCAATGCCATGCGAGAAAGTGTCTTCCACGCTATCTGGCTCAGACCGTCGTGCATTACCGATCGCGGTATCCTATCAATACTATTTCAATCTATAGTGGGGCATCACGTTTGGGGATTGGCAAGGCAGTGTTTGCGATTGGTAAGGGAGTAGTACTGGGAATACCCGTAGGTCTAACAACTGTGAAAAGCGATGTGAATACCTCCTCCGCGGGCAAAATCTATAAAATTGCTTATTGTCTGCCAGCTTTTAGACCACCTAACACGACCGATACCTCCATCCTATTGCAGAACCTCGTGATTGAGAAATTGAGAGCCAGGGGACACGCTCTGACCCTGGTGGCTCCCAAGGACCTGGCAGATGTCATCTGCACCAGCGATCCCAATGATCCACAGCTTGTAAACCGCACTTGGTCCAGGACATTCTGGTTCAACCTCACCAGCAAGGTGGCCTGGCGTCTACAACAATGGTTGGGTATCCCCTACCTCAATGTTTTTTCGAATCTTCGTCTGTATGATGCCTGTGTGCGCTGCCTGCCAGGTCACGATATCGTCCAGGAGCGGCTTGGGCTATATAAGATGGGCGTGGCGATGGCTTGTAGGCGCCTTAATTTGCCCTACATTGTATTTTTCGATTCGGATGAGATTCTTGAACATGATCTCTTTGGTACGCCACTCAAGGGCGTGCTGCGCTGGAGGGCGGCGCAAGCCATTCGTTATAACCTGGCGAGCTCCACACTCGTTCTATGCGTATCGAGGTCTGCGAAAGCCCAATTAATGAATGCCTGGGGTGTCCCGCAAGAAAAAATCGTGATCTTTCCTAACGCAGTCGATGTGAACCATTTCCGTCCCTACCCCGAATCCAGGAGGGAAATTCGAACCCGGCTGGGCTTCGCGGAGGGACCCCTAGTGGTCTTCGTGGGCAGCTTCTTCCCCTATCAGGACGTTAAAGGGTTATTAGACGCCTTCGCCACAATCCTGGTGATATTTCCTCAGGCGCGCTTGTTACTGGTTGGTGAAGGAGAGCAATTCTCGGAGATGGTGCAGTATGCGACCAGCCTTGGCCTGGATGGCTCAGTGAAGTTTACTGGCTTTTTACCACATACAGAAATCCCCTCGATTATCAGCGCCTCTGACTTGGCAGTTGCGCCTTATGCCAGGATTAAGGACGAGAATTTCCTGGGTTCGTCTATGAAGTTGGTCGAATACATGGCTTCAGGCACAGCAGTGATCGCTTCA
>Ga0315289_10007543_pt1 | contig 15828 bp, 16 predicted proteins | sample YL17G11_40_MG_FD_203452 | JGI IMG/M metagenome (GOLD analysis project Ga0315289, IMG submission 203452) | Sediment microbial communities from Yellowstone Lake, YNP, Wyoming, USA - YL17G11_40 | ecosystem: Environmental > Aquatic > Freshwater > Lake > Sediment | place: USA: Wyoming | collected... | reverse complement strand
CTGCGCTGGATCGACAAGTACATCAAGCTCGAATACGATGGCATTCACTTTGCCGACGACTGGGGCGGCCAGACCAGCCTGATGATCAGTCCGGCCATGTGGCGGCGCATCTTCAAGCCGCGCTACGCCGACATGTTCAAGCGCACGCACGACGCGGGGCTGGATGTCTGGTACCACACGGACGGCCACGTTAATGACATCCTGGGCGATTTCATCGAGATCGGGGCCGACGTGATCAACTGCCAGGTGTCGGTAGTCGGGCACGACTGGATCGCTCGGAACGCCCGCGGCAAAGTGGCCTTCCGCACCGACATCGACCGCCAATGGGTGTTGCCCTTTGGCACCCCCGCGCAGGTGAAAGAAGAAGTACACCGCACCTTCGAGGCGTGCGGTACCTCCGACGGGGGCATCATCGACTGCGGCGAGATCGCGCCGGACGTGCCCCTCGAAAACGTCCGCGCCATGTACGAAGCCTTTGTCGAGTACGGGACGTACGTGCGCGATGAGCGCTGAGCGAAGCGCGGGCGGTGTGCGCGGCTTGAATCCCAGATTCGCAGCCTCAAATCCGATGGTTCCCATGTACGACGACCTGGCCGCGGACTATGACCGGTTTGTGGACTGGGAGGGGCGGCTGAACGTGGAGCTGCCGTTTCTGGAGCGGCAGTTGCAGGCGGTGGGGGCGCGGCGGGTGCTGGACGCGGCCTGCGGGACCGGCATGCACGCCATCGCGCTGGCGCGGCGCGGCTACGAGGTGGTTGGGACAGACCTGAGCACGCCGATGATCGAGCGGGCGCGTGAGAACGCCGTCGCGGCGGGCGTGGCAGTGCGCTTTGAGGCGGCGGGGTTTGGCGAGCTGGCGGCGCGCGTGGGCGGTGGGTTTGACGCGCTGCTGTGCCTGGGAAATTCGCTGCCGCATCTGCTGACGCCCTCTGACCTGGCGGCGACGCTGGCCGATTTCGCGGTCTGCCTGCGCCCGGGCGGGCTGCTGCTGGTGCAGAACCGCAATTTCGACGCGGTGCTGGCGAAGCGGGAGCGCTGGATGGATCCGCAGGCGCAGCGCGATGGCGATTCCGAGTGGCTGTTCCTGCGCTTCTACGACTTTGAGGCCGACGGCACGCTCGGGTTGCACATGTGGACGCTCAAGCGCGAGGGAATCGGGCCGTGGCGGCAGCACGTCACGAGCACGCGGCTGCGCCCGTGGCTGCGGGAAGAGCTGTTGGCGGCGCTGATGCAGGCCGGGTTCGGGCAGGCTTCCATGTGGGGCGACCTGCAGGGGGCACCGTTCGATGCGGACCAAAGCCCCAATCTGGTAGTGACGGCGTTGCGTGAATGGGGGCGAGCCATCCACGAATGTGACCACGACTCCGCTACAAAAAGCCCCTCCTTTGCCGCAGAGGCCGCTGAGAGCGCGGAGTTTATACGTGGATCTCCGCGTTCTCTGCGGTGAGATCCGAGTTCTTTCAGCAGAGTCGACCACGAATGCGTAGATGGTGCAGCGCGGTTGTCCGTCGACTTGCAAGACGTTCCAACGCCCGGATGGCCTGCTCGCCCGACACGCGGGACAGCCTAGGCATAGGCGGCTTCAAAAGTGGTGATCAGCGGGTGGCCAGTGTGCACCACGGGGAACTCCTCCAAGTAGAGTTCCGTGGCTTCTTTTAGGTTCGAGACTGCCTCGTCGATGGTTTTGCCCTGGCTCACGGTGCCTACTTCGGGGCACTCTGCCACATAGAGGTCGTCCTCTCTATGTATCACGGCGGTTAGCGTACGAGTGGACATGTGTACACCTCCGATGCACCATTGTACGCCACCCCCGGGGCCGTGGCCAAATCCGGGTTGTGTCTGTTTCGCCTCTGGCGTCTGCAGCGCTAGGCCCCTGACGCGGCAGGCGGTTGAAGTGCAACCTGGCGGGCGCGAAAGGCTCGGATGTAGCGCATGGCATAGTTGTCGCGGCCCAGCAGCAGGTCGGCGGCGGTGACGGCGGCGCGCACCTTGGCCACGTCCACGTTCGGGCAAGTCAGACCATGGGCAATGGCCAGGGCCAGGAAGATGCCGTTGATCACCTCGCGGTCGGGCAGGCCGAACGAGATGTTGCTGGCGCCCAGGGTCTGGTTGACGCCCAGCTCGTCGCGCACGCGGCGCATGGTCTCAAAGGTAACGAGTGCCGATTGGGTGTCGGTGGCCACGGTGAGGCACAGGCAGTCCATGATCAGGTCCTCGCGCGGGATGCCTGCCGCCTCGACGCGTTGCGCGATCTTGTGGGCGATGGCTACCCGCGTCTCGACGTCCTTGGGGATGCCCTGGTCGTCCATGGTGAGGCCGATGACGGCCGCGCCGTACTGCTTGACCAGCGGCAAGACCTCGTCGAGGCGACGCTCCTGCCCGTTGACCGAGTTGATGATGGGCTTCCCCTTGCAGACCCTCAGCGCGGCCGCGAGGGCCTTGGGGTTGTCGCTGTCCAGGCAGAGCGGCACGTCGACGACCTCCATGACGGCCTGCACGGCGCGCGGCAGGAGTTCCTCTTCGTTCAGCCCGGGCACACCCACGTTGACGTCGAGGATGTCGGCGCCGGCTCGCACCTGGGCGATGGCCTCCTGGCGCACGCGTTCCAGGTCGCCCGCCTGTAGCGCGGCGGCCAGTTTCTTCTTGCCCGTGGGGTTGATGCGCTCACCGATCAGGACGGTGGGCAGGTCGTGTGCGATGATGACTTCTTTGGTGGCGCCGGTGACTCGCGTTCTCATGCGGATGGTCTCTCCTTCGGTGTGATGTGGTATTCTCCCAAGAACATGCTCTCGGCGAAAATGTCGTTGAAGCGGGGCAGGGTGCCGAGCTCGATGTAGCGCACGCGGCGTGCAATGGCCTGAGCTTCCAGGCGCTGGCTGCGTGCGACCAGGGCCAGCCGGGCGCCGGTACCCGCGGCATTGCCCACCTGGCGGAAGCGTTCGAGCGGCAGGGCGGGCAACATGCCGATGGTGATGGCGCTGGAGACGTCGATGTAGGTGCCAAACGCGCCGGCGATGATGACCTGCTCGATGTCCTCTTCGCGCAAGCCGTCGGATTCGAGGAGGGCCTGGATGCCGGTGCGCATGGCGCCCTTGGCCAGTTGCAGCTCGCGCACGTCGCGCTGCGTGACGGTGATGGCGGGTGCGCCGTCGCGCTCGGCCTGGCTGACGAGGACAAACTCGCGCTGACCGTCCTTTTCCCGCAAGCGTGGGTGCTGGCCCATGCGGCCGGTGCGGTTGACGATGCCAGCCAGGTAGAGCTGAGCCAAGGCGTCCAGAATGCCCGAACCGCACAATCCCACGGGCGGCGCGCCGGCGATGGTGTGGTAGATGACGCGGTCACCCTCCAGGCGGAGTTGCTCGATGGCGCCCGCGGCGGCGCGCATGCCGTGCTTAATGTGCGCGCCTTCGAAAGCGGGGCCTGAGGCGCACGAAACGCTGGTCATGCGCCCGTGGTTGATCAGGCAGACTTCGGTGTTGGTGCCGATGTCCAGCGCCAGGACGATGCCCTGGAGCCGCGCTGCCTGGATGCCCAGCAGCATGGCGACGTGGTCCGCGCCGACAAAGCCCGCGATGTTCGGTAGCAGGTGCATGCAGGCGCCTGGGGCAAGGCGCAGGCCCAGGTCGCGCGCCTTGAAGTCCAGCGCGTCGGACTCGGCCGGGACGTAGGGCGCGAGCGCGAGCTGCTCGGCGGGCAGGCGCAGCAGCAGGTGGTGCATGGCGGTGTTGCCCACGACCACGGCATCGACGATCTCGCGCGGCGCGGCCCCGACCTGGGCGGTGAGGTCTGTGGCCAGCTCATTGAGCGCGGCGACGGCCAGGTCCTGCATGCGCTGGGCCTCGGTCAACGCCGAACGGGCGCGGTTGATGCGCGTGATGACGTCCTCGCCGTAGGCGATCTGCGGGTTCATGAGGCCCTGGCTGGCCAGGGTGCGGCCCGTGGCGAGGTCCAGCAGATAGCCTGCGACTTTGGTGGTGCCCAGGTCCACGGCCAGGCCGAGCTGGCGCGCGCCGGCCGGGGCCAAGGCGATGCACTCGGTGTCACGCAGGGTGGCCTGGGCCTGCCAGCCGTGGGCGCGCAGGAAGGGCGAGATCTCGCGCAGCACGTCGATGTCCACGCGCTCGCAGGGAGCGCCCTGCGCGTGCAGAACCTGGCGCAGGCGCGCGGCGTCGGAGGTCATGTCGCCCAACGAGGGCGGCGCTAGGCGCACCTCGCAGGCGCGCACGCACGGCTCAGGCGGCACGGAGACCTCCAGGCCCTCGACCTGAGTGCGCTGCGGGGTGCCGAGCGAGTCCGGGGGCACGGCGCATTTGACGTCGCTCTGCGGGTAGGTCTGGCAAGCCAGGCGGAAGCCGGCCTGGTGTTCCTGTGGCGTGAGTACAGCCCGCTCGGCGTCGGTCAGCGGCGTGACGCGGCCAGAAAGGACCTGGATCTTGCAGCGGCCGCACGTGCCTTCTCCGCCGCACAGGCTGACCAGGTCGACGCCTAGCCGACGGGCGGCCTCCAGCAGCGATCGGTCGTCCGGGCAGGCTCCGCGGCGGCCCACGGGTTCGAATTCGATGGTGTAGGGCAACGGTTCCTCCTGCGGAAGGATTATAGCGCGAATTGCTGCGGTGGCAAGGTCATGAACACAGATATGGTCCAGAACCCACGCCCCGCCGTTGCCGCTCCGTCAGGGCCGCCACGGTCGATAGCGCGGCAGGGACCAAGTGAAGAAGAGCAGCAGGGCGATGAGGACTAGCGCGGCGGCGACCAGGTACATGCCCGCGTAGCCTCCTACGGCCTGCGCGACAAAGGCCATGGCGTAGGAGCCGCTGGAGACGCCCAGGTCAAAGCCGTTGTAGAACGTGGCGCTCGCTGCGCCGCGGCGCGGGGGAGCGACCTGGTTGATGGCCATGGTCTGCAGCGAAGGCATGAACAAGCCCCAGCCCAGGCCGTAGATAAACGCGGCGACGAGGAATCCGAGCGGAATGCGCCACAGCGCCAGGAGCGTGTAGCCGGCCATGACCAGCAAGAAGCCCAGTGGGACGATGCGGCGCGCGCCCTCGCGGTCAAAGACCCGCCCGGCGGCCGCGCGCGCGACGGCCTGGCCGACGGCGTAGAGCAGGTAGAAGAAGCCCAGGTTGGTCACGGAGAGCTGTTGGCCATACAGCGCGATGAAGGAGACGATGCCGCCGTAGCCCAAGCCCAGGAAGGTGACCGTGAGCGCTACGGGCACTCCGCCGGGCTCGAAGACGGAGCGCAACGAGAGCCGCGCGTGCGGGTCGCGGATGTCCGGGTAGCGGATGGGCCAGCCCAGGACCTCCGCAGCAAGGGCCACAGCCCCTGCCACGACGAACAGCCGGCCGAAACTGCCCTGTCCCAGCACGGCCAGGGCGACGACTGGCCCGATGGCCATGGCTGCCGTCTGGGCGACCACCAGGATGCCCAGTGCCTCGCCGCGGCGGCTGGGCGGCGCCACGTCGCCACCCACCGCCATGCTGCAGGCGGTGACGAACCCAAATGGGAGGCCGTAGAGGCAATGTACCAGGACCAGCGCAAGCAGGTCGTGGCACAGGGTGTGGCCCAGGGTAGCCAGGGTGAACGCGAGCAGCGAGCCCAGGTAGACCCGGCGACGACCCCAGCGGTCGGTGGCGTAGCCCGCGAAGGGGCGCGCGAGCATGGCGGTCAGCGCCATCAGGCCGGTGACCAGCCCGACCTCGGCGGGGTTGCTGTGCAGGCGCTGCAGCATGAAGAGGGGCAGGGCGGGCATGAAGAATAGAAAGCTGGCCCAAAACAGCAGGGTCGAGCCTGCGAGCAGGATAAAGTCGCGGGTCCACAGGTTGTCTCTGGCCTCTGGTTCCATTGGGAGCCCCTTCACGGTTCAAGTGCTGCGCTGTGGCGAGAAAGGCCACGAACCGCTTGCCGCCCTCGCTGCGCGTGCAACTGGCGCACTAAAGTGCGTACTACGAACCTGGCGCCTAGGTAATCTTGTGCAACGGATGAGTCTCGCTGGCGATGGAGTATCCCAGGTTGCGGCCGTTGTAGGCCAGCATGGCGTCCATGATGCCACAGGCGGCGTAGGCCCAGGGCGCGTTGTGGATCAGACCGTAGAAGACATAACTCGCGCCCACGGTCTGTGGCAGGGCGAAAATGGCGCATGCGGCGACCTCCAATCAGGCGAACCGGCCTCCTTTAAGAACTTGCAGGTGTAGAGCGCGTTGGTGGAGGCGCAACCGCACGGGAAGCCGAAGCGCTGCTTGACCTCGCCGATGGTCTGGGCGGCTCAGCTCACGCTGGGGATGTCGAGCACGCCCACGTCGAGGATCACGTTCTGGACTCCGGTGCGTTCAGTGGAGGGCAGCAGCTCTTCCTCCAGCAGGCGCAGTCGGTCGCGCGGGCGGATGGCGCGGTTGCTGAAAGGCTGCACGATGGCGTTGATGACACGGCACTCACGCAAGCAAGTCTCTTCCTCGGGAGAAAGGTGCTCATCGATCGAATTGAAGATCAGACGTGGGATGATTTCGCTGCCCCGAAAGTGCCGCAGCGCCGCCATGCGCGCCTGGGACAGGGACGAATCGACCAGCAGCGGCGCATCATAGCAGCTCGCGACGAACTCGAGGTAGTTGATGGCCGACTCGGCCGTGTCGGCGATGACGTCGACGATGCGCGGGTTGCCGGTCTTGGCCGACACCGCTCGAAGCTGATGCCCTTCGCCTCCAATTGCCGCAAAAGGCGGGCTCGCATGGCCTGGGCCGTCCTGCGGATCAAGAAACCGGGGGCGTCTTCGAGAGCACGCATCGTAGGCCTGCCTTCATGGGAGCGCCTGAACTTGCTGAAGAGATGGTTTCTGGAGCAATGGTTGCAGCAGCAACTACATACTAGCGCAATTTGGCAGGCCCGTCAAGCCGTCTGCAGTGGCCTTCAGGCTACCGGTCGCGGCCTCCGAACTGCGGCGCTTGAGCGGCGCCGGGCAGACACAGCGGACCCTATGGCGTCACCCAATACGTCAGCACCAGTTTGGGGCGCAGGGCGGGGTTCACGTGATCGGCGCTGGCCAGGAAGTAGGAGTAGGCCGCGGTGCTGGTGGCGCGCAGGAGCAGGCCGTAATTGGGTTGGTTGCCCAGGTACCAGCTCTGGACGAGCTGTGTCAGGTCCAGGTTGAACCAACGCAGGATGCCGTTGGCGGTGACGGTGCTCTCGGGCGTAGCGCGGCGATCGGTGCTGGTGTTATTGCAGCCGGGCAGGTCCCAGCGCACACCGGAATCGGCCCATTCCCAGGTGGCGAAGAAGGGCGCACAAGGTCGCAGGACGGCATGTGCGCCGAACGGAAGGTTGACACCGCTCCAACCCGTGCCGTAGACCTGCAGAGCCGCGTGCGTGATGACGGCATTGGGCGGCATGGGGCTCAGGTCAAAGTACAGCAGGGCGGCATTCTGCTGCTTGTAGCCGACTTTAAGTGTCTGAGCGGCGCGGTACATGGTCTGCGGCTCATACTGGTAGAGGTAGGTGTCGGCGCAGCCGCCGTAGCCGTCGAGGCCCTGCTGCAACGTGCGCGTGATGACGGCGCCACCAGGGGTGGGCGTGGGCACCGGGCCTGGAGTGGGCGTGCGCGTCGGCACGGGCGTGGGGCCGGTGACGGCAATGGTCAGCGTGTAGGGGTGGGCGGAGTCGCAGGCGTTGCCGTAGCCGTAGACCTTGGCAAAGTAGATGCCGCTGGACGTAGCCAGGCGCGAGATGTATTCGTCGCCGCTGCTGTTGGCCGAGCAACGGATCAGGCTGTGATTGGGGGCGTAGAGGCACAGGTCGTAGTTGGCGGGCAGGTCCGAAAGCCGCAGTTCGATGCGGTTTCCGGCGTCGACCCAGATGCGATGGTAGTCCACATCGCGTCCGGACGGCAGGCAGCAGATGTACGAGTGAAACACGGTCGGACCGCTCGAGGCGGAGGTCCAGAAGTAACAAGGGTTGTCCCAGGTGTCGTTGGGCTCATAGCGGTCCAGGCAGGAGGCGTCGCGCGTGGTGGCGGTGACCACGTTGCTGGGGGCGGACTCGCCCAGGAAGATGTCATAGGCGGTCACGGTGATGGTGTAGGTGGTGCCGGGCTGCAGGTTCTGCACCACGTAGCCGGGCCCGTCACTGCCCGCATAGTGTTGCCCGCCAATGCAGATGTAGTAGCCGCGCACCCATCCGCTGGAGGCAGTCCAGGTTAGGTAGATCTCGCTAAAGTTCCAGACCTGGGCCTTGAGCCCGGTGGGGGCCTTGAGCACCAGGCTGAACTCGATCCAGGGGCTCCAGTCGGTTTCGACGCCGGCGGCATCGCGGCCCTTGACACGCCAGCGCACAGGGCCCAGGCCGCGGCTGCCGGAGGGAGACCAGTCGCGCGCGTTCCAGCTGGTCGTGCTGACCCAGGCGGACGAGCCCTCGCCGACCTGGGGACCACGGTATTCGACCTTGTACTGGGCGCATGCGCCAGTCCAAGTGAAGATCACGTTGTCCGTATAGGGGATGTTCGCCCCGGGGGTCGGCCAGGTGGGTGTGGGAGTGGTGCACGTGGCGCTCGCGGCCAGGCTTGGGGGCACGACGGTCTGGGGCACGGGTTGCGCCTGCACGGCGATGGCGGCACTGAGGACGAGGGTGACGATGGCCAGGACGATGACAAAGGAATGGCTTCTCATACGCACCTCCTGCTGGGAACCTTGGGCGGCGGCAACAGGCCGCCGGCACGGCCAGGCTTTCCTCACCCGCATGATAGCATCGAAACGCTCGCTTGTCAATGGGTGGCCGAGCGAGAGCGTAGAAAAAGGGGCTCAGATGTCATGCCGTCGTGCTGGCGCGTCAGGCCAGGGCGGAGCCGCCTCAGAGGGCAGGTGAAGCATCACGTTCTCGTACGGCAGAGACCCTACGCCTGCCCTGACGGGCGGCTCAGCGGGACAGTCCGGCGACGCCTTTCCACGCTCTCTTTCCAGGCTTTGACTAATCCTGAGGCCTGGGCTAAACTACGGAGGACGACGACTGAAATCGTCACTACGAACGCCTTACATCGAGGAGGGAGCTTGAGAGCTCGGGCGCGTGTGTGGACGGTGCTGGTGGTGTGCCTAGCCGCGTTAGGCCTGGCGGGCTGTCGCAGCAAAGCATTGGTCTCGGACCTGCAGGTGCAGCCGGACGTGATCTCGCCGAATGCGGACGGCGTGGCCGACGTGGCGCGCGTGAGCTACAAGCTGGCACGGCACGCCCAGGTTACGCTCTACCTGGAGGACGCACAGGGAGGCACGCACGTGGTGCGCGCCGACGCGTCGCGTCCGGCCGGCTCTTACGAGACGCTCTTCAGCGGCGTGATTGACAACCGCCTCTTGCCGGATGGCCGCTACACCTGCGTGCTGGAGGCCGTCGCAGACAGCGGCGAACGCGCCAGCGCCCGGGTTCCGCTCACCATCCAGGGCGGGGAGCCGAACTACATCGAGATCAAGAACCTCACCATCTACCCGGCCACGTTCACGCCCAACCGTGACGGCATCAACGACCGAGTCACCATTGCCTACTACCTGACCAAAGCAGCGACCAAGGTGCAGGTGTACCTGGTCGACGCCAAGGGCAACGTGTACCCACTGCCAGAAGACAAGATCCGCAAGATGGGGCAGGCGGGCAATCACGAGCACGACTATGAGGGTGGAGTAGACCTGGGTGCGACGCCGCCAGCGGACGGCACGTACACCGTGGTGGTGGAGACCGAAGACGCGGTGGGCAACCGCGACGTCGCGCGTGGGCAGTTGACCATCGCCGACGGTGGGGTGCCGCAGGCGGAGATCGTCAACCGCGCGGCCGTGTGGTCGGCCTCGGTGGTGCCGCTGGGTGGGACGTTGACCTTCACCTGCACCGTGCAAAACATCGGCAGGGTGGGCATCCGCACCAAGGGGCCGCCGCCCGGGACGACCTATACCACCAGCGAGAACCTGTACTCCAAGAACGAGCCCGAGGAGCCTGGCATCTTCCGCGTCGGGCTGGACTATGACGGCAACAGTGCGGGGCGCATCTACCCCTTCCGCTGGCAGTTGGGCCGCGACGACGAACTCACGGTGATCGACGGGCAGAAGTATCTGATGCCCGGTCAGACCGTGACGGTGGTGGGCCACCTCCAGATCGTGGACAAGCCGGTGAAGGTGACCCCCTACTACTGGTTGGGCCTGATCCACGAACAGGTCGAGGTCGTCGAAGACAACGTCGAGGCTGTGCCGGTCACGATCGGGTTCTGATGGACCTCTCGGTCGTTACCGTCAGTTGGAACGTCAGGGACCTGTTGGCAGGTTGCCTCGACTCGGTGTACGCCTCGCTGGCCGACAGTGGGCTGCAGGTCGAGGTGCTGATCGTCGACAACGCCTCGCGCGACGGCAGCGCCGACATGGTGCGGCAGCGTTTTCCGCAGGCACGCCTCTTCGCCAGCGTTGACAACCTGGGCTTTGCGGCGGGCAACAATCAGGCCCTGCGCCAGGCCAGCGGGAGCTACGTCGTGCTGCTCAACCCGGACACGCTGGTGCACGGCGATGCGCTGGGCACGCTGCTGCGCTTCCTGGACGAGACGCCGACGGCGGGCATGGCCGGACCACGCCTGGTCTACGCGGATGGCAGTTTCCAGCACGCGGCCTTTCACTTTCCTTCGCTGGAGCAGGCCTTCTTCGATTTCTTCCCCGTGCATCACCGGCTGCTTGATTCCACGCTCAACGGGCGCTATCCGCGCGCCCGGTACGCGCGGGGCAGGCCGTTTGCGGTGGACCACATCCTGGGGGCGTGCATGATGGTGCGGAGGGAAGTGCTCGAGCAGGTGGGGCTGCTGGACGAGGGGTATTTCATGTATTGCGAGGAGATCGACTGGGCGCTGCGCATGCGCCGCGCCGGGTGGGGCATCTACTGCGTGCCCGCCGCGGAGGTGCTGCACTATGCCGGGCAGAGCACGCGCCAGTTCCGCGACGAGATGTTCGTGGCGCTGTGGCGCAGCCGCTTGCGGCTGTTTGCCAGGCATTACGGTCCGTGGTACAACTGGGCGGTGCGCCGCATCGTGCGCCTGGGTCTGTCGCGCGAGGAGGCGCGAGCGCGTGGTCGCGCGCAGGCCGGTGAGGTCACGGCCGAGGAGCTGGCAGGACGGCTGGCGGTGTATGAAAGGGTGCGGGAGATGACGCATGAGTGAGGCAGCAGACCTTTGGGGTCAAAAACCAGACCCCAAAGGTCAAGAAGCAGACCCAAAAGGTCGGCGGCCGACGCTGACGGCGGTGGTCATCGCGCGCGATGAAGAGGGCAACATCGTGGACTGTTTGCGCAGCGTGGGCTGGGCGGACCGGTTGGGGGTGCTGCTGGACACGCGCAGCACGGACCGCACGGCGGAGCTGGCACGCGGCGCGGGGGCTGAGGTGCGCGTGCGCGCCTTTGACAACTTTGCAGCGCAGCGCGACGCTGCTCTGGAGGCATTCGAAGCCGACTGGGTCTTTTTCGTGGATGCCGACGAGCGCGGCACGCCGGGACTGCAGACCGAGGTGCGGCGCGTGATACGGGACGAAACCAAGGTGGGATGGTGGGTGCCGCGACGCAACTACATCTGGGGGCGCTGGATCCGCCATGCGGGCTGGTATCCGGACTACCAGTTGCGGCTCCTAAGGCGTGGGCACGCGCGCTACGACCCGCAACGCGAGGTGCACGAGCTCGTCATCCTGGACGGTCTCGAGGGGCACCTGCAGAACCCGCTAATCCACTACAACTACACCAGCGTGGGGCAGTTCCTGCGCAAGCAGGACTACTACGCCACCTACGAGGCACAAATCCTGATGCAAAGGGGCATCCACCCACGTCCGCACAGCCTGGTGCTGCAACCGCTGCGCGAGTTCTGGAGACGCTACATAACACTGGAGGGGTACAAGGACGGCGGGCATGGGTTGCTGCTGAGCCTGCTCATGGGCTATTACACGCTGGTGGCCTATCGACGTGCGCGGGGGCTTTTGCGGGTTCTGTGATGCACTTGACCGCAAGCGGTTGACTTGGTGCGGAGTTCGTGGTATACTGGCGTTATGTGTGTGGCAGGGTGGAAGCAATGACCGACGGCGCGGTGTTGATCCTCAACTTCAACTATGAACCGCTCAACGTCTCCAACTTGCGCCGTGCGATGGTCATGATCCTGGGCGGCAGGGCGGAGATCTTGGCGAACGGGCGCGGCTACATCCACTCGGTGCAGCGCGCATGGCCGATCCCGTCTGTGATCCGCCTCAGCTATCTCGTGAGGCGGCCTTTGCCGCGCGTGCACTTGTGTCGGCGGGAGATCTTTCGGCGCGACAGCTATACCTGCCAGTATTGCGGGCGCCAGACGCACAACCTGACGATGGACCACGTGGTGCCACGTCACCGCGGCGGCGAGCACACGTGGGAGAACCTGGTGAGCGCCTGCCCGGTGTGCAACCGCCGCAAGGGCGGCAAGCCGCTCGAGCAGAGCAACATGCGCCTCTTGCATAGGCCCTTTGAGCCCCGGCCCACGGGGCGCTACTTGTTCCAGGCCTACCTGGACGAGAATGAGGAGTGGGGCGAGTTCCTGCAGGGCTGGTGGGAGTGACTTCGACAGCAAAGAGGGGGATCGCGCAGTCAGCGCGATCCCCCTCTTGTGTTGGCAGGCGGAGAGATCTACCCGCTCACGAGCTGCATGATGCGCGGGTAGCCGCGCTCGATCCAGTCTGACAACTCGGCGGCGCTGCGGCGGTACTCGAGCAGCGAACCAGCGTAGGGATCCTCGATATCCTGCTGCTCGCCTGCCATCTCGCTGACGAGGAAGACCTTGTCCTCGGTGCGCCGGAAATCGCGGGCGATGATGTCGGCGTGGCGGCGGGTCATGACCAGGATCAGATCGGCCTCATCCACGTCGACCTGGGTCAGGTTGCGGCCGCGGTGGGCGCTGATGTCGAGGCCGTGCTCCTCCATGACCTGCAGTGCGTAGGCGCTGGCGGCTTGGCCTTCCAGGGCCCACAGGCCGGCGGAGCGCACTCCGACGCGACCATCCGCCTTGTCGCGCACCAGGCGGTCATAGAACAGCCCAGCGGCCATAGGCGAGCGACAGACGTTGCCGGTACAGACAAAGATGACGGTCTTCTTGGCGGGCATGTACGATGTGTTCCTCCACGATGTGCAGGCACAGAAGGAGGGGCCTTGATGCGGAGGTTCCCGTCACCTCTGAGGTGACGGGAACCTCCACGCACCTAGCCCCTCCGGCTCCACTCAGGCCAGTTCGGGCTGCAAGAGCCCATAGTTGCCGTCTTTGCGGCGGTAGACCACGTTCATGGTCCCGCTGTTGGGATTGAAGAAGATGAAAAAGTCGTGCCCCAGCAGCTCCATCTGCTCGATTGCCTCCTCAGGGCCCATAGGCGTCACCCGGAAGACCTTGGTGCGGGCGATGTGAGGGCCGACTTCCTCTTCAGGCGGCTCGGCCGGGGCCGCGTTGGCGGCAGCCTGGGCGCGCTCGCGCACGCGAACGGTTCTTTCCTTGTAGCGTACGAGTTGGCGTTGAAGTTTGTCGCGGACCGCGTCAACTGCGGCCAGCATATCGGCGTTGCGTTCCTCAGCGCGCAAGATGGTGCCGTTGCTGCGGATGGTGACTTGCACGACGTGGCGATCCTGGTTGCTCTTGACCTTTTCCACAGTGAGTTCGACGCGGGCTTCGGCAATGTCGGGTAGGTAGCGGTCCAGTTTGTTGATCTTCTTCTCAACGTACTTTTTGAGGGGCTCGCTGACCTCCATGCCCTTGCCAGTGATTAGGACCTGCATTCCACCATACTCCTTTCTCCGTTTTGTTTGCTACCAAACGAATGAAGGAAGAGTGCTGGGTACAGGAGCGCCGTCTTGGACGTTCGGGATGCAATGGAGACCGCGTTGGCTCTTGGTAACCACATTGTACCCAGTTTTCGCGAAATTGTCAACGCAATACTACGCCATGTTGCTGTCTCGCTTTGTGAAATAGTGCATGCCATCGGGGAGTTCGGCGTAGCCGAGTTCCTGGAAGAGGGCCAGGGAGGCGTCGTTGCCGGGCTCGATCAGGGCGGCGATGACCGTGAGGCCCAGGGCGTGCAGGACGCGTTCGGCCTCGGTTACCAGACGCGCAGCATGGCCCCGACGGCGGTGCTCGGGCAGGACGGCGAGGCGGTTGATCCAGCCTCTGCGCCCGTCGTGCGTGACGAGCATGACTCCAACCAGCTCCTCCGCGAGCTCCAGGCCGAGCATGGTTTGGGTGCCGCTGGCGAACTGGCGCGCAAAAGCCTCACGGCTGTCGCGGCCCGAAGGACGCACGGAGTGCAGCCCGGCGCGCTGCCAGACCGACATCCAGCGGTCATAGTCGGCGAGCGTCAGCTCGCGGATCGTCACCTCTTCTGTCATCCTACCTCCCCGGCACGGAACACGAATCACACGAGAGAGACGCAAGGCCCGCTTCACATGGAGGGAATCCATCGTGCTCTATGAAGCTCTTTGCGATTCACCTGTCTTGTGCAGAACGCGTACGCTTCGAAGCTGGACCAGCAGTGCGCCCACTCCCGACAGAGTCATGCCAACCACTTTGGCCGGAGTGAGCACCTCGCCCAGGAAGAGCCAGGCCAGGATGGCGACCTGGATGAGCTTGGTGCCGTAGATCACGCTGGCCTCCGTGACCGGAAGCGTGCGCATGGTCGCGTTGTAGAGGGTGAAGGCCAGGGCGGTGTTCGCCACGGCCAGCCAGGCGACGATGGCCCAGTGCGCTGGCCGCAACTCGGGCCAGCCTTGAGCCCACACCCCGCCGCCGAGGAGCGCCACAGCGCCAAAGCCCATGGTTGCCACGGTGACGGCGAGCGGTGGGATGCGGCCTGACCCGTTAATGCGACGTCCGAGCACAGATGCGGTCGCGCTGGAGAGCATTTCGGCGGCAGCCAGCAGTAGGCCGATGGCCCGCACACCGGCGAGCCCCGTGGGGAAGAAGAAGGTCCAGGCGCCGGCCACGAAGAGAACCAGGCCCGTGCACTGCGCAGCCGTCGGTCGCTCGTTGAGAAACACAGCTCCCAGCAGTGCCACGAGTAGTGGTGAAGAGTCTAGCACCATGTTCAGAGTCAGCGCGGGCAAAAATGTGAGTGCCAGGTACTGGGCGCCCTGGGTGAACGTGTAGAGCAGGAGGCCCAGGACGGCCAGCTGCAGCCAGTCGCGACTCGAGAGGGCTCGCAGGGCGGCGCGGTCTGCGGGGCGCGCCAGGGCCAGCGGCAGCAGGCAAAGGAAAGCCAAAGCGTAGCGCAGGCCAGCGAAGGGCAGTGCCGGGATGTCGCGCAGCCCGATCTTGATCAGGACGACCGAAGTGGACCACAGGAACGTAACGAACAGGGCCAGCAATGCGGCCCGCTGGTGGAAATCCGGTGTGTGGGACAGGGTGTCACCTCCGCCAGGGTTGACTGCGGGCCGCGATGAACAGAGGACTCTGACTCACCGGGTCTCTGCGTCGCTAGAGCAGTTGGTCCAGAGGCGTGCCCAGAGATGCCGCGCGGGCGGCTTGCCATTGCTCGCGGTCAGCGGGTGGGACGGCGTGTTCTTCGGCTGGGCGGCGGCGCAGGCGCAGGGCGTCGCTGGGGCAGGCGCTGACGCACAGGCCACAGCCCATGCAGCGTTCGACGTCCACCACGCACACGTCCTCTGGCACCGAGAGCGCGCCAAACTGGCAGCGTTCGATGCATGTCTCGCAGCCCGTGCAAGCCTCGGCATCCACTGTGCAGAAAAAGTCAGAGCGCGCCAGGGCGTGATGGTGACCGAACTCGATCAGGCCACGCATCACGCCGCAGCAACAGGTGCAGCAGTTGCAGATGTAGTAGAGATCCT
>Ga0315289_10007541_pt1 | contig 15829 bp, 16 predicted proteins | sample YL17G11_40_MG_FD_203452 | JGI IMG/M metagenome (GOLD analysis project Ga0315289, IMG submission 203452) | Sediment microbial communities from Yellowstone Lake, YNP, Wyoming, USA - YL17G11_40 | ecosystem: Environmental > Aquatic > Freshwater > Lake > Sediment | place: USA: Wyoming | collected... | reverse complement strand
TGCACGCTCACCTGTTCGCGCGCCACCTCGAACACCGGCCGGTTCTTGCTCCGCTCCAGCACCTCCTGGAAGGTCTTCACCAGGTCGAAAAGAGTCACCGCCAGGCCGGGGGTGTCTTCGTCGCCGAGGAACTCCTGGATCTGCGGGCGGGACCAGACGTTCTCCTCCAGCAGGCGCTTCTGCTGGAGCATCTCGGCGGCGTTCTTGAAGCGCTCGTGCTCGAGCAGGCGCTCGACCAGCTCGCGCCGGGAGTCTTCTTCCGGGGCCAGGCGATCCAGTTCCGGATCCCTGGGCAGGAGCAGGCGCGACTTGATGTGAATCAGGGTGGCCGCCATGAAAATGAACTCGGCGCCCAGCTCGAGGTCCAGTTCGGCGGCCCGCTCCAGGTATTCCAGGTACTGCGCCGTGATCCGGGCGATGGGGATGTTCCAGATGTCGATCTGCTGCTTGCGGATCAGGTCCAGCAGCAGGTCCAGCGGCCCCTCGTAGTGCTCGAGATGAACGTCTAGCGGCGACGACACAACCTCTCACGATAACACGCAAGTAGGATAAGGCTCCGGTCCGGTCCAGTTCGACAAGACGGGAGTCTTATCCCACTCCACTTCGGCAGGCCGGGAGGCTTACCCTGCGCGCCGCACATCTCTCAGCACCGCCGCCCAGCCGGGCAGGCCCCGGCTGGCGGCATAGTCGTCCTGCTCGAAACCGAGGGCGGCGTCCACTATCGCCCCGGGCGCCAGCTCCTCGAGCCGCTCCGCGAAATCGAAGGCCTTCACGCTCAGCCGACGCCCCTGCTGCTGTAGGTTCACTCGCAGATGCCGCTCCTTGAACACTCCTGGCGGGCCGGCCACCTCCGCGCCGTAGACGGCGAACACCGGTGCGGGATTCCCGAAACCGAACGGCGCCAGCGACAGCACCTCGGCCACGAAAGCGCCGGTGATTTCCGGGAAGTCCACCTCGGCGTCCACTTCAAGTTGGGGCACGAAGTCCTCGGGCTTAAGACGGCGCGCGGCGTGCGCGCTTAACCGCTCGCGGAACTCCTCTACCCGATCTGAACGCAGGCTAACTCCGGCGGCCTGCCGGTGCCCGCCGAACCGGGTGAACAGGTCCGCCATGGACTCCAGCGCGCCCAGCAGATCGAAAGCCGGGGTGCTGCGCCCGGAGCCGTGCGCCAGGCCGGTTTCGGTGTCCTCGCTGAACACGAAGACGGGCCGATGAAAGCGTTCCACCAGGCGGTTGGCCACGATGCCGACTACCCCGCGGTGCCAGCCCTGGCGGAGGAACACCAGCGCGGCCTGGCGCTCGGTGACCGGCGTGCGCAGGCACTCCTCCAGGATGGCGCGGACAATCTGCTTTTCGGTTTGCTGCCGCTCGGCGTTCAGCGCATCGAGTTCCCCGGCGATGCGGCGGGCCTCGGCCTCATCCTTGGTGAGCAGCAGACGGATGGCCTGGCCGGCGTCCGCCATGCGTCCGGCGGCGTTGAGCCGGGGCGCGATCCGGAAAGCCACCCGCGCGGCGGAAGGGGCGTCGCCCTCGGCCAGGCCGGCCACCTCGAATAGGGCCCGCAGGCCGGGGCTGCGGACCGCGCGCAGCTCCTCCAGGCCGTGTTTGACCAGGACGCGGTTCTCGCCGGTCAGCGGCACCACATCCGCCACCGTCCCGATGGCCACCAGCTTCAAAAAGGAGCGGATCATGCGCTGGAGCTTCTCGGCGGGCCAGCCCAACTCGCCAAGCAACGCCTGCACCAGCTTGAAGGCGACGCCCGCCCCGCAGAGGTTTTTCTCCGGGTAGGCGCAGCCCGGCTGCTTCGGGTTGAGCACCGCCAGGGCGGGCGGCAGCTCGGCGTCCGGTATGTGGTGGTCGGTGACGATCACGTCTATGCCGAGCTGGGCGGCGTGGCGCACTACTTCGGCGGCGCGGATGCCGGTATCGACGCTCACCAGCAGAGTGACTCCCTCGGCCGCGGCCCGCTCGATGACGTCGGCCTGCATCCCGTAGCCGTCTTTCAAGCGGTGCGGCACGTGGAAGCCGCACTGTCCCCCCGCCAACTCGATGGCCGACTTCAGGATGACGATTGCCGTGACGCCGTCCACGTCGTAGTCGCCGTAAAGCAGGATCTTCTCCCGCTGCGCCACGGCGCGCTGGAGCCGCTCGAGGGCCGCCGGCAAACCCCGCAGCAGGCGGGGATCCGGCAGGTCGTCCAGAGAGGGTCGCAGGAATTTCCGCGCCGCTTGCGCATCCTGATAGCCGCGGCGGACCAGCACCTGGGCCGTGGGCAGCGACACCCCGAGGGCACTCGCCAGGCTCTCGGCTTGCCGCCGGTCAGTTTGCGGGATCAGCCAGCGGGCCCCGGTCACAGTCGGCGGCCTTCAGTTGCTGGAGTAGTAACCGCTCATCGAGTCGCCTTCTTCGGCTTCCTCCTCGCTGGCGCCGTCGATCTCGTCAGCCAGGTCCAGGTAGTCTTCATACCACTCCGCGCTGATGCGGAACAGGTAAACCCGGCCCTGGTAATCGAAGGACATCTCCAGTCCGGCGGTGAAGCCCTCGTAAGGGCGAAACTCGCGCAGGCGCCGCTCCAGACTGCGCCGCTCCTCGCCGGTCAGGTTGGCGGCCTCCAGGCGCTCAGCCGTGTCTTCGAGCATCGGGGCGGAGAAGACCCGCTCATTGTAGACCACCAGCTTAACCCCGGCCTGCTTGGCGGCCTCCAGGAACATCCGGTAGTCCGGCTGGTGCTCGAGGTCCCAGGCCACAAACGAGTCGCTGTCCGCCAGCCGCGAGTACCCGTGGAAAACCACGAAACCCTCGCCGGCGAGGCGACTGAGGATCTCGCTCTTCAAGGTGTCCAGATTGACGGTCATTTGCGCTCCGCCAGCACGAGGATGTCGTAACGGTCGGCCAGTTCCCGGGCGGCCGGCGTGACGATGGTCTTGGGCCCGATATAGATCTTGCGGGACTGCTCGAGGGCGGCCCGAACGTCATTCTCGCAAACAAAATCGACTATGGTGATCTGAGGCTTGGGGGGTTCGATCGGGGCGGCCGGACGGGCCTCCGGCGGGCAGACGCCTGCGGGCGGCCGGACGGCTCGGCGCGCTTCCAGAAAACGGTCCACCACCTGCGCGGCGGCCTCCGCAGGGGGGCTTGCCGGCGCGGCCGCGGCCCCTGGCGACGCCAGCCCCCGCTCGGCCAGGTACTTCTCCACTGCGGCGGCGACCGCGGAGCGCTCGACAGGAACCGCAACCGGCACGGCCTCGCCCAGCGGCGGGACCTTCAGCACATCCTCGGCCTTGCGCACGCCGTAGGCGATCCGCTTGATGTTGATCAGGTGCAGCGGGCCGACGTTGTCGCCGGTCACGTTGCCGGCCATGGCGCCACAGCCCAGCGTCATCGAGGGCGGCAGGTTGGTGGTCACCCCGGTCGAGCCTTGCGGCGCCGACGTGTTCACCAGCACCCGCATGGCCGGCATGCGCAGCGCGAACTCGCGAATGCGGGCCTCGTCCTGGGAGAAGATCACGCAGGTGTGGCCGTAGCCCCCGAACCGCATGACGGCCTCGCAGGTGTCCATGGCGGCGGCGAAATCCTTCACAAAGTACAGTGCCAGCACGGGCGAAAGCTTCTCCACCGACAGGGGATGCTGCTTGCCCACGCCTTCCAGCTCGGCCAGCAGGATCGAGGTGTCCGCCGGAACCTGGAAGCCGGCCATCTCGGCCAGCCGCGTGGGTGACTGGCCCACGCACTCCGGGTTGATGCGGTAGTTCTCCTTGATGAGGAGCCCGGCCAGCGCCTGCTTCTGCGCTTCATCGCACAGGAACGCCCGGCGCGCCCGGAACTCGGCCAGGACCTTCTCCCGCAGCGCGGCTTCGCAGACCAGGGCCTGCTCGCTGGTGCATACCGTGCCGTAGTCGAAGGCTTTCCCCTCGATCACCAGGGCGATGGCCTCGCCGATCTCGGCGCTCGAGTCCAGCAGCACCGGGGTGTTGCCCGGGCCGACGCCGAAGGCGGGCTTGCCGCTCGAGTACGCCGCCCGCACCATGGCCTGACCGCCCGTGGCCAGAATCACCGCCGTGCGCTCGTGCCGCATGAGCGCCTGGATGGCTTCCGTGGTAGGGTTCTCCAGCCACTGGATGATGTCTTCGGGCGCCCCGGCCTCCCGCGCCGCGCGGTACATCACCTCCGCCGTCTCGCAGGTGGAGCGCACGGCGCGCGGATGGGGGCTCATCACCACGGCGTTGCCCGCCTTGAGCGAGATGAGGCTCTTGAAGATGACCGTCGAGGTGGGGTTGGTGGTGGGAATCAGCGCCGCCACCACGCCCACCGGGACGCCGATCTCGACAATCTTCTGCTCCGGGATCTCGCGCAACACGCCCACGGTCTTGATGCCGCGCAGGTAGCGCGGCAGCAGGTCGGCGTTGAGCAGGTTCTTGCCGATCTTGTCGCGGACGTTGCCGTACTTGGTCTCCTCGACGGCCAGCCGGGCCAGGCGCTCGGCGTTGGCGCGCCCGGCGGCGGCCATGGCTTCGACCACGGCGTCCACCTGCTCCTGGGTGAAGGTGCGGTACTTCTGAAACGCCGCCCAGGCCTTCTCGACCTTGTGGCGCGCCTCCTGCACGGAGACCAGATCGCGATCACGAAGCATGGCTCAGGCTCCTGCCGGGAGCAGGCTCGGGCTAGCCGTGAGGTTTCTAGCCTTTCTTGGGCCCGGGCAGGATTTTCTCCACCTCTTCGTGGGGACGTGGGATCACGTGGACCGAGATCAACTCGCCCACGCGGCGGGCGGCGGCGGCGCCGGCGTCGGTAGCGGCCTTGACCGCGCCCACGTCGCCGCGGACCGTGACCGTCACGTAGCCCGCTCCGATGTACTCCTTGCCCACCAGCACCACGTTGGCAGCCTTCACCATGGCGTCGGCGGCTTCGATCGCCCCGACCAGGCCTTTGGTCTCAATCAATCCCAGCGCTTCCATCGACATAACTCGAACGAGGCTCCTTGTGATCCTACACGGTAGCACAATGGCCCGGCGGGTACAATTGAGGCCGGCAAGCTGGTCTTCATGCACCGTGGCGACAGCCGAGCGGAGGGTGTTACATTCGTCCATATTCGCCGGAGAGAGTGGAATGAGATTCGCCGTGCTGTCGGACGTGCACGGGAACCTGCTCGCGCTGGAAGCCGTGCTGGCTGATCTGCGCGGGCACGCGCCGGACTTGGTGCTGAATCTTGGCGATCACGTGTCCGGCCCGCTACAGGCCGCCGCGACTGCGGACCTGCTCATGTCACAGCGCGATTGGGTGCACGTGCGCGGCGACCACGACCGTCAGATGATCGAACAGGAGCCGAAAACGATGGGTCTTTCCGACAGGGCCGCTCACGCGCAGCTCGCAGACGAGCATAGGACGTGGCTGCGCTCGCTCCCCTCGACGACCGTGGTTACCGGGGATGTCCTGCTCTGCCACGGCACGCCGGAACGGGATTTCGATTACCTGCTGGAAGACGTCTCAGCGTCCGGCGTGAGCCTGGGATCCTGCGACCAGATCCGCTCCCGTGCCGGCCTGACGGCGGACGCCATCCTTTGCGGCCACTCGCACTTTCCGCGCTTGGTGCGGCTGGAGAATGGCACGGTAGTGCTGAACCCGGGCAGTGTCGGCCTGCAAGCCTACTACGACTCCGAGCACCGTTTCCCGCACGTCATCGAGACCGGCAGCCCGCATGCCCGCTACGTGCTGCTCGACCGCGTTGGTCGCCACTGGCGCGCGACCTTTCGCGCCATCGACTATGACTGGGATACTGCCGCGCGACTGGCCCGCAGAGGCAACCGCCCCGACTGGGCCCACGCTCTGTTGACGGGCTACGCACTACGCTGACTCATCCGCAAAGACAACCGCCTCCGACCAGCCCTCCAGCACCGCTTTGAGCTTGCCCATGAACTGGTCGGCCAGGGCGCCATCCAGCAGGCGGTGGTGGAGGGAGGATGCAAGCTCAGCCCACGGATCGCTGCCTGTCAGGAGGGCCACCCAGTAGACCGTATCGGCGAAAACGGTCTTCATTGCTTCGGGGTCCCGTAGAGGTAGTGGTCAAGGTTCTCGATGAAATCTGCGGGAAGCTTGCTCAGTTCCCTCTTTGGAATCGCCCGGGCGGCGGCTCTGAACCGGCGAACCACCGGCAGCACTCTGGCTTTGGGGCGCTCTGCTGAAACAGAGGTGTTCTTTGGAACAACGCCGGTGATGCTTCTCATGAGAACCGCCTCCCTGACCCAGTATAGCGGGTCAGCAACCCAGGTGCGCGTTCGCCTGCTACAACTGGTGGAAGTTAACGGGCTTGGGGGGGTGCTGAAAAAGTCCTTTGCGAGCCGGCTACGAGCACAGGCTGAATGCCTGTGCCACGAAAACTCAAGGCGTTGCTGGCCTCCGTGGCACGGACTTCAGTCTGTGCAGGACTTTTTCAGCACCCTCTTGGGGGCGAAGCCTTTTCATGTGGAGCGATGAGGCTGATTCTCTCATGGCGCCAGAGGTCCTGAAGAAGAGGGCCCCTACTGGCGCGCCTGGCCTTTGTTGTCGATCCAGACAACAATGTCAAGGCGGGAGACAAGCCGGGAGGCTCGTCCTACCGGAATTCTTCGGACCAAGTCTCCAGCACCGCTTTGAGCTTGCCCATGAACTGGTCGGCCAGGGCGCCGTCCAGCAGGCGGTGGTCGAAGGTCAGGCCCATCAGGCAGACGGAGCGAATGGCGATGGCGTCGCCCTCGATCACCACCGGGGCCTTTTCCACCACTCCCACGCCCAGGATGGCCACCTGGGGCTGGTTGATGATGGGCGTGCCGAAAAGGCTGCCCATGCTGCCGAAGTTGGTGATGGAGAAGGTGCCGCCCTGCACCTCTTCGGGCTTGAGCTGCTTGGTGCGGGCGCGGGAGGCCAGATCGACGATGGCGCGCTGTAGATCGAGCACGCCCATACGGTCGGCGTTGCGGATGACGGGCACAATCAGGCCGCCTTCCAGCGCCACGGCTATCCCGATGTTAATCTCGCCGTGGTAGACGATGTTGTTGCCGTCGATGGAAGCATTGACCAGCGGATAGGCGCGCAGGGCCTCGGCGGCGGCGTGGGTCACGAAGGGCAGGTAGGTGAGCTGAAAGCCGTAGCGGGCCTGCACGCCGGCCTTGGAGCGCTCGCGCGTGCGGGCCACGCGGGTCATATTCACCTTGTGCACGGTGGTGACGTGCGGCGAGACCCGCGTGCTCATGACCATGTGCTCGGCGATGCGGAGGCGCATGTGGCTCATGGGCTCGAGGCGGGCCTCGGGTGCGCTGGGTGGGGGCGGAGGAGCCGCAGCGGCCCGGTCCCGTTCGGCTAGGTACGCTTCGAGGTCCTGCTTCGTGATGCGGCCGCCGGCGCCGGTGCCTTTCACCAGGCGGAGGTCGATCGAGTGCTCGCGGGCCAGCTTGCGAACCAGGGGCGACAGGGCCCCGGCAACCTCCGCCGCCATCTCTGCCGGCGCCGCCGCGGCTGGCGGCGGCGGTTCGGGCGCGGCAGCAGGCGGGGCGGCGGGAACTGGCAGGCCATGGGCCTGCCCTACTGAGGTCTCGTCAATGCGGGCCACCACCGTGTTGATGCCCACGGTGCGGCCCTCCTCGACCAGGACCTCGGCCAGCGTGCCGGCGGCGGGAGCCGGGATCTCGGTGTCCACTTTGTCGGTGGAAATCTCGAACAGCGCCTCGTCGCGCTCGACCCGGTCGCCGGGCTTCTTCAGCCACTTGGTCAGCGTTCCTTCCACAATGCTCTCCCCCATCTGGGGCATGACGACGTCGGTCATAGACTCTCCTGGCGTGCGCCCACTGGTTCCACCATACGATATCCGAAAACGCCGGCGAAGTGGCGGGCGATGGCGGCGACCACCTCGGCGCGGCTGGCCGCGCAGCCGAGCGCGCGCATGGAGGTTACCGGGGCGGTGAGCCCGCAAGGGACAATGTAGCGAAAGTAACTCAAGTCCGTCGAGTGGTTCAGCGCGAAGCCGTGGGAGGTGATCCAGCGGCGGATATGCACGCCGATGGCGGCGATCTTGCCGGCCTCTGTCCACACCCCGGTGCGGCCGGGGACGCGCTCTGCGGCCAGCGAGAACTCGGCGAGCGCGCCGATGAGCGTCTGCTCGAGAGCGCGCACGTAGGCGACTACGTCCCGCTTCCACTCCCGCAAATCCAGAATCGGGTAGCCGACCACTTGTCCGGGGCCGTGATAAGTGATGTCCCCGCCGCGATCCGTGGGGTAGAAGGCGACGCCGGCGCGGCGGAGCGCTTCTTCATCCGCCAAAAGGTGGCTCAGGCGCCCCGTGCGGCCCAGGGTGATGACGTGCGGATGCTCGACGATGAGCAGCAGGTCCGGGATCAGCCCCTGCCTGCGCTGCTCGACCAGCTCGCGCTGGAGCTCGAGCGCCGCGCCGTACTCGAGGACGCCCAGATCGCGCAGCTCACAGTCACGCACAGGCTGAAGGCCTGTGCCACGGTCATACTCACGCATTGATCGCCAGACCGTAGACCGCGTTGAAGGCCTCACCCAAAGCTTCACTCAGGGTGGGGTGGGCGTGGATGGTGTTCATCATTGTCTCCACGGTGGCCTCGGCGGCCATGGCGGCCACCGCCTCGCCGATGAATTCCCAGGCCAGCGGGCCGATGATATGCACGCCCAGGATCTCGCCATAGGCCTCGTCGGTGACCACCTTGGCGAAACCGTCGTGGCGGCCGAGGATGGTGGCCATGCTGTTGGGGAAGAAGGCGAACTTGCCGAGCTTGACCTGGCGGCCCTCGGCGCGCGCCTGCGCTTCGGTAAGGCCGGCGCTGGCGATGCCCGGCTCGGTGTAGGTGCAGCTCGGTATGAGCCGGGGATTGAGCGGTGCGGCAGGCTTTCCGGCGATGTGCCCTACGGCGACGAGGCCCTCCCGTGCGGCCACGTGCGCCAGCTGCGGCGTTCCGGCCACCACGTCGCCGATGGCGTAGAGGCCCGGCTCGGCGGTGCGCTGATACTGATCCACCTGAATGAAGCCTCGGTCGGTGGCGACGCGCGTGGTTTCCAGACCAAGGTTGTCCGTCACCGGCCTGCGCCCCACGGCGAGAAGGACGCGCTCGGCCTCCAGCCGCTCGGTGTTGCCGCGGGCCAGCGTGGCCGTGACCTCGACGCCCGTCTCGGTGCGGCGCACGTCCTCGACGCGGGCGCCCGCCTCGACCCGGATGCCCGCCTTGCGAAAGAGGCGTTCGAGTTCCCTGGACACCTCCTCGTCTTCGAGCGGAACGATGCGGGGCAGCATCTCCAGCAGCGTCACCCGCGAGCCGAAGCGCTGGAACATCGAGGCAAACTCGACGCCCACCGCGCCTGCCCCGATCACGAGCAGCGACTTGGGGACGGCGCGCAGCTCCAGGATCTCGATGTTAGTGAGAACGCGCTCCGGGTCCGGCTCCAGCCCGGGGAGCAGGCGCGCCTCGGAGCCGGTGGCGAGGATGATGTTGCGCGCTTCCAGCAGCCGGGCGCCCTCGGGAGTCCGAACCTCGACCCGACCCGGGCCTTTCAGGACAGCCACGCCCTGGATGCGCTCGACCTGGTTCTTCTTCATGAGGAACTCGACGCCCTTGGCGTGCTTGGCGACGATCTGGTTCTTGCGGTCGATGACGCGAGCCAGGTCCAGGCGCGGGTTGTCGCAGTCGATGCCCTGGGCGGAGGCGTTTTTGAGGCTGCTCCAGAGTTCGGCGGCATGCAGGAGGGCCTTGGTGGGGACGCAGCCCACCAGCAGGCAGGTTCCTCCGAGCCTCGGGTTCTTCTCGACGATGGCGGTCTTGAGGCCGTACTGCCCGGCGCGCACCGCCGCCGAGTAGCCGCCCGGCCCGCTGCCGATGATCACCAAATCATAGGACATCGCCCTCATTCTAGAATGAGTACATGAGCGGGGCAATCCTGTGCCTGCTGGCGTGGAGCTTGAGTGGCCAGGCGCGAAAGCCGCCGGTGCCTGCCGAGAGCGCGGTCCCCTGGCCCATCGAGAGCCTGGCGGTGACCGGCAACCAGCACTACTCGACGCAGCAGATACTGGCCGTGGCGGGGCTGAAAGCCGGGCAGCGCGCGCTGCCCAAGGACTTCGAGGCGGCGCGGGATCGCCTGGCGGCCACCGGAGTTTTCGAGCGCATCGACTTCCGGTACGGCTCGGCGCTGAGCGGCAAGGGCTACGCCGTCTCATTCGAGGTTTTCGAAGCCGGCCCCTGGTTCCCGGTGGCCTTCGAGGGCCTGCCGGCGCCGGCTGAGCAGCTCAAAGAGGCGCTCCGCCGCTCGGATCCTCTGTTCGGGGACCAGATCCCCGCCACCGAGCAAATCCTCCAGCGCTACGCCCGGACCATCGAAGAACATCTGGCCAGCCTGGGCCGCAAGGAAAAGGTAGCGGGCCGGCTGCTGCCAGGGGACACCGGCGAGCTGGCGGTGGTCTTCCAGCCCGCGGCAACGCCGCCGGTGGTCGCGCTGGTGAAGTTCAGCGGCAACCAGGTGATACCCACGGCCGCGCTGGCCAAAGCGATCAGCGGCGTGGCGGTAGGTATGCCTTACAAGGAAGCGCGCTTCCGGCAGTTCTTGGAGATCAATGTCCGGCCACTATACGAAGCGCGAGGGCGCGTCCGCGTGGCGTTCCCGGAGATTCAGACGGAGAAGGCCAAAGATGTCAACGGGCTGGTGGTGACGGTCAAGGTGGAGGAGGGCGTCAGCTACAACATCGGCGAGGTCCGCCTGGAAGGGCCGGGGATCGCCGCCGAAGAGCTGAAGAAGATCGCAGACCTGAACGCGGACGATGTGGCCAACTTCGACGAGGTCCGCGCGGCTTTGGGCCGCCTGGAGCGGCGCTACCAGCGTGAGGGGTACATGCGCGCCGCCGCCCGCCTGGAGCGCGCGATCAACGATCAGCGCAAGACCGTGGACCTGGCGATCCGTGTCGAGGCGGGGCCGCAGTATGTCTTCGGGAAGCTGGCGATCGAAGGGCTGGACATCCATGGCGAAGACGCGGTGCGGAAACTGTGGGGACTCAAGGAAGGCCAGCGCTTCAACGCCGACTATCCCGGCTACTTCCTGGAGCGGATCCGGGAAGAGGCCCTGTTCGACAACCTGGGGAAGACGCGGGCGGTGCTCGAACAGGACGACGAAAACCACACCGTCAATGTGAAGCTGATGTTTGCGGCGCCAGAGAAGCCGAAAAAACCGAAGACGCCCTAGCCTGCGTGCGGTCTGGAAGAAGGCGCTGATCGCGTCTGGTAACATGGGGCCGTGGAGTCTACGAGCGCCTCTTCCGATTTCCTGACGACGCGCCTGGGCGCGACAGGCCGGCCGGTGTTCCGTCTGGGGCTGGCGGCTTCATACCGGCCCGGGGAGCGGGCCGTGCGCTGCGGGCTGGACCAGGGCGTGAACTATCTCTTCTGTTACGGGATCGACACGCAGATGACGCGGGTGGTTCGCGAGATGAATGCCGACCGCCGGGAGCGCGTTCTCATCGCTACGGGCGGTTACAACTGGGTCGTCTGGCACCCTTTGTTGAAGAAGTCCCTGGAAAACGCGTTGCGACGCCTGAGGACGGATTACATCGACGTTTTCCATTATCTGGGGGTGGTCAAACCGAAGCATTTCGGGCCGCGCGTGCGAGACGAGCTGGCCGCGTTGCGGGCGGACCCCCGGGTCAGGGCGGTGGCGATCTCATGCCACCACCGCAAACTGGCCGGGGAGCTGGCGGCACAGGGCGTCCTGGACGTGTTGATGATTCGCTACAACGCCGCGCATCCCGGCGCCGAGAGCGACATATTCCCATACGTCGCCGCCCACGATACCGGTGTTGTCAGCTACACGGCGACTCGGTGGGGCCGGCTGCTGGTTCGCCCCAAGGGATGGCCGGCCGGCCAGCCGGTGGCGACTGCGGGCCAGTGCTACCGATTCGTGCTTTCCAATCCGCACGTGCACGTGGCCTTGACGGCCCCTCGGAATGAGAAGGAGCTCCTGGAGAATCTCCGCGAGGTCGGGCGCGGCCCTCTGCCCGATGACGAGATGGATTTCATGCGCCGCTTCGGGGCCTGCGTGCACGCCCATGCGGGATGGTTCATGGGCGGGTGAGGAAGCCAAGAAGCCGGGACAGTACACTCTTTCACCATTCTCCGGGCGACGAAAAAAGGTGATTGAGTGTACTGTCCCGGTTTGGCAGGCTTTCAGGTCCTTGAAGAGTACGTCCGCTTGCTGCTCACGTATTCGAGACTTCCGCTCGGATACGAATTGCGCGTTCAGCTTGGGCCGGTGGCGCGGTCGCCTGAGGGGCTTTGGTGGCCATACACCATCCCGAACCAAGACTTGGTCATCCCATGGTTGCGAACGTTTGCTAGTAGGGTCGTTGCGTGGCTACCTCAGGCGCAGCCTGGATCGTTGCTGAGGGCACCGGTCCCTGGTGACGCCGTGGAGATCACAGTGAAGATGGTTCGCCGCTTCGCCGATCCCGGGCAACGTTGCATTCGGTACTCTGCTGCAACCCGATCGACGGATACCCGCCTCTTCTTCGAGGTCGGGGACGCTGAAGGCACGGCAAGGACGGAATGGGGTCGCAAGTTGAGGGGCAAGCTGTTCAGGGGGCAATGCGGACCAGAGCAGGCTGGTTTCCTCCGGGTCCTGGTCCTTAACTTCGCTAAGGCGGACACAGGCTGGCCCGACTTCATTTGCTGGGAGTCGTTTGAAAGTCGATTCCGCGAAACGATCCGGTGCCTCGTGAACGGGCAGCGTCCCTACGATCTTGTCCTTCCCGCCCGCCTGGGCTTGGAGTGCTGTTTTGGCAAGGGTGTCTGGCTAACCGATGACATCATGGAGCGCGGCGCTCGGTTTGTGGGGCACGCTGCGCTCGACCGGCCGTGCCTGCCGCCCCCCAACGTCTCTCGAAACGACTGGAACTAGGCCCCCAGATACAGGCCGCTGAGACGCAGCCCCCTGTCGGGGACCAGTTGTGAGACCTTCCAGGCGCTGAGGAGTAGTTGTTCCGTGGGCCGGAACTACCGATGAGTGCGAAGTGCGGCGGGCCCGCTGAGTGGCGCTTTTCACTCCAACCCGAACAGCGCCCTTAGCTTCGCGGTTACTTCCGCGCGGATAGGCAAGTCCAGCACACCCAGGAACCGCACGACACCCGTCGCGTGGATGGTGGCCAGCTTGTGGAGGCGCAAGACCGAAGCGGTCTTCAAGTTGGTGGAACGATGCTCCGGGCGAGCAGGGTCGAGCAAGATGTCGGATGGCAGCAGCGTCGAAGGCACGACCGAGGAGATGTAGGCTACCAGGACTTCAGGAATGGGGCCGACTGGGGCCGTCAGGAGTAAGACTGGCCGGAGCTTCATCCCGGGCGCATCCCCGAACGGGAAGCTGGCGAGGTAGATCTCACCGGGGCGCATCGAGGGGTCGCCCGTCCTCGAGGGTGTAGATGTCCTGGCGCGGGTCGGAGAGTTCTTCCGCCCATTCGCGGCTCACTCCGCTGGCCCAGGCCGGGCCGGCATCGTCTTCTTCCGGGACCAAGAGGAGCACACGCACCTGCCCGGCCGGAAGCTCCTCGGGCACGCGGGCGTGAAGATGGTGCTGTTCGTCCACGTCGCCGATCAGTTCGATGGCCTTCATGCCTGCCCTCATTGTAGCGTGGCAGAGCTGGGGCGTTACAGGTTCACCGCCAGGGTTTCCTCGAAGATTGAGGCGGGTAACCGGATGCCGCTGACCCTGAGCTGCTCCATCACCCGCGGCGTGACGCCAGCGCCGCGGAAGCGGCCCTGCACTTTGCCGGCGTCGGTGACGCCCACGCGGTCGAAGACAAAGACGTCCTGCATGTGGATGCGCTCGTCCTTGACCCCCAGCACCTCGGCGATGCTCACGATCTTGCGCGTGCCGTCCTGAAGGCGCGAAAGCTGCACCACCAGCTTGATGGCGCTGGCCAACTGCTGGATGATGACGCGGACGGGCATCTCCAGGTCGGCCATCAGCACCATAGCCTCGAGGCGGGAGAAGGCGTCGCGGGGCGAGTTGGCGTGCACGGTGCTCATCGAGCCTTCCACGCCGGTGTTCATGGCTTGCAGCATGTCCAGGGCTTCGGAGCCGCGGCACTCGCCGACGATGATGCGGTCCGGGCGCATGCGCAACGCCGTGCGCACAAGCTGCCGCTGGGTGATGGCGCCCTCCTTGTTGAGGTTGGGGGGGCGGGTCTCCATCTTCACCACGTGCCGCTGCTGGAGCTGAAGCTCGGCCGTATCCTCGATGGTGATGATGCGCTCCTCTTCGGGGATGAAGCGGGAGAGCGCGTTCAGCATGGTGGTTTTGCCCGAGCCGGTGCCGCCGGAGATCAGGACAGTGATGCGGGCCTCGACGCAGGCCGCCAGGAACTGGAGGATGCCCGGCATCAGGGTGCGGTTGGCCAGCATCTCCTCGGAGGTGATGACGTAGCGGCCGAAGCGGCGGATCGAGAGGGCGGGGCCGTCCAGGGCCAGCGGCGGGATGATGGCGTTGACGCGCGAGCCGTCCGGCAGGCGCGCGTCCACGACGGGCTGAGCCTCGTCGATGCGCCGGCCCACCTGGGAGACGATCTTCTCGATGATGTGCAGCAGGTGGGCGTTGTCCCGGAAGCGCACCTGGGTGAGGGCCAGCTTGCCGTTCCGCTCGATGTAGACTTTTCCGTAACCGTTGACCAGGATGTCGGAGATGGAGGGCTCCTTGAGCAGCGGCTCCAGCGGTCCCAGGCCCAGGACCTCGTCGAGCACCTCCTCGACGATCCGGTTCTGCTCGGCGGTGGTCATGGGCACGCGCTCGTCCTCGAGCAGCCGCTCGACCACGCGCCCGATCTCGGCGCGCACGCGGTCCTTGGGGATCGAGGAGACGCGGTCCAGGTTCAGCACGCCGATCAGCTTGCGGTGGATCTCCGACTTGAGCTCGAAGTAGCGGTCCGGAGCGCGCGCAGGCGCGGGCAGGTTGTTCGCAGGGCGCAGGGAAGACTGAGGACGGTAATTACTTCCCACCACCCCCATTATAGCATGCGGTCACTCCCCCACCACCGTGACGGTGACTTCGCGGTCGCGGGGGCGGTCGTCGAAATCGCAGAGCACGAGCTGCTGCCAGGTGCCCAGGTGGAGGGCGCCGTCGCGCAGCGGGTAACTCTTGGCCGTGCCCATGAGCGCGCTGCGGAGGTGAGCGTAGCCGTTGTCGTCGCCCCAGCGGGCGTTGTGCGCGTAATCGCTGTTGGTCGGGGCGATCTTCTCCAGCGCCCGCGCTAAGTCGGCCAACGCCCCCGGCTCGTACTCGATGGTGGTTACGGCCACGGTCGAGCCCATCCCTGAGACGTTGACCACGCCGTTCTTAAGTTTCGATTCGGCCAGGATGCGCTGCACCTGCGGGGTGATGTCGAGCATGTCGCAGCGGCCGCGAGTAGAGATGCGGAAGCTCTTCTGATAGACAGCCATAGAATTCTGCCCGTTGCTAAAGGGTTGGTGAAAAAGCCCCCTGCAAGCCCCGCAGAACGCACAGGCTGAAGGCCTGTGCCACGAAGAATCACACACTCACTTCCTTTTGTGGCACGGACTTCAGTCTGTGCAGGGCTTTTTCACCAACCTCCTAGAGTATACAATTGCCTCATGCGATCGGTGGCCGCTCGCAGACTGGAACTGAGCCCTGAAGAGATGCGGGCTCTGGGTTACCGGGTTGTGGATGCCATCGTCGAGCACTTCACCACGCTGCGCGACAAGCCTCCCTCCCGATGCGGTCGCCGTGCGGACCTCGAAGCGCTGCTGCGCGAGCCGGCGCCGGAGCAGGGACGCGATCCGGCGGCGGTCGTCCGTTTCCT
>Ga0315289_10007540_pt1 | contig 15829 bp, 22 predicted proteins | sample YL17G11_40_MG_FD_203452 | JGI IMG/M metagenome (GOLD analysis project Ga0315289, IMG submission 203452) | Sediment microbial communities from Yellowstone Lake, YNP, Wyoming, USA - YL17G11_40 | ecosystem: Environmental > Aquatic > Freshwater > Lake > Sediment | place: USA: Wyoming | collected... | reverse complement strand
CCCCAAAACCCCAAAACCCCACTTTGTTAAGCGTTTGTGGTTAACAGGCTATTTAAAGTATATAAGCGCTCGGTTGATGTGTTAAGCGTTTGTGGTTAACATGTTAAGCGATAGTGATTAACGTGAGGGGATGACCTGCGGTCTTTGGACCACAGGTCCGAAGAAAAAAAACCTGCGGTCTTTGGACCACAGGTCCGAAGAAAGAGCGGGGGCTTATATTACGAGCGGTCGCATGTCGAGGATGAAAGTCTTCGATGGGTTGTGTATCACCACCACTCGGACGACTACGCTGTTTGTCCTGCTCGCTGCATGCGGATCGTAGATGTAGTGCCCGGTCATCGTGTCGCCTATGGTGAGAACGGCGGGCCCGGTCATCGGGACGTCCACCAGCGCGTTGTCGATGTTCCATGCTTTCAAGGTCATGTCGGACATCGGGATGGCGTCGCCGCCCTGGTGGTCGATCGTGATGTCGACGGTGCCGTTTGTCGCACTGCTGCCGGATGCGGTCACTTTGAGCAATGCGAACGGAGGCGCTCCTCGGCTGCTCATGCTGCTGGCCATGACGGCCACTACCACGGCGAGTGCCACCGTTATCGCTATCAATAGTATCGTGCCGACTACCGGAGATATTCCTGTGTTATCTTTTTTCATATTATCACCTCCTTGCAAACATATTTTTTATCTCGAGGTACTCCTTTATTGCATGGTCTTGAGTCCCCACCCGGGCGATCACGATGGGAGGGGCTTTTGGGCCCTTGTTGCTTACGCGCAGGGTGCAACTCCCTTTGACGGCCTGCATGATGCACCAGCCGCGCAGTTTGGGGAGTTCGCGGTGCTTCCACACCATGCTGAAGAGTATGCGCATGACGTCCTTCCATTTTATGTACCTGTCGAACACCGCCTGGTAGTTTCCTTTCGAGGAGCGGAGGAGTATGTAGCCTCCGAGTTTCCATCGCCTGGTCGCGTACTGGCAGATGGTGACGGCGCTCATCTCGTCCATGCGGTCCAAGTCGACCATCATCACCTTGTCCGATGTGAAGCCGACGACCGGGGCGTTTAGCCTGTGGCTCAGCTTACTCTTCCGTGCCTTGGACAATACAGGCGTCCTCCTCTCATCGTGCAGCGCCGACCGCATATCGAGCAGTTCGGCGAGTCGACGTCCGGGGCTTCGAGCTCCCACCTGTCCGACCACTTCTCGGGCCGCTTCAGGAACGTATCGGCACGTATGCGCTTGTGCCTGATTTTGGGCGCGGCCCTCGTGCGCTTCACGTGCGCCACCGCCCTGCCGAGGTCGCGTCTGGAGCCCTTGAAGTCCCAGCGCCTCTGCTCGCGGACGGTGACCGTCCGCCTGTAGCTTCTGACTTTTACACCCGCTCTCGTGTGGGCTTTGACGCGCTGGACCTTGCGCGCCGTCACCTGCCCGTAGACGCTGATCGTGCTCTCTCTTTCCCTCGTCCTCTTCATAATGTCGCCTGCTCTTTTTTCTTTTTCATCAGGAGGACCCAGTATGTTTGTGTACTGCCGAGATTCTGGGAAACACTGCCGACTGTGATGCGCATAATTTCAATCCAGTCTTTCGTCATGTTCATTACTCTTGATAGAGGGACTTCCATCTCGTTCCACTTCAACATTAGAATACCATCGCTCCTTAAGATGCGATAAAACTCCTCAAGTGCAATATATATAAACTTAAACAGCTCCATTTTTGTTTTATACTTATCAAGTCCATAGTACGTCCATTTTCCTACAGGAGTGAAACCACGTTCTCTCTCAAATTTGGCCATCTCTGCCTTATTTCTGATACAGAAGTAATCTCCTTTCTCGCGGCTGTGTCCACTTCCATAAGGCGGGTCAAAGAAAATGTGGTGGAAATATTCGTCTGGAAAATCTGTCTTTGTACAGTCCATTACAAAATCGGGTTTGATTTCGAGTTCTGGTTCAATATCAATCCATATTATTCTATCGTCTTGTTTAGTTTTCCAAATCGTACGGTTGGCGGCCGTCGCGTCTAAAATCCGTGCGTTCGGCTTCGGATTATCCATCTTTCCGTCCCTCGTTTTTGATTAGACTTTTCACCATAGAAGTCTACCTCATATGACTGTGTATTCGAAGTTCATAAAAGTTAGGTAGTCCCTCAGCTTTTCGATGTGCCTGTCCTCGACTTTGCCGTCATCGTATGCGATGGCCTTGGCCAAGACCCTCAACTGCTTGTGGAAGCGGAAGCCCGTGTAGCCGCTGAGTTTCGAGCGCCATGCCCCCTGCATCGTTCGGATGGCTGACGACTGTGACGCGCCGATGTCTATCTTCCGCACCGCCTTCGGGAGCCTTACGTACTTGACCTTGGAGTAGCAGCCGGTCTCGATGCTCGAATGGATCTTCTCCTTCGTCTCTTCCGAGTACTGGTAGCTTATCGGTGGGCAGCGCGACAGGAAGCCGATCTCCCGCCAGTACTGGCGGCGGCGTGCGAACGCCTCCTGCGTTATGGCCATCACCACGCCGGCCTTCAGCGGGTGGCTGAACGAGCGCTCGACGCCGAAGAAGTTTATGCACTGGATGCCTTCGGCCGTCAGCGAGTTCAGCAGGGTGAGCAGGGCCATCGTGGTCTTCCTCCCGTGCGATAAAATCTTCAGGAAGTCCGGTATGACGATGTGCGTGACGCGGCCGGCCTCCACCTCGGGAAGTATCTTGGTGATGAGCGGGTTCGAGCTCAAGTCGTTGCACCAGCTGACGCTCTGGTTCTCGGCGAAGAGCTCCAGGATGTCCGTCTTGCCGTGCTCGGGCGGGGCGATGACCATGCTGCTCATGGGGCTCTCGCCCTTTATCTTCCCGGTCTTCAGCACGTCGTTCACTATGCTGATGATTTTATCGACCTCGATCAGTGGCATAAGTTATATACCTTCTTTGCCAAAAGTGATGATATCTTTTGCTAAAAGATATCATCACCCTTGGGGGAAAAGGGATATTTCTTTTTCCCTCCTCTACGAGAGGAGCAGGCCGAATAGCATGCCCAGCACGAGTACCGCCATGTACTCCTTGATCTGTTCCTTCTGGAAGTGCAGGTTCAGCCCCTTGGTCTTCGGCTTCGGTTGCTCTGTTTTTGGTTCTTCTGTCATGTTCGTCGTCCCTAGGTCGGCTCCAGCCAGGTGATGTCTTTGTCTCTCCACCACGACGGATGCATCGAGATGCAGAGCGACCCCTCCGGGATTTCGATCGTGTTCGCGTCTTTGTTCATGCTCTGCCGTCTGAGTCTGTACTGTGTCATGTCCGTCCCTTCAGGCCTCGGTCACTTCGTAGATGGTGTCCATGCCCTCGCCCACGCGCGTCACGCTGACGGCCTTCACGTCGTCAGCCATCAGCTGCGCGAGACTCCGCAGCAGGCTGAAGTTCCTGTTGTTTATGGCCCAGTCGAACACCTTGCCGTCCCGCCTCACCTTGAAGACGGTCTGGGGCCCGTACTTGCCTTCCAGGCTCCTGGGCTCCTCGTCGAGCAGTTCGAGCCGCGTGGTGCCCTTCGGCAGTTTTAGGAAATCCGCGTACTCGGTCGCCCGCTCCTCCTGCCTCTTCTTCTCCTCTTCAAGACGCTTCTGCGCCCATTCCTTTGTTCCCATACTATCTACCTCCTTATTTTCGTTTTCGGATCGGTCGAGCATGTCTAAGGATGCCTCTTCAGAGGCAAATTCCACCGAGAACGAAGCCGGCGCTTCGCCGTGGTGGTGCCGTGTGAAATTGTCGCCGTTGAAGAGCATGAGGCAGCCGTCGCATCTCAGATAAGATATAGCGCTTCCCCCTTTGCTTTCGCTCTCTTGTCCCTGTTGTACCTCCATACGTCCGCCAGCTCCTCAAACGATATGCCGAACAGCCTCGACAGGTTGCGTATCTGGTCGAGCTCGTCGGAGCGCAGCGACGCCCCGCCCTTCGGGGCGTCCGTCAAATCGTCGCTCATTTCTCCCCCTCCAAAAGTCGGCGGAGTTCTTCAACAGATACCCATTCTTCTTTTATTCCGAGAACATTCAAATATGCTTGAATGATGGTTTCATAAGCTTTATAAATAAAAATCTCATCGTCTGTGTCTATTGCCTTTTCAAGCAAGGGAATTTGTTCTTTTATCCGTTCCCTCACGCTCGCCTCCAGTTCTCGGAGTATTTCGAGAGCATTACCGATTGCCGCATCATATGATGCTCTTCCAAAATAAATCATATCGGTTGAATCGCACTTGTTAGGATTAAGTTTCAGCTTCTCAATCGCCTTTATCGCATCCGCTATCGAAGTGATTTTATCGGTCATCGTTACCATCTCACAATCATAAATTCAGTTTCGTCGGTTGGCTCGTATCTCTCGAACCATCGTCTAAAGTCGTCTAATGTATCGAACCCATCCAACCTCGCCAGCTCAAAGTTATCCTTCATCTCGCCCCATTTTTTAATCAAGACTTCTGAACACAAAGCAACTTTCAACTTCTCGCAGTCTGGTCGCCTCAAGTGCCAATAAAGATAAAGAATTTCGCCAACTTTTATCAGTCGCTTTCTTGGCACTCTGATTGTCTGTAGTTTTGTGCCGTCCAAGATTTTCTCTTTAAAGACAGCAAATCCTATTAGAGCCATCATTCACACCTCGATTTTTCCCCGTCTATCCCATCTCCTCTTCTCGGACACGGGTTTCGAACCATTCGTCTCTGCATGTTTCTCGATATTCGCAGGTTGAACAAACGTCTGAAGCCGGAGCCGTTCCATAGCATTTGGGGATGACGGTCATCTGCCTCATCTCCTCCGATTCCCTTTCTCAAGCTCCATGTCCAGCCGCCAGAGCGCCCATTCCTCGTAGGTCATCATCCATCACCTCGGTTTTTTCGGGAGCGGGGCTGGCCCTTACCACCCATCTCAAACACCTTGATCTGCTTGTACTGGTTATCGTAAAACTTCTTGCGGGAGGTCTTGGACTTGAACTTCCCGCGCCTCTCCTCGAAGAGGCGGGTGCGCTCCTCGGCGACGGCGCGCTTTGTCTCTTCTATGAATCTGGCGACTTCGGGTTTCATTTCTTCAACCCCTTTGTTTTCGGAGAATAGCCAAGTGCTTTCACGACTCGGCATCCGCGACAGGTATCTGCTTCGCAGTACTTGCAAAAACCTCTTTTAATTCGCAACTCGACATTTATTGCCATCCCCATCACCTCGTGTATAGGGTAGGGGGTATCCTATTTAAGCGTTTCGTGCCGCTGTCTGCTGTTTCGGCGCGTGCCGATAGCGTTTCTCGTCGATTGCCGATAATTACTTATATAGGGGCTTCCATAGGTCAAAGCGGTGAAATGAAATGAAATATCTCGGAAAAGGAAATGGACTTTGGGCAGACAGACACGGACAAGCTGCAGGGCTGATGGGCACCATTCTTGTTGGGTTTATAGTCGCCTTGGTGGCTATGAACTTGACGGGCACGATGTCCGACACCGCATCGACGGCATCCGGCGACGTAGCGACGAACCTACCCAACCAAACGGGAGCACCACCGCTGATAGAGTTATCGGGCGGTCTCCTGTGGGCGGTAGCGATCGTGGCGATCGTCATCGGCATCTCGTTGGGCGCGCTGAAGCATGCCGGCGTCATGTAAGAGGGTGTCTAACTTGTTAGGCAGACTCTTTCACGACAGGCGCGGCCAGGCTGCAGGGCTGATGGGCACCATACTGGTCGGCTTCATCGTCGCTTTGGTGGCGATGAACCTGGCAGGTACGGTTTCCAAGACTGCAAGCGACGCGGCCGACAACATGGAAAGCAAGTTGCCGCTCCAGACGGGCGGACCGCCTTTGATTGAACTCTCGGGCGGGCTCCTGTGGGCGGTGGCTATAGTCTGTGTTGTCATCGGTATCGCACTCGGCGCCCTGAAGCACTCCGGCGTCATGTAGACGGGTATGTCGCATGAGGCTCGGAGTCCGCGGGCAGGCAGCCGGACTGATGGGCATCATACTCGTGGGGTTCGTCGCCGCTTTGATAGCGATGAACTTCTCGGGTCCGATGTCCGATACAGCCAGTGATTCGGCCGACAATATGCGTTATGGGCTCGGGTCGGATACGACCTACGCCACGCTCAACGCGAACATAGACAACATCCTCGTCGTGGCACCGTGGGAGAACGGGACAAGTTCTTCGCGCACGGTGGCAGTCGGCGGGGACGGGAACGCCTACTTGGATACGGCGGGCGGTTCCGGTTCCGCGGAGTGGTGGCAGGACTTGGTCGTCGGCGACTTCGACAGCATCACGTCAGCGACGATAGATGCGGCATACTGGTTCATGGAGAACGACAACGTAACCGACGTTCTGATAGAGATAGACCTGGTGGATGCGGACAGCGTGATAAACGCGGTCTTTGTGTCCACCGCGAAGAAGGAGAACGCGAACTGGGTGACCTTGAGCTCCATCGACGTCTCCGGCTACATCACAAAGGCCGGGACGTATAGGATTGCTTTGTACGACGCGGTGACCCGGAGCGGCAGCTCTCCGTCGATCCATATAGGGTTCGACAACGCGCAGCTCTCGATAACCGCGCACAGCTACGCGGCGGGTGCCGCTGCTGGCGGGGAGCTGGTCGAGCTCTCGGGCGGTCTGTTGTGGGCGGTGGTCGTCGTGGCCATCGTCATCGGCATCGGTTTCGGCGCTTTGAAGTACTCGGGAGTCGTGTGACCGGTCGGTGTTCTGTATGTCTCGGGATGGCGGTTATAATAGGGGGGGCGGAACGCCATACCGTTCCCCCGGTATTTTTGTGGTCATATTGGTCATCATCGCTTTCGCGGCGATGGCGCTGGCTCTCGTGCCGAATGCAAACGCCGTGTGGTCGACTACGAACCCGGGCATCAATTACTGGGTCACTCCTAATTATACGGACAATGGGACGCCGACGGTCTACTATGCGGGCGAGGTGTGGCCCGTGGACGCCATCCAGTACGGGTGGACAACTACGCGGTATTTCTACCTGAACGTCAAGAGCGACAACTATCCGAACAACGCTAACCTGAAGTGGGTGATAAACGGAGTGGTTCTTGGGCCCGTCCCGTCTTCGAACTGGGTGACGAACGGCTGGGTCGGGTTCGCGCTGTGGAACGGTAGCTCATGGTCTTACAGCGGGGCGACTGACGGCATAGTGCTCCCGGACGTGGATAACGGCGAGAGCTTTCTCGCTCGCATAGCGTTCAATTTCCAGAACGAGGCGGTCAAATCGGCGGGATACTGGTTCCCGGGCGAGGTCCAGGTCCAGCTCAAGCTCTACAACACGGACAACGCCGAGACTTATTGGACACCGACGTTGAGCTGGTGGGTCTGGGATTATAATTTGGAGAACACGGTGAACTATGCGGTGGCGGACACGTATACGTCTAGCACGGCAGTGAGTACCAATTATGGTACGGGTACGACTATGACTGTTTATTATACGAGTGTAGGTGTCATTAACACTAGTTGGCTCAAGTTTCCTCTGACCATACCGGCTAACTGGGGTGTTCAGCACGCATATCTCCGCTATTATGTAAATAGCACTAGTGGGACAGCTACGTACAAGTACATTTATACGACTGAAAATGTGACGTGGGTAGAGAATGAAATCACATATAACAACTCGGGAGGATTATCGCCGACACCGAATGGTCAAAGTTCGACGCAATTTGGGACTAGTGTTGGATGGCAAACGATGGACATAATAGATGTGATTAGACCAAGGATTTCTGCTGGAGATGTACGTGTCTCGCTCTTCTTGTTTGTATTTCCTCAGAGTCAAACTCTGACTATGACTATCCGCTCAAAGGAGTACGGTGACGGCTCTTATGCTCCACAACTCATATTAGAGACGGCACCGATGGGTCCGAGTGTCCCGCCGACGTTCGACGTGGACATGAACGGCACCACCACGAGCAGCAGGAGCGGCGACTCGTACAATCTTCTCTTGCGAGGGCGAGTCGATAACATGGGCGACGACTATTCGGCTAACTTCATGTTCAGAGTGAGCAATGCGGACAGTTCGTGGTATCGGACTTATACGTATCCGACTGCCGTGAGTGCGGTCGGCTTCTTCAGTCTGACGACGACGGGGTATGAATATGCAGAGGACACGGATTACTACATCTCGCTTCAGTGCCACGGCAACGGCACCCAGACTTACACTTGGATGCCTGCATCGGGAGGCTATGTGTTCTACATCCACGACAACCATGTGTACTGGACAGAGCCAGTGACGCCACCTACGACATACGCGACGATAACCACGATGCCCGCCGACTCGATACTCCAAGACAAGGCGCGGTTGAGATACACGCTCGACATCGGCGGTGAGGGGTGGGTGGACGTCACGTTCAGGATGGGCGACAACGTGGACAACACCGACAACTATTCGGTGGTGGACGTCGGGCGCTTGACCGCGGGTGTGACGAACGGGGCGAAGCTGGTGGAAGGGCTGGCTGCCGATACTACGTACTGGTTCAACACGTATGGGGATACCGAATCCGGCGATAGGATATACGGCAACCCTCTCACGTTCAAGACCTTGATATCCGCGCCTCCGCCGGTCGCGCCTCCGACTCTGCCGCCCATATCGACGTGGGGAGAGGCGGTGGGCGAGAAGTTCGGCATCGGAAAGGAGGCGGGTGGGATATTCCTGACGCTCCTGTTCGCGATGCCTCTGCTGTTCGTGGTGATGTTCCTAACGCAGGGGTCGAACAACTCGATGCTCATAGTGCTGGCGAGCGCGCTCATGCTGATGTCGGTGGCGGTGGCGTTCACGTGGTGCCCGATCTGGATACCGCTCGTGGTCGTCCTCATCCTGATATTCGGCATATCACGCGGGTGGATGGCGGGGTGACGGGCATGCACCTTATGAGGGACGAGAGGGGCGACAACGTTGTCATCCCGTTCCTGCTGTTCGCCGCTACGTTCCTGACCCTGTACTCCGTGTTCTACATCGGCTACTCGGCGTCAGCGAACGCGATGGCGAACCAGATGGAGGTCATAGAGATGCAGGCCGAGGCGTCCAGAGCGACGGGGCAGTCGATATGGGCGAACGAGAACATCGTGTACGGCGATAGCGTGAGGATACCCGTCAACGACTTGAAAGCGCTCAGGGACGCGTACGGAGAGAGTGCAAGCTACAGCTATACTGTGTCGACTTTCTTCCTCTGGAGGGAGACGACGACGCTGTTCGAGATCGAGATAGACCACGACACGGACATCCACGCCGACAACCAGCTGACCATAAACATAACGGCGTATGAGGACAAGAACGGGACGATGACGGGGGAGCACGGGGCGTCGTGGCAGGACTTCGAGTCGCCCGGGTACATCCACGTCGGCAAGACGTGGTTCAAGACGTACGGGTTGGTTCCCGGCGACATAAATAACTTTTTGAAAGCGGTGTTGAACACGTGGGGATATTACCCAAAGACCGTGACCGGTTTTCCAAATATAGAGATACTGGTGAGCGGAATCACAAGGCAGACTGGGACTCAGGGTAGTTCCATCGACAAGATATGGGGCGAGGTGACTATGGACTGGGGGTCGTACTCGGGTGCCATCCTGGAAGTCGGATGGGTGAGGACGCTCGGCGACCTGCTGACGTGCAACCTTCCGGGGACGCCGTCGATGGTACGGGTGATCTTCGCGGTGCCGATACTGCTCTGCGTGGGATACATCACGGCCCTGTTCGTTAAGCAGGTGTTCTTCTCGTTGTGAGGCGTGACTATGAACATTCAACTATTTGAGTCGGGAGTGAGATGTAGATGAGAAGACTTGAAAAGATTTTCTTGGCGGTTCTAATGGGGGCGATGCTTCTCCCGATATTGTTCTCTGCAACGACACCGAGCGCTTCTGCAACGTCAGAAAACTGGTGGAACTCAAGTTGGTCATACAGAGCGCCGATAACGCTCACCGTCCACCCCGATAACTACCAGATAAAGATTGTGCTGGACAAGGTGGATAACCTACATTCACACTGCTTAGATAACTTTCAAGATGTTCGATTTACCGAAAATGACAATGGACCCGAACTGAACTTCTGGATTGAGAACTACATCGGCGGCGATAATGCAATCTTCTGGGTCCGGCGGGTGGAGAACGATGCCCCCGGCGATAACCAAATTTACGTTTATTACGGCAAGAGCGACGCGACGAGCGTGAGCAATGGAGCAAACACTTTCTTATTCTTTGATGATTTCCCAGGGGCGAGTTTGGACACGAGTAAATGGGAAGGAGATACTGAAAATGTAGTAGTTTCCAGCGGAATAGCGACCCTTTCGGGAACGGAGAAATACATTCATGCGAAGCCCAATCAATCACTACCATTTGTAGGCGAGAGTCGAAGCATGATTTCTAACACAAGTTTATCTCATGCCTCAATAGGTCTCGGTGATGTCATTCGAGCATACGGTGTACAAGATAATGGAGTTTGTTATTACCAAAAGCCCACTCCAGAGATATATAGCAGAGTTGCTAATGTTTGGTATCTCAAAAAGTCGGGCATATCGGCGAGTCTGGGCATGTATCAAGTGAGAAAATTCATATCAACCTCCTCAAACATTAAAATTTACTTCAATGACATATTAGAACATGAAATCACCACAAACGTTCCGACGGTGGCACAAAACCACTGGTTCAAGAGTTATACTAATCTTAATGTTTTAATCGACTGGGCGTTCGTCCGCAAATACGTCTCCCCAGAGCCGACCGCGAGCGTCGGGGATGAGGAGAGTACAAACACGCCTCCAACAACACCAACCACCCTGACGTTGAACTCTCCCAAGGTGGGAGAAAATTTAACAGCAACAGCATCGGGTTCAACGGACAACGACAACGATTCGATCACTTACTACTACAGGTTCATCAATCAGACGGACAACGTTGAAAGGAAAGCTTACTCCACCGGCAACACATACACGATAGCGGTCGCGGACGCGCACGACAACATCAGGGTGCTCACCAAGGCTTACGATGGATACGAAAATTCCTCAGAAAAGGAGAACAGCATAATCGTCAGCAATACGCCCCCGACGATCCCGACCAACTTTACGGACTTGGAAATGAATCTTACAGATCACACTCCCCCGGTAACATGGACGAAGGGAGCCGACGGAGCAGACGGCGACACCGTAACCACTTATGTTTATGTAGGGACAACTTCGACGCCGACAACGGTTGAAAACACAAACACGGGGACAGGCTGCGATTTAGGGAACACGGTGACGTTGAGCGACGGAACGATTTACTACTATCGCCTGCGGAGCTGGGACAACTACGAATGGTCGAGCTACACCACGGCGGACGAGTTCAGTATGGCAAGCGTTGTCACATATACGCTTACTACATTCGTTGCGGCTGGCTCCGGTAGTATCAATCCGAGCGGAACAACGATACACGATATCGGGGACAATGTTGCGATTTCTGCAAGTGCGTCTTCGGGATACGCTTTTGACCACTGGATTGGAGACCTGACGAGTTCGCAGAATCCAACTTCGATAATCATGAATGACAATAAGACGGCTGGAGCATATTTCGTGGCCACCGCCCCTCTGCCTCCTCCGCCGTCGCCAGCGGTCGGCATGGCAAACATCAACATCTTCTTCTTCATACTCGGCTTCGTGTTCCTGCTGTTCGGGCCGTTGGTAGGCATCATGGCCATGAGGAACGGGAATCCCGGGCTCGGGCTGGCGGCGATCATAATGGGGCCGACCATCGGCTCGGCGCTCCTGTGGACGGCGATATGATGAGGATAGATAAGACGAGCATCGTGATGGCGCTCGGCGGTTGCTGGCTGTTCTCCCTCTGCCTCAAGCTGCTCTATCTCCACTTGGCATATCCAAACGGCGTGATGCTTGAGACGTATAATTTCTTCATAGACTACATTCCCGGCATCGTCATCGGAGGCGCTATCATCTGCATGTCGTGGGTCAAGGTCCTGAAGTGGATAAGGAGGGACGGAGCGCCGCGACGCCCCGTCCTGCGGGACGAAGCTCGATCGGTTCGGGTGCCAGCGATCCCGCTGTGCGGGGTCACGGATACATGCCATCCCGGGACTCGGGCCGTTCGGGCGTCCGATTCTAAACCATCCCTTCGGCCCCCCGTGAGGGACCTTCGGGAGATACCCTACGGGGTAGATTTAAGTAAGGGTGAAACACAATGAAGGACGGGATGGTATGATAGTACCCGACGTTTTTATTCTGATGCTTCCTTTTCTCCTCATAATCGTAGGAGAGATAGTGGAGATGCGTGGTGCGGGCATCGCGTTCCCTCTGATGGCTGCGTTCTCTTCGTGGATGCTGGTGACGTATCCGCAGATGTCGTCGGCCGTGTCCGCCTCATCGACGGAGTACGTGATCGGCATAACTTACCTGGTCATAGGCGTCATAGGCGCCGTCCTCGCGGTCACAAACGCTATCTCGTTGGAAGGGGGTGACAAGCGATGAGGATTAGAAAAGCGGTGATAATCGGCGCGGAAGGCGTCGAGGAGGCAAGCATCCCGCAGAACGCTACGAAGGACTTCCACGTTCGCGGCTGCAGGTATATCATCGACTCGAAGGCCATGAAAATGAAGTCGGTGAAGCTCCTCAGCATCATGGACTTCATGTTCATAGGCGCGATATTCGTGCTGCTCGGGGCGTCGGGAGCCCCGCAGTTCTACGTCGCGGGGTTCGCGATGTTCATGGTCGGCGGGCTGGTGAAGGGCACGGAGATGTTCTTTAAGACTCCGTTCCTGCTCTACTTCGAGGGACGGCCCTTGCCGGTGACGTTCGCGACGGGCGAGGAGTACAAGTTGCCGCAGGTGGTAAAGGATGCGAAGGGCAACATCAAAGAGGTCAAGATGATCGACGGGTACGACTTCGACACGGTTGTCGAGGGCCATGCGCTCCGTGATCTCGGATGGAGGCCGCTGCAGAACATACCCTGGAAGTGGGTGATCATCGGCATCATTGCGCTGATAGTCGCGGCGGTGGTCATCAGCTTCCTGACCAAGTCGCCGTCCGAGCCGGTGGTGTTGACTCCATGAGCAAGAAAGACGCGAAGTCCAAAGACCGTAGGAAGAAGCCACAAACTCCAATGGAGAAAGTAGCGTCGCCTCTCGACGGCCTGTTCTCCACCGCGCCGGACGCGGACAGGATGGGCACCATGCTCAAGCGGAGCCAGGACCACCTGTACTCCGGGGACATAGACGAGCGCAGTTTTACGCCCGGCGGGAAGGACGAGCGCGCACTGTTGATATGCAGGTTCCTTGCCGAGCGGTACGGCAGCCAGGTGTTCGGAGCGGTGGCCACTGCCGCGGAGCGTATAAGGATAAGCCGCGAATGGAAGGGCAGGAACGACGACGTGGCGGTCATGCAGGCCGAGATAATGAGGGAGCTCGAACTGCGTAAGGCCGAGGCCATAGAGAAGAGGCTGACGTCGCCGGACCGGAGGTGAGTCTGATGCTGATCCAGACCACCAAGAAGCCGTACATCATGTGGGTGACCGGGCCCGCTCTCGGTTCCGCGAAGACGTGGACGCTGGCCCTGCTGGGATACGCCCTGCACCGTGCGGGCTATACCATCATCACCAACTTCAACGTGAGCTATCCGCACGAGGACTTTTGGAAATATTACTACGACATAAAAGAGCTGTTCAAGCTCCGGTGCGTCGCCGTCCTTCTCGACGACGTCAACAACATCCCGGGCTTCGACTCCCGGCGCGCCTCCGACCCGCTGAACATACTCTTCTCCAGCTTCGGGCAGGGCAGCCGCAAGACCGATCGCTACCTCTTCTTCTCATGCCCCCGCTTGCTATGGGGTGAGATACGGATGTGGGACATCGCGTCCATACACATTTTCTCCGACCATCTGCTCGTCGACGGGGTGGAGATGGTGAAGTGGGAGGTGCTGGACAAGCGGTTCGATCCGCCGAAGGAGTACGTCCGCTGGTTCAACGCGTCCCCGGTCTATCCCCTGTACGACACGGGGGAGATGATGTCGCCGGCCGCGCTGACCGAGCGTGCAGAGGTCAGCAACGTGCCGGTGACGGGCAAGGCGATAAAGTCCCCGGTGCTGACGTGCCCGCGCTGCAACACGTCGAGCAACCTCATGTTCAGCCGCAGGGACGGTCTCCAGTACTGCCGCAAGTGCGGATGGGAGAGGGAGATTATCAGAAGACGTCCCAACGGTAAAAAGAGGGCTGGTGATGGGAGATGAGGGACGCCGTGAAAGCCGCGTCTGCCATCGGCGCGCTGGCGCTCATGGTGGCCGTGATGGGTCTCGTACTGCCCGAGGGCACGGGCGGCGGTGGCGATAACTTCCCCGAGAACTACGTAGTTAGGATAATCGCGGGGGACAACATAGACATAACGCCCGACAACGGCTTGGGCATCGTGACGATTGCGGCAAGCGGTATTAATGTATCAGAAACTGTTTCACGTTCAATCTACGTCGACCACGACCTCGGCTCCGACTCCAACGGCGGGGCTTCTTGGGGGGACGCCTTCCAGACGCTCCAGCATGCGGTGGACAGCATCAAGCCGATTGTGGATGGTTGCACGATAACCATCTATGCGAGGGGGGCGCTGGAGCAAGTCTACATAAACAGACTTTGCACAAATGACGGAGTTATCGCCTTGCGGGCGGACAATTGGATAGAGCACAGGCAAATCGTTTCGGCGACCAACAACACTGTGACGATAAGCGGGAACTACACGCAGAATTATTGGGTGGACTGTTACGTGGCTGTCGATGTCTACGGCTCTGGCGACACGAAACAGGGGCAGGTGAGGCTGATAACGGCGAGCATCGACAGCGGGGCGAACACGGTCTTGACGCTGGCCTCCAACTGGGGCTCCAATCCCACTTCGAGCTATTACGTTTCCGTTTGGGGTCGAGCAAGCATCAACACGGATGTTCAGGGGGAAATCCCGATATGCGTAACTGGTAAAAGTTCGCGGGTCGAAGTCTACGGCTTCGAGATAGAGCAGACGTGTCCAGACGGCGAGGAATGGGCAGTTCTTGCGGATGGTGGAAGCACACTCTGGATGTACGTGTGCGGGGTGTCGGGGGTCCATAGCGAGGACGGGCCTGCGGCAGTCTACTCATCGGGTGGTTCATTCATCTGGCTCAATAGGGTTGCGCTGTTCAACAACGGCAGCAGGGACTTTTGGGTGACTAACGGTAGTGACGGCTATATCCTTAATTCCATTATTGTTCATTTGGATTACGGGTGGGGAATACATGCTTCATATGTTTCACGTTTGGGGGTGGTAAATTGTTACATAAAGGGCGGAGACAAGTCCATCGTCGTTGAGCAGAACTCGACCGCCCTATATGGGGCGATGAGCAACATCTGGGGGGTCGACGGCCACGAGGCGGGCATTTTTATAGACTCTGGTTCTCAAGTGACGATGTCCGGGTCAACCGACTTGAGCATCACTTACGGGGACAGTTTCAGCGGCCATGGGATGCACATCACGGATTCTGGAGCTGGTGCCACGATGGGTTGGGTTCAACTCATAGGCAGCCAAGCGACCGTCAATACGACAGCAGTCACAAATAATTCATATATTTTTCTCTCGCACAAAGGGAATGTAGCGGGGGCGGGGGGAATTGTCTACATCAACGGAGTGACGGCTGGTAGCCACTTCCACATCACGAGTACACTCGCAGGCGACGCGGCCCAGATAAATTGGCTGATAATCGAGCCGGTGTGAGGGAATGAAGATGAGAAGGAAGCGCTTTTCCCCCCTTTAAATACTATATAAGCTTTTTCGGTATATAAACCTATTTAAACTATATATACCCCCTTTAATATGCGCCCAATCGCCCCAAATCCTCCATAATCAGGGGTTTTGGGGTTTTGGGG
>Ga0315289_10007537_pt1 | contig 15835 bp, 16 predicted proteins | sample YL17G11_40_MG_FD_203452 | JGI IMG/M metagenome (GOLD analysis project Ga0315289, IMG submission 203452) | Sediment microbial communities from Yellowstone Lake, YNP, Wyoming, USA - YL17G11_40 | ecosystem: Environmental > Aquatic > Freshwater > Lake > Sediment | place: USA: Wyoming | collected... | reverse complement strand
CTTCGTCTTCACTCCCAAGGGTGACATAATTGATCTTCCCGAAGGTGCCTGCCCTGTTGATTTTGCTTATCAAGTTCATACTGAAATTGGTAATCATTGCGCGGGTGCAAAGGTTAATGGGAAAATGGTCGCCCTCTCTACTCCTTTAAAGAACGGCGATCTTGTCGAGATTATAGTCGATAAGACAAAAGGATCTAATCGAGATTGGTTAAAATTTACCAAAACTAGCCTAGCCCATTCCCAAATTAAAAAAGAGAATAAGGGAGGATTTTTAGAGATTATTGGAGAAAAAATTTTCCAAGGAAAATTAGTAAAAAAAATATTTAAGGAAAAAGGAGGATTAATTTCGCCTCCTAAAAAAATTTCGCCGCGAGTTGTTATAGGAGGAAAAACAGATATTTCTTTATCTTTTGCTAAGTGCTGTAATCCTAAGCCAGGTGATAAAATTATAGCCTACGTTACAAAAAATAAAGGGGCTTCAATCCACCGTCTCTCTTGTGAAAATTTAAAAAGGGTTCAATCAAAATGGCCCCAAAAAATTATTAAAGCTTCTTGGTCATTCCAAGAGAGATAAATTGCTAGAAATAAATATTCTTGCTAAATTGAAATTGACCCAAATTAGTGCCTGGGTGGCGGAACTGGTTTACGCGTACGACTCAAAATCGTATGATCGCAAGATCGTGTGGGTTCGAATCCCACCCCAGGCATCCGTCTAACTCGTGAGCTTACTGAAATATGGTAAAAAGGATTTTTAAAAAAATTAAAAGAATGCAGCCTATGGAAGGGATACAAAAGGAAATCCGAAAGACAAAAGAAGAGTTCGGAAAAACTATAACCACCCTTCTTTTAGGTGGTTTTGGCTTGGTGGCGGCTTTGGCCTGGAATGATGCTATTCAAACTATTTTCAATGAAATCTTTCCGAAAGAAGGTAGTAGCCACATTATCGGAAAATTTTTTTATGCAATAACTATCACAGTTATCGTCGTAATTATTTCTTTGCAGTTGAAGAAAATTTCCGAAAAGCAAGAATAATTAATAAACCAGAAAAAATTCCGATTAAGGCCCCTACTAAAATATCTGAGGGCCAATGGATGCCAACAAAGATCCTAGAAATAACGATTAGGAAGCTGGCTAGAAAAAATAAAAGGCCGGCTTTTTTATTATAAGAATAAACAACGGTTGAAACGGCGAAATAAAAAGCAGCGTGACCTGAAGGAAAAGAAGGCTCTTTAGAATAATTTATTAGCAAATTAACTGAGTTATCAACAAAGGGTCGGGATCGAGGTAAAAAATAACGAATTATTTCAACTATAACGAACCGAGACAAAATTGCCGCTGTAAAGGCCAGAATAATCATTGGCCAGTATTTTTTGTTTAATTGCGGAGCAATTACAGAGAGTGAAGCGACCGGTTTGTAATTCTTAACCAAGAATAAAAGTAAAAAGAAGATTAAAAAATATTCAAAATATTTAGCAAAAAAAATGCCTAAAGTATCGAGCCAAAGAAATTTGCCAGCAAAATTATTTATCTTGAAAAAAATAAAATAATCAATATTCATAAATTATCAAAGATTTAACCTAACAAGATTATTAAGAAGACAGGCTACTGTTAAAGGGCCTACGCCACCGGGAACTGGAGTAATATAGCTTGCTTTTTTTGAAACTGGTTTGAAATCAATATCGCCCACGACTTTATCATCCAATTTACTCCCTCCAAAATCAATAATGATAACTCCATTTTTAACCATATTCCCTTTTATCAAATTCGGTTTGCCGACTCCAGAAATTAAAATGTCGGCCTTTTTTATAAAAGAATCTTTGTTTTTTGTTTTTTCGTCCACTATACGAAAATCACTTTTCTGTCTTTTAAACCAAACGGACAAAGGCTTACCCACCAATCTACCGGCCCCGACGACAATAATTTTTTTGTTTTTTAATTTTATTTTATAAGCCTTTAAAAGCCAGCTTACGGCTCCGACCGTCGGAGGTAGAATATTTAATTTTCCTTTAGAGAAATTATCAAAATTTACCTCAGATAGTATATCTATATCCTTCTTTTGAGGAACGGCATTTAATATTTCTTTCGAATTAATATATTTAGGCAGAGGTAATTGAATAACGATTCCGGAAACTAGCTGATCTTGGGCTATTTTTTTTACTTCTTTTTTTAATTTTTCTGATTTTATTTTATTAAACCGAAACGATTGAAAATCAACCCCGATTTTTTTTGCGGCTTTTTGTTTTTGCCTTACGAAAATTTTTGAAGCAAAATCATCCCCAACTAAAACTACCGCCAACTTCAGTTTTAATCGGCGGCTTCTTATTTCTTTTCGTAAATTATTTAAAATTCTTTCGGATAATTTCTCTCCGTCAAGGATTTTCATATTCTATTTTAGCGGCGGGAATACCCCGCCCCTTGGGATTAGGATGAAAGCCGCTAAAAGAACTCGCCCCGGAGGGGATACCCCGTCCCTTTAGGACGGGGTAGTTCATTAGATAGCCGGGATAGGGAATTTTTTGCCGAATTCTAAAATTTCCTTTTTTATTTTTTTTATCGTTTCATTATTCGCTATATATTCCCGGAATTCCTTCAAATATTTGGCTTTTTCTTCTTTAGTTTCGGGCAGTTTATAAATTTTTATCAAATTTACAACTTGAGCTATCCAATCGGCGATTACTTCCATTTCTTTTTCTTTCATGCCTCTTGTGGTAATAGCTGGCGTACCCAATCTCACTCCACTTGGGTAAAATGGCGAAGACGGGTCTGCCGGTATCGTATTTTTATTTACCGTAATTCCTGCCATGTCCAACGCTTCCTGTAAAAATATTCCCCTACCCGGTCCTTCCGGTGTCAGATCAATAAGAATCATGTGATTATCGGTGCCGTTTGAAACAAGCTTCACCCCTTTCTTCATCAGTTCTTTGGCCAATGCTTTTGCGTTTTTTACAATCTGTTTTCCATATTCTTTGAATTCCGGTCTCAAGGCTTCGTCCAAAGCTACGGCGATTGCCGCGGTCTGATGATTGTGTGGCCCTCCCTGAACTCCACCGGGGAAAACGGCTTTGTCTATTTTTTCTCCAAGTTCGGGATCTTTCCTTAACCCTTTTTCAGTAACCATAATCACTGCCCCTCTCGGCCCACGAAGGGTTTTGTGCGTTGTTGTCGTAATAATATGTGCAAAATCAACCGGGCTTTTATGAGCGCCAGCGACAACCAAACCAGCAATATGTGCAATATCAGCCACAAAATATGCTCCAACTTCATCGGCGATCTTTGACATTTCTTCAAATGGGAATTCCCTCACGTAAGCCGTTGCCCCGCACCAAATTAACTTTGGCTTATTTTGGAGGGCAAGATTCTTAACTTCCTCTAAGTCAATATAGCCGTCACTTTTAACGTGATAAGGAACGCTTTTAAAGATTTTTGAGGTGATATTTACCTTCCAACCATGGCTAATGTGACCTCCGTCCGGAAGATTTTGACCCATAATCGTATCGCCAAATTCGCATACGGCCAAATAAACCGCGAAATTGGCCGGACTTCCAGAATAAGGTTGGACATTGACATATGGAACGCCAAAAGCTTTTTTTGCTCGTTCAATAGCTAAATTTTCAATTTTATCAAAAAATTCATTCCCGCCGTAATAACGCTTGCCGGGGTAACCTTCCGAATACTTGTCTGTTAGTATTGAACCCAAAGCTTCCAGGACAGACGGCGAGGTATGGTTTTCCGAAGGAATCATTTCTAATCCTTCTCTTCGTCTTTGTTTCTCGGCCTCTATTAATTCGTAAATTTTGGGGTCTGTTTTTTGAAGTTCCATAAGTTTGTTTTAACGGCGGTAATACCCTGCCCCTTGGGGCAGGGATGAAAGCCGCTAAAATAACTCGCCCCGAAGGGGATACCCCTTCCCTTTAGGGCGGGGTAGTTCATTATATTTTAATATTAGCATCGGCTACTATTTTCTGCCAGTTTCTCTTTTTGCTGGTTTTTCGATGGAAATAGGCCGTCGCTCCAATCATTGCTGCGTTATCAGTACAGAATTGAATATTCGGCATAGAAAATTGAGTATTAGGTATTTTGGTTTTAACTATTTCTTTTAGTTGATGACGTAATTCATAATTAGCAGCCACGCCACCGCTAAGAAGAACTGTTTTTGCTCGAAATTCCTGGGTCGCTTTGATAGTTTTGTGAATTAAAACATCAATAACAGCTTGTTGGAAGCTGGCGCAAATATCTTTCTTGTTTTTTTTAATAAACTTGCTGTTATTTTTTTTAAGAAAATAGAGAACGGCTGTTTTTAACCCTGAAAAGCTAAAGTCATAATTTTTTGCATAAATCATTGGCCTCGGAAAATTAAAGGCATTAGGGCCACCATTTTTAGCTATTTTAGAAATAATCGGACCTCCAGGATAACCCAACTTTAACATTCTGGCCACCTTATCAAAACACTCCCCTGCTGTATCGTCGCGAGTTTCGCCTAATAGTTTATATTTTCCATAGTTTTTCATTAGAATCAATTGAGTATGGCCACCAGCAACTGATAAACAAACAAGAGGAAAAATATTTTTGTTTTGAACCCGAAATTCTTTATCAATAAAATTGGCGAAAATGTGGCCCTCAATATGATTAACCGAAATTATTGGTAAGCCCCAAAAATAAGAAAGGGATCTGGCAAAATTGACTCCTACCCACAAAGCAGGTTCTAAACCCGGACCTACGGTGACAGCAATCGCGTCAATTTTAGGTTTTCGATAATTTTCTAAAAAATTTTTTAATTTCTGATAAAGATCATTTTCTCTTTCTAATATTTTTTTAAGTATTTGGAATTTCTGATTTGGAAATTGGGAATTGGAAATTTTGATTTTTTTTAGGAGCGTAGCTTCTCTTAGTGCTCTTTTCAAAACAAGTACTAAATTCTTCTGATGTTCTCTTTTAGCTAGACTAGGTACAACTCCTCCCCATTTTGCATGAATTTTAACCTGGGAGGAAACGATATTTGATAAAATTTTGATTTTGACTCCTCTGCTTTCTAATACTGCCACTGCTGTTTCATCACAAGAAGTCTCAATAGATAAGATTTTCATATTAATAGTTAATTTAGCTTCTCAGGGTCTTTGGCGGCCAAACAGTCAAATCTATAATTTTTGAGGGCTTTCCATGTCTTAAAATGCCCGCATCAACCGCCAAATCCGGCTGATACTTTTTTCCTTCAAATTGCCTTAAAACCTCCGAGATTTTGCCCGAGGGAGATCTCCCTGAAATATTGGCCGAAGTTCCCACTAATAACTTATTAAATTTTTTTAGTAAATAATTTATAGGTTTAAATTTCGGGATGCGAAGAGCAATTGTCTTTTTGCCAACGCCGTATATTTTTACTTTTCCTTTTCTCCTTTTCAGGATCACTGTCACTCTTCCCGGCCAAGATGTCCTTAAAATCTTCTCCTGTTTTTTATCTATGATTGCTATTTTTTTTGCAGTTTTTATATCTTTTACAAAAACAGGGATAGAATTTTTGAGTGATCTTTTTTTAATCAGAAAAGCTTTCCTTACCGCCTTCTTACTTTCTGCATTAGCTAACGGAATATAAACAGTGTCGGTTGGGAAAATAATCACTTTATCTTTTTTCAAGAGGTTGATTATTTCGTTGAGTTTATTCTTCTCTAATTTGTGAGGATTTATCTTGATCACTTTCATTGTAGCCATACACTTTTTACAATATATCACTTTTTTCAAAGAAAAAAAGCTACGTCAAACAAAAAGGCCACGTCAAACGTGGCTCGCCTCGGCGAGAGCCAAAGCCTTGAATTAATACTTAAGTAGTTATAGTTAGCTTCGAGGCATCCTCGATCCTTGATAGATGAAGATACCAAGCGCTAGGAAAACTACGGTGAAGATGGCAAAGAGAACTGTCCATTCTATATCGCCCTGAATAGCTGTAAAGATTGTCATACCCAAAGCGCATATAGTCGTAACGAAAGTAAGTACCACAGACTTCATTTGTCTACCCTCCTTGGAATGAACTAACGATACTCAATACTACAACAGGACTAGTTCTTTGTCAAACCACGTCAGACGTGGTCAAACAAAAAAGCCCCGCCGAGAGGCGGGGTAAGTTAGCTTCTATGACTACCTGTTTTCTTTGTCGCCCGAAAGTTTGCCGCGTTCTTTCCGAGAAGATAATTTTTCAATATTGGAGGAGGCAATCTCATCTAAAGATAGATCTAATTCGGTGGCTATTTGGGAAAGATACCACAAAACATCGCCGAGTTCTTTTGCAATATCCTGTTTTCTTTCTTCGCTAGCGATTCCTTTTTCATCTCTCAAAATCCTTTTTATTTTTTCAGCCACTTCGCCAGCTTCACCAGTAAGCCCTAATACCGGATAGACAAAATTATTGCCTGCATCTGGATAAATGACGGTTTTTCTTGAAATTTTTTGATACTCTTCAAAATTCATAATTTTAAGCACGGTATTTTAAAATAATCTCTCGACCACTCTTTTTTGAATATATCACTTTTTGAAAGAAAAAAAAGCTGTGCCAAACAAAAAGGCCACGTCAAACGTGACTAGCCTCGGCAAAAGCCGAGAGCTTAGAGATTTGAAGAAAGTATTAGAGTATATGCCTTCCCCGAAGCCTATTTGAGTCAATGAGTGCAAAGACTGCAAAGATCACTGCAAGAATAATAAAGAATGTCATGAAGCCCCAATCACCTTCAATGGCGGTTATAACGCTGAAGATTACATAGATTATAAGACCCGCAATAGACAATAGGAAAGAGATCATCGCTCTTCACCTCCTTGTAGGTGTGCTAACAACGAACTACTTAGAACACTACCACAGGATTAGCTCTTTGTCAAACAAAAAGGCCCCGTTAGAGAGGCGGGTATCCACCCTTCAGAGATACAAATTTACTACTTACCTAATTTTTTGGAACGAAGGAATATTAAAACTACTAATAGCAATAAATCAAAAGAGAGGATTAAAAAGATATTATTGAAAAGAGATAATTTGATAAGATAGCTACTAAACAATCCTGCATAAAAGCTAGCACCAGAGAGATAAGCTGAAGCTGCAAAAATCACAGAATCACTATAACTAGTCGAGGTAGAAGTAAGAAAAAACATTAGTATGATTAAATTCAAAGCAAGTAGTGGAGCGACAAAAGAAATAGCGAGTATAATTAGTTTCGAAAATTCTAATTTTAAAAATAAGTCTGGAAAAAAATAGAAAATAAATAATATCCCAGAAGATATCAAGAGAATTAGAGAGATAAAGATGCCGACAGCCGTTTCCTCTGAAATTTTTTCAAGATTAAAAATCATAATTATTTTGCTTTATGTTTTTATAAATTCTTCTAACAGAACATCGCTTTTCCCTATATTACATTCTTTACAGGCAGTAATATAGTTTTCTGGGTTACCCTTACCGCCCTTACTTTTTGGATATATATGGTCGATTTGCAATTCTGTTGCTTCTGCTTTTTTACCACAATACTGACAGGTGAATCTGTCTCTTATGAGAACTTGAAATCTTAGTTTTAATCTTTTTACCCCGCTTTTTCTTATAATCTCTTTATATTTTTCAGGATTTTCTTTCCTTAATTTTTCGTAATATTTTTTCTTCCATTCCCTAATTTTTTCTGGATATTTTTTCTTATATTTTCTGTTCATTTCCCGAACTTTTTCTATATTTCTCTTCTTCCAAGTATTTGTCTCCTGCAGAATTCTTTTTTTATTTTCTAAATAATATTTCCGACTCCAGTCTTTGTTTTTTTCCTTCCATTCTCTATTATATTCTCGAATTTTTTCCTTATGTTTTTCCCGATATCACTTCTTTATAAGTCTAATCATGTCTGGGTTTCTACCCCGCCATTCTTTTACGGCTTGTAATATTTTATCTCGATTTTTTAGATAATATTCACGCGGCATATTTTCCTAAGAATCTTTTAAATTCTGGCTCTTCGGTTCTAAGATTCCGAGCAGTTACCTTATTTTCCCTTTTTGATTTTTCTTAATTTGGTATAAAAAACAGTTTTATCCGGGATATTTTTTGCGACTAAAGAGCCAGGTCCGATTGTAGATTGTGAACCTATAAAAATGCCGGGCATTAAAGAAACTCTAACTCCAATTTTGCTATTTTTCCCCACTATTGCGCCAAAGAATTTTTTCCCTGTGTTAATTCTTTCTCCTCTTACCTCTGATTTTATCTCGCCTCTGTCAAATCTAACATTAGCCGTAACGGTTCCAGCCCCTACGCGGCAACCTGTATCAAATATTGAATCGCCAAAGAAACCAGAATGAATATGATTATCTCTTTGGAAAATACATCTGGTTATTTCGGCGTTAGCACCGATAACGCAGTTATCTCCAATATTGCTGTAATCTCTAATCAAAGCGTTGTTTCCGATAACTGAATTCGGACCGATGTAACAAGGCCCTTTAATTACAGCGTTCTCAAAAACCTTAACATTCTTGCCGATAAAAACTTTTCCTTCAATAACAACGTTTTTCTTTTTCTTAAAGCTTTTATCAATTTTCTTTTCTAAGAATTTATCAAAAAGATATTTTTCTATGTCAAATAAATGCCAAGGATATTTTAAGGACAAAGCTTCTTTTTTAAAAGTTACTAACCCTACCTTATTTTTTTGAGCATAAAGAGACAAAGCTTTTTCAAAACTATATATATTTTCCTTTAACTTTTTGTAGGTCTCAAAAAAATCTTTATTTAAATAATACATTCCGACTACTCTTATTTTTGACGGTTCTTTCCCTTTTTTTGGCTTTTCAATAATGCCCAAAACCCTTCCTCCTTTTTGTTTTATAATTCCGTACAATTCCGGATTTTTTGTTTTCTTACCGGCAATTATCGCCTTACACGATCTATCAACTATTTTCGGCCGGAAACTTTTTATTATTTCTCCTGCATCAATTCTTTCGGCATTCAAAACAAAAAAATTATCTTTCAAATAATTTTTTGCCATAAAGAGTGCATTTCCCATTCCTTTTGTTTGCCTTTGAATAGCGTATTTGATCTTAACTCCTGGAAAAGGTGATTTCCCAAGATTCTTCTCTATATCTCTTTCTTTTCCCTGGACTATAATTATTTCTTTAATACCAGCTTTCTTCAGCCCTTTAATGGTCCACCAAATAATTGGTTTTCCCATTATTTCAAGCAAAGACTTGTGCCTTCTATTTAGAGGCCAGAAGCGAGAACTTTCTCCGGCAGCTAAAATTACAGCTTGCATACCCCGTAAGAAATAAAGTATTTTCCGTTATTATGTATAACGACCTTGGAAATAATACTTATTATATTTTTAATAAATTCCTCGCTGATTCGCATTTCAAAATACTTTAAAGAAATTATGTTTTAAGATTATTTTTCGAAGGTTATCCGCAAAACCATTTATAAGATATAATTTTTAAAGCTCTGTAGAAAATAGACGTAAAACATAATATTTCTTACGGGGCATAATTATTTAAGGATATCGATAAGTGTTTTAGCTAGTCTATGAGGATCGTGACGGATAAATCCCTTTTTTCTCAAAAAATTTCCTTTAATCATTTTAACTTTCTTATTCTTAAAATTTTTATTCTGGCACTTCACGAAAGCGGCTTTTTCTTTTTCGTATTTTAAAATTCTTTCTTTAGTCGGCTTTTTGGTATTAATAATAACGAAATCCAAAATGTTTTTGCCCAAATACTTTTCCAAAGCACTTATAAAATCAGGGCCGGTGAAATTATTAGTTTCGCCAAATTTCGTTGTTAAATTGCAGACGTAAACTTTTTTTGCTCGGCTTTTTCTGATAGCTTCGGGAATGCCTTTTACCAATAAATTGGGGATAATGCTTGTATATAAATCGCCAGGCCCAATAACAATTAAATCAGCCGATGTTATGGCTGATACTGCTTTTTTATTCGCTTTAACCTTGGGTTTTAAATAAACTTTTTCTATTTTCAGGTTCGCATTATGCTTTGGAACGTCAATATTCGCTTCGCCCTCAATAACGCTTCCGTCTTCCAGAAGAGCATAGAGATTCGTATTGCCCAAGGTGACCGGGATTACTTCTCCTCTGATATTTAAAAGCTTACCCGCCTCTGAAAGTGCACTCTCAAAGCTTCCCGTAATTCTTTCTAAGGCTGTAATTAAAAGATTGCCGAAATTATGGCCATTAAGAGCTCCTTTATCAAAACGATAATTAAATAAATTGGCAAGCAGTTTTTCCGAGCGAGAAAGAGCGACCAGCGCTCTTCTTACATCGCCGGGTGGCAGAATGCCAAAATCCTCTCTTAATATTTTGGTAGATCCCCCGCTATCTGCCATTGAGATAATAGCTGAAATCTGAACAGGATATCTTTTCAAGCCCAAAAGAACGGTGAATATGCCCGTTCCGCCTCCGATCACTACCACTTTACTTTTCATATTTCTGGGATAGTTCAAAAGTTTTTACATTTATATCAAGATACTGCGGCGCAACTGTTTTTTTTATAGCTTCGAGAATAGAATCTGACGACAAAGGAATAAATCCTTTCTGGGCGGCTAAGCTCAAAAGATAGATTCCGGACGTTACATCATTTCCAAGCTCTTTTTTGCAAATATCGGCTGCCTCTACAATGTGTATTTTATCTGATACTTTTTTAATTTTTTGAGTAATCTCTTCTTCAGGAATAATATTTTTTTCAGGAATAGGAATAAAAAGTTTGTTTATCAAAAATACTGTTTTGGGGCCGGCGAAACTGATTGCTTTTAAGCATTCCTGAGCTTCAAGGCCTAAAATAAAATCTGCTTTTCCGTATTGAACTAAAGGAGAGTATATTTTCTGGCCAAACCTAATATGCACCTCAACGCTCCCTCCCCGCTGGGAAAGACCGTGGAGTTCAGAAGTCCTAATATCATATCCTTCATCTAAAGCCGCTCTATTAATTATCTGTAATAAAGTAATCAATCCCTGGCCACCGGTTCCCACTATAACGATATTAAATTCACCTACTTTTTTATCCATTTTGATGAAATTATTTTTTCTTTAATAGAAAAACGCAGGGATGCCGGGCAATAATAACAGAAACTTCGTCTTTTGATAAAAATTCTTTTACTGTTTCCTCAAACTCCTGCGAATTTACAGGGTCAATGGTTTTTACATTCTTTACGCCGCAAGCTTTGACAACTTCTTCTATTTTAACAACTTCCTCCCCTTCTGAAGCTGCCGGATGTGGCTGGTGGCCGGTCATTGCCGTTGTTTGGTTATTCATAATAATTATCAGTGGATTGGATTTGTTAAAAACAGTGTTAATTAAAGCTGGGATGCCGGCGTGAAAGAAAGTTGAGTCCCCAATAAATGTAATAAGCTTCTGACTTGTTGCCTTCTTGATTCCATGAGCGATACCAATCGAAGAACCCATGCAGGAAAGATAATCCTGCAAGAAAAAGGGAGGCAAACCTGACAACATATAGCAGCCGATATCTCCTCCGAAAATTACTTCTTTTTCATTAACGGCTTTTTTAATCGCGCCCAAAATTAACCTATAGGGGCAACCGACGCAGAACTGAGGAAATCTTCTAGGAAAATCAGTAAAAATTTTAGGCATCTGGTATTTCTTACCCGTAATCTTTGATAAAGCTTGGGAGACAAATTCTGGTCTCATCTCCCCAATTTCGGGCAGCAGATTTTTACCAAAAACCTGAAGTTTGGGATTAACTGTTTTTGCCAATCTCTCTACTTCTTTTTCTAAAAATGGTTCTAATTCTTCTACAATTAAAACTTTTTCAAATTTTTTTATGAAATCTTTAATTATATTCTCAGGCAAGGGATAAAAAAATCCGAGCTTTAAAATCGGTAAATCCAAACTTAAATCTTTTAGAGACTCTTTGGTGTGTAAATAAGAAACGCTAGAGGTAATAATCCCTATTTTAGCGTTCTTCGGTCCTTCCTTAATGTTGATATTACTCTTTTCTGCGAATTCTTTTATTTTTTTCACCCTCTCCAAAAGCTCTCCTTTCATCTCCAAAACACGGGGCGGCATTGTCACAAATCTTCTGACATCTTTTACAAACTCGCCTTTTCCTGCAGGAGACGCTAACTCAGAAATTACAACCGGTGCTTTTTGGTGGGCTACTCTCGTAGTAGTTCTGACTATTACCGGGCTATTAAATTTTTCAGAAATTTCGAATCCTAATTTTACAAAATCTTTGCATTCCTGGGGATCTGATGGTTCCAAAATCGGTATATGCGCCAGAAAAGCAAATGGTCTTGAATTTTCTTCTGACTGACCGGAACTCCAGCAATTAGGGTCATCAGCCACTATAATTACAGTAGGCCCTTTTGTCCCGGTGTAACAAAAAGGAAGCAGCGCATCAGAACAAACATTTAGGCCGAAATTTTTCATTGCTGCCAAGCTTTTTAGACCGGAAAAACTGGCGCCAACTACAGCTTCCAAAGCAACCTTTTCGTTAACACTAAATTCAAAATAAGGGATTTTAAGTCCATCCTTTGTTATTCTATAAAAAATATTTCCTATTTCAGAAGCGGGAGTTCCAGGATATGTCGCCACGAACTGAACGCCCGATTCCAAAGCGCCCCGCACGATGGCTTCGTTTCCCATAAGGATTACTTTTTTGCCGATTTCTTTTGATAAGACTTCCTCCATAAATTTTTTATGAACTACTCCGTCCTAAAAGGACGGGGTATTCCCTTCGGGGCGAGTTCTTTTAGCGGCTTTCATCCCCCGCGTCAGACGCGGGGGTATTCTCGCCGCTAAAATAAAATATTATTCTACTGTGACGCTTTTTGCTAGATTCCGGGGTTTATCAACATCACAGTGACGAAGAGTGCCTATGTAATAAGCAAAAAGCTGAAGGGGTATAACATTTAGAATAGGGCTTAGCATCTCCAATGTTTTAGGCACAAAAATAACATCGTCTACTAAATCTCTGATTTTCTTGTTTCCCTGAGTGGTCAAGGCGATAACCTTCCCCTTTCTGGCTTTTATTTCCTGAATATTAGAAACCATTTTTTCGTAAACCGAATCTTTCGGCGAGATAGCAAAAGTCGGAAAACTCTTATCAATTAAGGCGATAGGTCCATGTTTCATCTCGCCAGCCCCGCAACCTTCGGCATGAATATAGGATATTTCTTTAAGTTTTAAAGCTCCTTCTAAGGCTACCGGGAAATTATACTTTCTGCCAAGATACAAGAAATTATTATATTTTTTATATTTTTTAGCTAAGTTTTTTATCTGGTTTTTTTGACTAAGAATCTTTTTCGCTTTTTTTGGAATTTCACTTAGCTCCCGGGCGATTCTCTGACCCATCACTTGGGACATTTGCCTCTGCCTTCCTAAAAATAGGGTTAACAGAGCCAGGATTACAACCTGCGATATAAAAGTTTTAGTTGAGGCAACTCCGATTTCAGGCCCTGCGTGATTATAAATTCCGGCGTCAACTTCTCTTGCCAAAGAGGAACCGATTACATTGATAATCCCCAAGGTCGGTATCCCTTTTCTCTTAGCTTCGCGGAGCGAAGCTAAGGTATCCGTTGTTTCGCCAGACTGGGAAATACATAGAAAAGCAGTCTTTCTATCTAAAACCGGCTTTCGGTAGCGGAATTCTGAGCCGTATTCAACGTCTGTTGAGATGCCACCATATTCTTCAAACATATACTCACCCACTAATCCCGCATAATAAGAAGTGCCGCAGGCGCAAATTATCAGATTTTTAATTTCGCGGAGCTTTTCCTCAATATTTTCAAGGCCGCCGAACTTTGCCAACCCCTCTCTCAAAATTAATCTTCCTCGTATTGCGTTCTCAATAACTTCCGGCGCTTCAAAAATTTCTTTTAGCATGAAATGAGGAAATCCGCCCTTTTGAGCTTCCTCAATATCCCATTCAATTTCTTCAATGAGCTTTTCTTTTCCATTTTGCCCTGGATTCGCGATAAAGAATTTTTCCGGAGTTAAAACGACAACTTCATTATCGTCAAGATAAATTACTTTTTTCGTTTGGCCGATAATTGCGGCTGGATCAGAAGCTACGATAAACTCTTTATCCCCCAAGCCAACTAAAAGAGGCGAGGAATTCCTGGCAACAACAATTTTACCTGGGTCTTCACGAGAAATAATTACTAATCCGTAGGTGCCTTTTACTAATTTTAAAGCTTTGGTTACTGCTTTTTCCAAATTACCATTAAAAAATTTTTCTATCAAATGAGCTAAAACTTCTGTGTCAGTCTCTGTGGAAAATTTATGGCCCTCCTTAGCAAGTTTCTCTTTCAAATCTCTGTAATTCTCAATAATTCCGTTATGAACAAGATGGATATTCCGGCTACAGTCTGTGTGCGGATGGGCATTTTTTAAAGTAGGGGCGCCGTGGGTCGCCCAACGAGTATGAAAAATAAATGGCGAACCCGAAATCTTAAGATGAGAGATTTTCTCTTCCAAATTTTTAATCTTGCCAACTGCTTTTATGGTAAAAATATCCTTTTTTTGAGGATCAAAAATAGCGGCTCCCGCAGAATCGTAGCCGCGATATTCTAAGCGCTTTAGGGCTTCCAGGCCAATTCTCGGATCATTTTGTTTGCCAATGTAGCCAACAATTCCACACATAAAATTTCTTTTTTATTCTACCTTTAATTGGAAAAAAATAAAAGGCGGGTTACTATGTTTTTACTCTAATTGCACTTTTTCAGGCAGAATTTTTTTCCCGAAAAATTTACTTCCTAAGATTTTGAATTTATTAGTTAAATCAGTTGTAAGAAATTTTATTTTTTTATTCTTGATTAGAGTTTTTTCTATCTCAGGATGCCTTTTTAGATAATCCTTTAATTTTTCAGCTACAATTTTACTCTCTGAAATAGTTTTTATTTTCTTGCCTATAACTTTTCTAATCTTATTTTGCAACAAGCCATAGTGAGTACAGCCAAGGATTAAGGTGTCTATATTTTTTTTAGTTAACGGCCTTAAATATCTTTTAAGAATTATTTCAGTTGCTGGGGATTTTTCTTCTCCTGCCTCAACTATTGGTACGAGTAATGGACAAGCTTTTTGGAAAACTTTAATTTTCGGATTTAGTTTTTTTAACTCCCGCTCAAATGCTCCTGAATTTACAGTGCCTTCAGTGGCAATTACTCCGATGCGGCCGTTATAAGTTTTATCAATTGCTACTTCTGCTGCTGGAATAATAACTCCCAAAACTCTTCTTTTAGGATAGTGCCTGGATAAATATTTTTGTTGAATTCTGCGAAGAGCCTCACTAGAAACAGTATTACAAGCCAAAATTATTAACTGGCAATTTCTCTTAAAAAGAAAATCTACTGCTTGTCTAGTAAAATTATATACAACTTCTTTAGAACGCGTGCCGTAGGGCGTTCGGGCTATATCACCCAAATAAATATAGTTATATTCTGGTAATTTTTTAACTATTTCCCGCAGGATATCTAATCCTCCGAAACCAGAATCAAAAACACCTATTGCCCCTTTTTTAAAATTAAGACTCTTCATGTTTGTTTTAGCGGCGGGAATACCCTATCCCTTTAGGGCAGGGATAAAAGCCGCTAAAAGAACTCCCCCTGAAGGGTAGTTCATTTTGCGTTCACGCAATCGTTAGATGCTTTCACTTGAGCATTATATTTATTAATTAATACTTCAGTTTCTGCAACTAAATTATTATATTGCGAAACGAGGTTATTGTATTGTTCGATTTTCTGATTGTATAATGCCCTATCTCTAGATCTTATGCCCTGAATCTCTATTTTTAGATTCTCTAAATCAACTTGAATTGTCTGAATTTCCTGATTATTGCTTCCTATTTTCGCTTTAAGAGTTTCGTCTGGCTGCGGGCAAGCAG
>Ga0315289_10007536_pt1 | contig 15835 bp, 9 predicted proteins | sample YL17G11_40_MG_FD_203452 | JGI IMG/M metagenome (GOLD analysis project Ga0315289, IMG submission 203452) | Sediment microbial communities from Yellowstone Lake, YNP, Wyoming, USA - YL17G11_40 | ecosystem: Environmental > Aquatic > Freshwater > Lake > Sediment | place: USA: Wyoming | collected... | reverse complement strand
TTTTCGCGAATTCCTGTCAACCCGCAGCAGTTGCTGTCGACGACTACTTTGGGCGTCGCGGCATCAGGTACAACGTACTCTTTCACGTACAGATACGGTGGTGGTCTAAGTCACAACGTCAACAAGGGAACAATTCAGACGCCTCGTGTTCTCAACATGTTCTTCCCGGGCAATCCGCAGCCAAGAACCGCCGCGTTCGTTCGAAGCAGTCTTGAAGTCAATAACTTGATCGAGGCAGCGGGAGGAGAAGACGCCCCTTCATCTGATGAATTGAAAGCATTGATTCCTTCGATCAAAAACTCACAAGAACGCATCGTCACTCGTGAGGACATGTTGGCGCGTGTGTACACGATTCCATCGAACTTTGGACGCGTGTTCCGGGCCGCAATCAGATCAAATCCTCACAATCCACTTGCAACGCAGCTCTTTATCGTGTCAAGAAACACGGAGAGCCAGCTGATTGTCTCGCCAGACACGCTCAAACAGAACCTGGTGAAGTACTTGAACCCATATCGAATGATCAGCGACGCAATTGACGTGCTAGATGCCCGCGTTGTCAACCTGTCGTTCAGCTTCGATGTCTTGATCGATCCTTCATTGAACAGGACCATCGTCATTCAGAACGTCTTGACAAAGTTGCAATCGTACTTCAACATCACGAACTTCCACATCGACCAGCCGATCGTGCTGTCAGACTTGACGAACATCATCTTTCAGGTTCCCGGGATCGTGTCAATCAATAACACGAAGTTTCAAAACATCACCGGGATGTTGAACAATCGCCAGTACAGCGACGTCACATACAACGTAGAGTCGAACAATCGGTTGGGTCTCCTGTTCCCGCCCGCCGGCGGCATCTTCGAGATTCGTTATCCGGACGTGGACATAATCGGAAAGGCATCGGTCTAACATGTTCAAGGTGCTAAGACCGCTAGCGGACGCGTACATTCATAATCGCGTCATCGACGGCAGCATTCAGAGCGGGTCGAATGTCGGCGCCGCAGGTTCACTTGATCTCTTCAAGCTGTATGGAACATCACAGACACGCTCTGGATCTACGCTGTTGGACAACACGGAATTGTCGCGACTTCTTGTGAAGTTTGATCTTGCGCCGCTGAGAACAGCGGTTGCTGCAGGACAGATCGATCCTACGAATTCTAGCTTTTCATGCAAGCTTCATCTGTATGACGTGTACGGTGGGCAACCTACCCCATCAAACTTTACTGTGGCCGTCTATCCGCTCTCCGCGTCCTTTGACGAGGGCTTGGGTAAAGACGTGGTTGGGTACTCTGACTACGACGTCTGTAATTTTCTGTCGGCCTCACGTGTGGGCGGTGCCTGGTACGTATCAGGCTGCGCACTTGCAGGTGGAGCACAGCAAACGTGTGACTACATCACGGGTTCCGCGTTTATCTTGAACCATGCAAACCTGGTGAAATCACAGGTGTTCGTCACCGGTGAGGAAGATCTCGACATTGATGTGACGACGATCGTTTCAGCCACGCTAGCAGGCCTTCTGCCCGACGTCGGCATGCGAATCTCACTTGATTCAACGCTTGAGACAGATCAACACACGTATTTCGTCAAAAGATTTGCGTCTCGAAAAGCCTTCAATGAAGATCTTCGACCGAAGATGTTCGTCAGGTACGACGATTCTGTCCAGGACGACACGAACAATCTGTATCTTGATGCACGTGGCTCGCTGTTTCTGTACAATTACGTTCAATCATCGCCGGCAAACCTAGCGTCTGGTTCATCATTGACGTCTATCACGGGTTCGAACAGTCTCATTCTGCAGATGAAAACGGGAATTTCGGGCGGAACGTACTCTCTGTATTTCACAGGATCGCAACACTACGCCGGCATTAACCCGGCCGAAGGCATCTATTCTGCATCAGTGCTCATCCCATCAACGAATACATCATTGGCAGAATCACTGCGTGTGTCTGGTTCAATCACCTTCACGCCTATCTGGCAGTCATTCGACGGACTGACGACGTACTTGACGGGCAGCGATGTCAAGGTCTATAGCCCACAGCGTGGTGCAAAATCGCTCCCAACGAAGACCTTGAATGTTACCGTTTTGGGCCTGCAAGATTCATACGAGTCGACTTCTGTGGCAGCACCCCGGATCAACATCTTTGACTACACGTCACCGATGATTACTGTCGTGAGGGTTCCAGTTGAGTTGCCCGGTGTTGTCATCAGAGACGTGCACTATCAGGTGAGAGATGCGGTCACGAATTTGGTTGCAATTCCATTCGACGTCACGACAAACTCAACGCGAGTTTCAAACGATTCTACCGGCATGTTCTTTACGCTGGACATGTCAAATCTTACAGCGGGTCATTCGTATGTCATTGACGTGTTGATCGTTACTGGCAACAACAGACAGTTGTTTAAGTCGGCTTCACAAGCGTTCAGAGTGGACGTCACAACGTAACGCTTGATACGTATTACGAGAGGTTATCGCTGAATGGCCATCAATAAGCCGAATCCATACGTGCCTTCGTTCCTGAGGGCAGCTATGTCAGGCAGCAGGCCCTTGACGTTGACGTGGGCTGACGTCTCAGACACGAACATTTCGTCAACATCGTCATTTCAGTATGACTCACACTCAACACCGCTGAAATCTACGCAGCAGTTGAACGTCGACTGGTCGCAGCTGCAGAACCACACGTTCTTCATGTCTGCTGAGGCAAAGGTCAACCTTGCGTTCGATGCGATCATCAACGGATTTCCGTTCGATGGAACACGTAAGGAGACTGAAGTCTTCTTTGAAAAGTTGGGTGGATTCGAAAAGTGGGTCTTTGACAACTTTCCGATCTACAGGGGTGCGCTAGCATTTTCTGGTTCCTCGGGTTCAATTCCTTCTGATGGTTTGGGAACGTACATCGAAGTTCAGAACAAGACGGGTGCGTTGTTCCCAGAGTTGTCAAAAGACAGTTCAGCAACCCCCGTTCTGAATCCGGTCGATGGAAAATCGTTGACCATCGAAATGCAGTTGTACGTACCGCCGATTTCAAATGACTTCCACGTCATCTGTCAGATGCTGTCTGGTTCTACGCAGGGCTTCTCATTCTATTTGTCAGCGTCAGCTCTCGCGTCTGAAACTGTAGATGCACACTTCAGCGTCGTATCAGGAACATCATATATGTCGGTTCCTGTGACGCTAAATAAGGGTCACTTTAATCACGTTGCTGTCACGTTGAATCGTGATAACGGCATGCCGTTCCTCGAGTCATTCATCAACGCAGAAGGCGCGCGCAGGTCACCGACGTCAGTAGAGATGGGTGACTTCACAATTGACGGTGCTGCACTGCTAATCGGCAGTGGAACTGCGCTAACACTTGGTTTTGACACGATGACGCCCACGTCGACGATGTCAGGAACCATCGATGAATTCAGGATCTTCCATTCGTCACGCACACCCCAGCAACAGGCTGCATATGCGTCAAAGGCAATGCATGCCACTGATGATCTCGTGCTCTACTATCGTTTCAATGAGCCGTCCGGTTCGTTGGACGGTACGTGGAACACGACCGGGATTAACTCCATCACACTTGATTCTAGCGGCAATTCATTACATGCGTATGTCAGCAACTTTTCGTACGACCTCAGGGTCAATGCAACGCTCGACCCAGACAGCCCGATGGTCTATGAACGAGCCGACAGTTGTCCTGTTTTGTTTCCATCGTACCCAGAAACGCTAACGTTCAACCAAGAACTGTTGACTAGCGCTAGTGTTTATGATCAGGAAAATCCCAATCTGATCACCCGGCTTGTTCCTCAACACTACCTTCTAGAGGGCGCGCAGCAGGATGGATTTGAAGAAGTCGAGGGAACCGCTGGTCAGAGCTACGGAGGAGCAGGAATTCCCGGGCAGGGTGTCGGCGGCAACGTTCAGATCATGCTGTCGTTGCTTTACGTTTGGGCTAGGTTCTTTGATGAGATCAAGCTGTTCATCGACTCATTTAGTTCTCTAAGAACAGTCAACTACGATACCAATGAGACGATTCCAAGCAGCTTTTTGAATGACCTCGTTCAAAACTACGGGTTTCATCTGCCTCCCATGTTCAATGATTCGACGCTTGAACAGTACATTAGAGGAGAAAACGTCGACCTGCAAGACATCACAACGAGCGAATACACGCTTCGTGAAGTGCAGAACCAACTTATGCGACGTGTGTTGATCAACCTCCCAGACGTGTTGAGGTCAAAGGGAACACAGCACAGCATCAGATCATTCTTGAGGGCGATAGGCATTGATCCGGGAAACAGCGTTAGGATCAGAGAGTTCGGCGGACCAACGACTCAAGCGCTATCATTTGCGCGTGAAAGCAAGCTCGAGCCCGGCGCGATGGTCCAGTTCACGACAGCTAGCTACACATGCTCGCCTTTCTTGTCGGCGTCTAGAACTGAACCTGGATTCCCGTGGATGGCCGGTACGTTCGTTGAGAACAACCCGTTCTCGTCCGGCACTCTCGTTAGCAATAATCCCAACGATGGCTTGTTGACATCTGGTTCGTGGACGTGGGAAGGCATCGTCAAGTACCCGCCGGCGTCGATCGCATTAATGCAAGCCGCGACTCAGTCGCTAGCTCGATTCTGCGTGACTGGAACGCTGCCTGGAAATACGCTCGGAGGATCCGGAATCGTTGCGAACCTCATCGCAGTATCATCTTCAAATCCCGCCACGGGTTTCCAACCAAAGCTTGTCCTCTATGTCAGGCCAGGTGATACTGCTGAATCGCCGATGCACATGCTTGAACTTGACATGCCGATGCCAGGCTTGTTCAACTTTGACAAGTGGAACGTCAGTTTCGGTTGCCAGCGAAACGACGATGCGCTCAACAGCCACGTCTCTTCTTCGTACTTCCTTCGATTGAGCTATCAGAACGACGGCAAGATCGAGCACTTTCAGTCGACTTCATCGTTCTTTCAGGAAAGCCCACACAACGAAGTGAACGTCTTCAGGGCGCTCACGACCGGCTCGAACACCAACGGCTCGTTCATCGAGGTTGGCTCGACGCCAATCATCAACACGGGAACTGGAGCCAATTATCTGTTTCTGAATGATATTTCTGTGGCACCTGATGAGGCCAGAGTCACCTACTTCAACGGTCGCATGTCTAATGTCAGGTTCTGGTCACGGGCTCTGACAGAAGACGAATGGCGCGAACACGTCCGCAACTACAACTCTGTCGGCGTCGAAGATCCTTTGACGAACTGGAACTACGTCAACACGAAGAGCGGTTCTTTCGGTCACCTTCGCATGAACACGATGACTGCACAAGCAGATCGTTTTGCGAACGCGACCGCAAGCTTGGGCAACCCACAAGGCAAGATCACGTTCATCGACTACAGTGAGAACAACTTTCACATGACGGGAAGCGCATTCCCGCTTGTCGATGAAGTTGTTGTAGGCGAGATCTTTGAACTGAGCTACCTGAGCCCATACTTTGACGAAGCCTCAAGCAATGAAAAAGTTAGAGTTCGCTCATTCCAGGATTATGACCTGGTGCAGCAGACACCATGGGCCGGCGTCGCGCCGGTGTATGAAATCACCAAGAGCGAAGAGCCCACGGATGATGTACGATTCATCATCGAGTTCTCCTTGATCGATGCATTGAACCGTGACATCATCGCAATGTTTGCTACGCTTGATTCGATCGACAACGCCCTCGGCGCGCCGGAACTCGTGTTTTCACCCGACTACCCAGACCTTGACAGGCTACGAACAGTCTATTTCAATCGCGTCAAGGACAAGCTAAACTTTCAAGCATTCTTTGAATTCTTCCGCTGGTTCGACACGTCGATTGGCACGTTCATTCAGCAGCTGATCCCACGCAAGACTCGCTTCAAGGGCACAAACTTCACGATCGAATCTCACATGCTAGAGCGACACAAGCAGCAATACTACTCATCAGAAATCTACTTGGGTGAAAACATCAGGCAGAACCTTGACGGCGTCATCTTGTTGCAACAGGTTGTCGGAACTGTGAGGAAGTTCTGATGTCCTCTACGACAATCATTTCATCATCGCTGCTCGATACCAACGGCATGGCATATCAAAATATGTTCTCGCCGCAGGACGTTCACGATAATCCGTTCTTTGACGAAGGGCCAAAGATCAGGCCGGTCATTCGCACCTCAACAAGCGGTGCGATGGACACCATCGCAATCGACGCGTACACTCAAGGCATTGAAATCACGCGCATGCGGCAGTACGATGCCGGCATTGCAAAGATCTGGACGGGAGATCCCGGGCACCAGCTAAAGAACAATCGTTATGGAATGGACAACGATTTCTCACCTGGAAGAAAGTTCGCGGACGCTGATCTGTTCAATCCAGTTCGCTATCTCGAGATTCAGGACGCTGCGTCACCGCTGTGGGATAATATCATGACGTTCCCAGTCACGATCGGTGACAATACTCAGTTGGAGAATTTCAACTTCAACGGCGTGATTGAGCCGCTAACAATCAGGTCGATCGCATCATTCTTTTCTACAGAGATGCCAGGACCGGCACACACGGTGAAGGGCGCGCTCATGGCGGGCAACCTTGATCATTTTGATGGAACAGATCGAATCTTGAACGTTGACTTTTGTGACATTGATGCCATCAGTGCATTTGCTGATTCACCGTATTTCAACCGTGCACCGTCGGCCCCGCTATTTCCGTTCCCTGACGTCAGATTGTGCAGAAATGAATTTGCCCCTGCGTCTGAACCAAGTGATATGATAGCCGCGTTGTCATTGATGACCGGTTCTACTGACAATTACGTAAAGTACAGTGATAAGGCCGGGACAGCGGGTTGGACATTTGACAGCGTCACAAATGCAGGAACAGACTCGCTGGCATTTGGCGGCACTGGACACTCAAATTCACTACGTGAACCATCACCTGTTTTTGACGTGGGTCAATCGTTCAGATTTTCAGCGTACTGGCGCGCCGACTATGCACAAAACGTACGCGTGTTTCCTGACAACGATCTCACGATATTTTGGTACGGTTGGCCACAAACAGCGACAAGGGGCATTTCGATGGCGACCGGTCCAATGATTTGGGATCAGGCGCCGCCGACCGTCGGAGCGCTACAGAATGGTCGTGCACCTGCATCATTCAACGGTATTGACTTTTCAGACTTTTCGTGTAACTCCGACCTTGTTGACGTTGAAGTATGGAAGCTGACTGAGGGCTCGATCATTGCAGTGATAAAAGACGTCGGAAGTCCTGCACCTACCGGTAACACGAATGACGACCCGCTTGTTTTGGGAAATGACACAAACGAAGTAGGATTGACACTCACCAGTTCTGGGATCAATGCGTACATCGTTGATTCAGGTGGTCTTCAAACGACCGGCCCGCAAGCTTTGTCGGCCGGATATCACCTGGTGATGATGCGTTGGGACGGTGCAAATCTTGGAATCACTGTTGATTCAGCCGCCGAAGTTACTGTGCCTGCACTGGACGTTCTCACGATCTCGTCCAGCTTCTTGTTCTGTGGTTACAATCCTCTAGGCAACAGTTTCATGATCGCTGAACTTTTAGAACTAGCTGCCACAAACTACTATTTCACTGATGATGAGTATGCGGCTTACAAAGCTTACGTCAACACTACGTACGACCTAGCACTCTGAAAAACGACAATGCCAGAAATTGACAAGAGAACGCAGGCGGCGCCACGCAGGTTCGAAAACTACATCTTCACGAAGGTTGTTGACTCATCTGCTGGTCTGACGAACATTCGTGATGATCAATTTACACAAGTGCCAGACAAACCGGGCCTCGGTGGCGCGAACGGTAGTGTTGTGTTCAACGGTTACAGCTACAATTTAGATCCCCTTCCGATTGGCTTTTTGTTTAATTTTGACGGCGTTGTCTACGATCATTTCGTTGCTAGTATCAATGGATGGTTAGTTCTTGCTGATCCGGCTTTGCAAGGCGGCTTCTCACCAGGTGAAGTTCTTACCGGAACATTTCATGAAGGAGAAGGTAGCACAGGAAGTGAATCAGACAACACGACGATTAGACCTACGTTCACCTCGCAAGCGGCACTGATCTGTCCTTGGTTTGATGAATTGCGCAATTGCTCACAACATGCGTCACAAATTTCAAACTACCCGTTGTGGAACTACTCGGGAGCTCAGCTAACAACAAAAAATTCTCGACTCAACGCCGGCCTAGAACCTCCACCAGAATTTTTCAACGGCGTGTCGTATGGCGTCAGTTACTTCAATGATGTGCGTTCTAGAAAAGGACGCCGCCTCATTGTTCGATGGTCATCTGTTAGCAACGCAATTGCACCCCAGGGCGCCGTCATTAAATTTGAGGCTGTCATTTACGAGAACGGCACAATCGAATTTAGATACGCGCCCAAATCAAACCTGCCAGATGCTCCACCGGCGTACTGGAACGAAGATGCGACAGTCGGCATTTTTATGCCGAATGGGACTGATCGATTCAGAGATTTCAGTCCCGGACTAGCGGCACCTGACATTGTTCCTGGAACGCAAGAGTACATCTACGGCGGCTACACGACCCAATACTCGACGCAGCTGACGCCTCGCCTAAATTGGCCCGGGCTTCACACCGCAGGCTGTGTCATGACGTTCTCGCCCCCTGTTTCTAGGCGAAAGGTGCTTCCAAGAAAAGCGCTAGGAACGTCAGAATCAGCTATGACATTGCCACTTGTTGCTCGGACGGGCGACAGCCGGCGCGGTCTAGCTTTTTCATCATTTGACGATCGAAAGTCGCCGAACTTCACCAACAGCACAGACATCTCCCCCGTTTTGGTGAATTATCCATCGACGCTTCCGCGTTTTTTTGGCGGCGACGGCCCCGGAACGCTAGAACGCCAAGATCTATTCTCAGGCGATTTTTTGGTCACGGGAAGCGTTGTCAAAAGTGCCATCGATCAGTTCGCAAACGAACAACCGACCACGTCAGTCGATGCATTCAATGAGTCTGCATTGTTTGATCAGAGCTCAGCATCGTTGACAGACTTGTTTTTCACGTCAGGCTCAAATCCAAACTACGTCGAGTCCGGATTTAACCAAGGCCTGAGGTCCAAAACGCAGATCAAAGTATCGCTACCGGTCAATTTCAACATCACGATGCCAGGGACGACGTCCAGCATCTACTACTACAACAAGAAGACTAAGTCCTGGAACGTTCCGATCAATTCAGCGTACGTACAACCGACCGGCAGTGCACAGCCACCGTTGTTTATCAGCGGAAAGCCGGCAGGTGGAGATTGGTGCGATCCTAGGACGTGGACCACTGGTTCACTCCCGCTCGTGCCGGAAGACGCACGTGGATTTGGACCGATCGGAAACATTGTTTCTTCTGGTTCACTCAGGCTAGCCCAAGCAGGCACGGGCGGCGCGTCTCAAACAGACTCTGCGATCGGTAAAAATTATGTCTCAAACGGCAACCCTTCATTTGCAGACGTAATTGGAAAATCATACGGAAAAAGCATCAGAAACAACGAAGAATACAGACCAACGAACGATGAAACGTTCACATTGCCAATCAATTCTCCTTTGTTGGTTGAAAAAGCGATGTTTGAAATTCCGTTCGCCGCCGGCGCGGGTTGGTTTGATTCATATACACAAGCAGTCCTGCCGTTTGGTGGGAGCATGGAATTTGGACCTAACCCAGATTTTGCTGGCCCTGCATTGACAGTTGCTCTTCACCGTCATGTTACATTGTCCAAAAATCAACTGAGCGGTTCTTCCGTTTCTTATCGCGAGTTGATCATGACCGGAACGATCATTCCGTCAACAGATAATTTTCATAGCGTTTCAATTCTTCAGACACCAGACAGAAAAGTTCCAGTGCCGGCAAGTGTTATTTATCAGGTCAAAGCTGACGGATTTCTAGCATACGCTAATCCTGCAGGTTGCGTGATTACTCCTGGCGCTAATAACTCGTTTAGTGGATCCGCAATAGTAAGATCTGAAGCGCTAAACACTACCGGCGTTGTTACGAACTATTTTGAAGGCTTGACAACCGGAGCAGGTCTTTCAAAGGCACAAAAACTTGCAAGAATTCGAGCGTTGATCACAACGGATCAGAGCCTCTTGATTGGTGGCACTTACGCCATCACAACAAAGAGAAATCGATATCAATCAGTTGCACCCATAGGTCGAGCAGGAACCGGTCGACCATCCGGGCGAGCGATACTTGGAAACGATGCTGTCACGTTTCAAGGACTAACTGATCAGACCGGTAAAACCGTAAAGAGTCCATTTTATTTAGGTGCATCTGGCATTTCTACAGCAAATGAAGCAATCCTAACGTATCTAAACACACTTTCAAATTTCAACGCTACGGCAGTTACAGCGTTGCCGTTGATGTGTCATTTTCCGTCGCCATTTCTTGTCATGCCTGGTGACAAACTAGTCCTTAGCATCTCAAAAATGCGACCACCGTGTATTGCAGGACCTGATCTTTTTGCAGTCGGACCTTTTCCTTCTTTCACGTCATCTCTAGGATCGGTCTCCCATGACGTGTCACTGATCTCCGGCACGATAAACATCACGCTGTTCGGCAGCCAGGTCAAAGAAGCAGTCGAGTTCCACGATACGTTGAACCAATCGTTAGGTTCAAACGTCGTACACGAGATTATCGGCGCAGAACCGGTGCTCGATCAATTTGACGTCTCTTACTCTCAAGAGATGTCGAGCTCAACGTTCAGCAGGTTCACCCTCGAAAAGTCTGTACAGTACTTGTACCTCGACAGATCTTCGTATGCACCATTTCATGGTGTTTCAACGCTGATTTCTTCGTCTGCAGAGACCACCAAAATTTACGATGCGTTCTCAGACAACGATCGACATAATCTGACGTCTTGGTCAACACAGCTAAATTGGACCTCGGCGCGCCGGATCTCAGAGATCAAGGGCTACCCGAGAAACTCGATCTTTCAATCAGAAAATGAAACGTATTGGGACACACGAGTGCCAGAACCCACCAACATGTTAGCAGTGCAATCACCTGGATTTGTTCTTGCTGCAGGAAGTTCAGGTCCAGGATTGATCACCGATCTCGTGCTCTTCACAGGAAGAGAGTACGCAAACTATGTTGACTATTCGGGCCCCACGCCGCCGGCGTCTAGCAGCCGCGGCTGTGGTGACTGGATCATGTCTTTCCCTTATGAGCCACGATGGTCATCGATCCAAAATGTGTTCAGCGACAAGATCAAGGGTGGAAATTATCTCTACAAACTTTCAGGATTTTCTGGCGGTCCTTTCGGCCCCCGGCCCACGTTCTTTGCTGACATTGTGATTGAGTTCGGTCGACGCAATGATGCTCTTGCCGCAATCAGAAATACGGCAGCAGAACATTCAGATCTTGCCGGTGGAGTTGCAGGTGGCCTAGGCCTTTCAGAGTTTGTGAAGTTCTTCTATGGCTTTGGCGACGGGCGTAACAGTGCTGACAATTGCCACGTGACATTCAGACAGTACGATGCTTTTACGGGATTCTGGTCGTGTGCTGAGCTACGCGGCTGGCGATACGGACTCTATTCAGGCTTTCCGATGAGAACTAACGCCGTCTTCAGGCGCAATCGATTCGGTCAGATGCGCGACATGCTCGAGCAGCGACCTGACACGAAGTTCTTTCAGGACGTGCTAGTCACTTCGCCGTCTCTCGTAGTTTCAGGATCGACGATTCAAACACGCCTGTTGTCACGCCGGCCCACACAGTCGACTGCCCGACAGTCGTTGGCACAGGCAGGTCCAGTTTTCGTAAAATTCGTTGACTCCTCGGGATCACCCACTACGCCCTCATTTACGATGTCGTCGAACTTGAGCTTTGAAGCGACTAGTTCACTTCCTTACTTCGACGGTGTTGTTAGGAATCGCGAGGAGCCACTTTCTCTGTCACTGACCAACAAGAACACCGTGGTGATCTGATGGCAAACATCAGTAACGAACAGGCGAAGAAAAACCTTCAGGTGATCATCACCAACACTGTGAACGGTTCAATTGATAAAGTTGTCAACCTACAACACACACAGATCGGTACGGCAACAACGGCCAAGGATCTGACAGTAACAGGAGAGCTCAATGTAACTGGCGGCGCGTTATTGAGCGGGTCGTCACGTGTTGTAGACCTCAGATCGATGACAAACGCTCACATATTTGGTCATCGATTGACGTTGACCTCAGGTTCGGCGGTCACAACTGCCGATGTCACCGGCGCTTCAACGATGTATTTGACTGAGTTCACGTCAAACATGTTGGCGTTGTGGGATGGAACTGAATGGGCAATCAAGCAGACACCGCAGGTATCATTCACGTTTTCTGGATCAGAGTTTGTGCCGCCAGTGAGCGCAAATGCTATCACCTCCGGATCAAACTATGACATGTTCGTTGCATGGGTTAATAACGCAGTAACTCTAGAAAAGGTCAAGTGGACGAGTTCAACCGCAAGATCGTCAGCATTGACACGTAAAGACGGGGTCGTTGTAAAGTCCGGAGATCCAACGCGGCGGTACGTTGGCACGATTCGAGGCACTGGCACCAACACGACTGAAGACTCTGTGACTAGTCGATTCGTGTGGAACATGTACAATCGAGTCACTCGCAAGCTGAAAGTGACTGAATCGACAAATTCCTGGACTTACAGCACAGCGACGTGGAGGCAGGTCAGACTAACCTCGACAAATAAGTTCGAATACGTTGTTGGATTGTCTGAAGATCCTGTCAGCGTTGTGGCCCGCGCGCTAGCAATATGTTCAGGAGGTGCGCATCCCATGGCGTCTGGCGTCGGCATCGATTCTTCTTTGACAAACAGCGCAGACGTATTTGGCACGAATGCGTATAACGCGTTCGCTACAACGGTCGACGCGCCCTACACCGGATATCCTGGCCTGGGTTACCACGCGATCGTCTGGTTGGAAGCGGCCGGCGGCGTCGCGACGATGACATGGTATGGAAATGCCGGCAATCCGACGTTCTTTCAGTCGGGCATGACGGGCAACATCCGCGCATAATTAACGCTGCGTCACAGGCACGATCTGCGGAACAACTGCTTCATTGCGCCTGACCCACTCCAACCAGGCATTCTTCCGTTCGGCCTCGAGACGTTGGGCTTCAGCTTCGTCTTTTTTCACAGAACCGCCGTCGACAACAGTGTCTCCGTCGCCAACAAGATCAATCGTGATCAACATGATGAAGCCTCCAAGTTGTAAGTATCCATGACCTACAAATTGACCGTAACCCAGTCTGGTGGGCTGTACATGGTTGCCTTAGGCACCTCACGCCAAGGCCACAGGTCGCCCACAGCCGGCCCACGGTTTATTCGCGAGCCGACCGAGGTTGGCTACAATACAAGGTTCGAAAGAATGGTGTCGAGGGCACTCGATGACAGCTTGCCTTTTGCGCCCATCGTCGCGAACATGTCACGAGCGTTCTTTGCCTTTTTCTCCCACAGGACGAAAAAGGGAGACATGTGTCCGCCTGCGAGGCTGACGAGTTCAGCAAATCGCTTGCGGTTGCCCGCTGCTTCCGCGTGGAACTCTTCAAAGCGATCATCGATGCTCTTGCAATACGTGAAGTACGCGTGCTGCAGGTTCATCAAGCGGTCAACGACCTCCTGAGGAACCAGCGGGACGATGTCGTCGACCTTCTCAAGAATGACGCACTCAAGCGCATTGCGTGAAGACGACATCACGGTGTCCTTCGACTTGTGTGCAAGCACGTAGGACTTGTTCTTGATCTTCATGCGACCGAACTTCGAGTCGCAGACGACTGCGCCTTCGAGTTCAGACGGCGAAGCAGAATCCACGAACTCAGCAAGTTCGGCAACGCTGCGGATTGACCACGTCTTGGGACGACGCACGTGTTCGATGCGAAGCGTCTCGATCGGGACCTCCTTACCGGTCGCCGTGTGGCGGGCAGCCAAAAGATACACACGAGGCTTTGGATAGACGACAACGATCTGGTTGTAGAGCGACACGAGCTCGAAGACGTACGTCATCTCCTTATTCAGATGGATGACTTTGTCAGGCCCATCGACTTCCCAGTCGACCTGCTTTCCAGAGAGCTCCTGCCGCGTGAGAATGAGTGCGTTTAGAAACAACTGCGAGAACGTCATGTCCTTGATTTCAAGGTGTCCTGCATTGATGGGCAGATTTGCCTCAGGCACAGAGCGCGTTGCCGCATGCCACTTGTTTGCGACAGCGTCCCAATACAGGATGATGCACGTTCCGTCGACCTTTTCATAGACGCGAAGACCCGGGTCAGACCAGTTGATCTCGACCGCCGCAGGATCACCGAAGTTGTAGAAACGGTTCATCGGCCATGCGACGACCTCGACGTCACCAACACGAGCATCCTTCCACTTCTCACCTAAGAGTCCACGAGATGGACGCACTATGAGACCGCGGCACTGTTCTGCAATCGGGTTAGAAGTCAAACCCTTACGACGAAGCTCCTCACACAGAATGGAGTCGTAGTTGAGAGAGAACTTCGTGAACGCATCCTCTGATGCACGACGTGCAGTCACACCGAATTCATCCTCGAGTTCCTGGAATGAGTGCGTACGCAAGTACTCTTTGACAAGGAGGTCCATGGTCTAATCATAAGCCAAATACCTGTGGAGATACACTGCGTCAAAACTAGATATGATCAGTCATGAGTTCAACGACGAAGCTCCTCAGAGAGTACATCAAGGAGATCGTCAAAGAGTCGGCGTCTGCTCACAAGCGATTGCGCATCTTTGATTTTGACGATACGTTGGTCAAAACCGACTCTGCGATCCACGTCACGTCTGCTGATGGCACAAAGTTCGACCTGTCGCCGGGTGAGTTCGCAGTCTATGATCAACTTCCTGGAGATGTGTTTGATTACGCAGACTTTGAAAAACTGATCAACCCACGTGAAATCAAGTGGGTATGCAAGATCCTTCATAACGTGTACTCAAAACACGGTCCTGAAGGCATCGTGATTTTGACGGCGCGCGGTAGCGCCGAACCCGTTCATCAATTCTTGGATGACATCGGCCTGCCTGATATTGAGGTCTCAGCGCTTGGTGACGCGAACCCTCACATGAAGGCACTTTGGATCGACAGCCGCATCAAGCGCGATGATCTCGACATGGTTGAGTTCTTTGATGACTCGCACAAGAACATCGCTGCCGTCAAAGAACTAAAGCAGCTTCATCCCGAGGTAACGATCATCACGCGGCACATCGTGCACCGCAGTATCGCTAGCCTACATGCCTGATTACTTCTCTTCGGGCTCTTCTTCGGCGGTGTCATCTGCTTCGCCTTGATCTTCGACGTCAACGTCTACAGAGTCGTCGCTTTCATCGTCGCCGAAGAGTGCCCGCAAGTCGAGCTTTTCAGCCTCAGTCGTCAACGTTACAGCATTGATGTCAGAGTCAGAGTACGTCTTCATCGGAAGCAATCCACCTGCGACCCAGCCACTGTGGATTGTCACCAGCAGCCCTGAGGAGTTTTTGGGCTGTTCAGCCTTACCAAGTCTAATCAGGTTGAGACGCCTGAATTTCTGGCCGCCTTCGTATGCGTACTCGAAGCCGCGAAGTTCTGCTTCAATGAAGCCTCCTTTTTCAAGAAGGAGTTCTTCGATGTCTGGCACTTGCAACTGCTCGCCGTGTTCTAGGGCATCAAGAAACAAGTACAACGATTCTGCGTTGGGAAACAGATAGAACTTCTTGCCGGGCGAGCCCTCTTTGAGGGTGATTCTGACTTTTTTCACACATTTTTCCTAGTGCAGCTGATCGTACTGCGCCGGCAAGGATTCGTCATCGTTTCGCTTTACTACATCTACATAGTCCTGGATTCGACGGATCCTGACT
>Ga0315289_10007533_pt1 | contig 15836 bp, 14 predicted proteins | sample YL17G11_40_MG_FD_203452 | JGI IMG/M metagenome (GOLD analysis project Ga0315289, IMG submission 203452) | Sediment microbial communities from Yellowstone Lake, YNP, Wyoming, USA - YL17G11_40 | ecosystem: Environmental > Aquatic > Freshwater > Lake > Sediment | place: USA: Wyoming | collected... | reverse complement strand
GGGCGACGTAGTTCCGCTTCGGCGGACGAAGGCGTCGTAAGCCCAGCTTGCTACTCTGCGAAGCGGCGCTTCCGGCCTTCGTAGCCGTAGGCTACTACGGCGGAGTAGGCTCGCTGCGAAGCACGAGACGCAGGGCGAAGTAGCCTGACCGACCCGGAAACCCCGGAATGCGGGCCGGGGCGGTCGCCGACGCGCCAAAGCCGCTATGGCGACGGCGCGAGCCCGGCCCCTACATCACGGCGCTCATCCCCACTTTCCGAGGCCACACCCGCGAAACGGATTGGGCCCTGGGACCGCCCAGCACGGACCTCGGACCGCGGACTGCGCCTACGCTTGACCCTCCGGCCGCATGTGGGGAAACAGGATGACCTCGCGGATGGAGGCCGAATCGGTCAGCAGCATTACCAGCCGGTCAATCCCCAGGCCCATCCCCCCGGTGGGGGGCATGCCGTACTCCAGGGCGCGCAGGTAATCCTCGTCCATGGGATGCGCTTCCTCGTCCCCGGCCGCGCGCGCGCGCGCCTGTTCCTCGAAGCGGCGGCGCTGATCCAGTGGGTCGTTCAGCTCGGTGAACGCGTTGCCCAGCTCTTGCCCACCGATGAATGGCTCGAACCGCTCCACCAGTTCGGGGTTTCCGGGTTTGCGCTTGGCGAGCGGCGAAATCGCCGTCGGGTAGTCAATCACAAATGTCGGCTGCACCAGGTGCGGCTCGACGCGCGCCTCGAAGATGTTGTTGATGAGAGTGGAAAGACGCAGCTCTTCGCCCGCCGGCAGGCCCAGCTCGCGGCATGCCTCGCGCGCCGACTCGGTTTCCATGAGCCGCTGCGGCTCGACCCCCGCGTATTCGCCGATGGCGTCGAGCAGGCTGATGCGTCGCCAGGGCGGGCTCAGATTGATCTGGTTGCCCTGGTAGGTCAGCGACATTCCCCCCAGCACCTCGCCCGCGATGTGCTCGATCAGTTGCTCGACCAACTGCATCATGTCGTGATAATCGGCATAGGCCTGGTAAGCCTCGAGCATGGTGAACTCGGGATTGTGTTTCGAGGATACGCCCTCATTGCGGAAGTTGCGGTTGATCTCATAGACCTTCTCGAACCCGCCGACGATGAGCCGCTTGAGGTAGAGCTCGGGGGCGATGCGCAGGTACAAATCCATGTCCAGCGCGTGATGGTGGGTGATGAAAGGCCGCGCCGCCGCGCCCCCGGGAATGGGCTGCATCATCGGCGTCTCGACTTCGAGGAACCCCCGGAAGTCCAGAAAATGGCGGATCTCGCGAATCACCTGGCTGCGCACGACGAAGACGCGCCGCGCCCCCGGGTTCACGATCAGGTCAACGTAGCGCTGCCGGTAGCGGGTCTCGATGTCTCGCAGCCCATGCCACTTCGCCGGCAGCGGCCGCAGGGATTTCGCCAGCACCTCCAGCCGCTCCGCGGCCACCGTAATCTCCCCGGTGCGCGTCGTGAAGACGGCGCCCTCGACACCCAGATAATCGCCGACATCCACGTCATCGAGCAGCCGGTACTGCTCCGCGCCCAAGGTGTCGAGCTTGAAATAAACCTGGATGGTGCCCGAGATGTCGGCGAGATCGCCGAACGCCGCCTTGCCGTGCATGCGCAGGGACATGAGCCGTCCCGCGATCCGCACGCGCGCGCCCTCGATCTCGCAATAAGCGGCCGATACCTCCTGCGCCAGGTGAGTGCGCTCAAAGCGCGTGATGGAGAAAGGATCGCGCCCGGCTTGGCGCAAGCGCTCCAACTTGAGGCGGCGCTGACGAACCAGCTCGTGTTCTTCGTTGCTCACATCGCCTTAAGTTAAACGCGAGGGCCGACATTCCTGTCGGCCCTCGCGAAAAGTCCCGATGACCCTGCTTCCGGTTCCGCCCTGGTCACCGCGCGGCCATCCCGTTGCCACGGCGGCGCAATCGCCTAGGGATTCTTGACATCCGCGATGGTATACGACACCGTGCCCCCCGGCGCCGCCGCTGTCACCTTTTCACCCTTGGAGCGCCCTACCAGCGCCTGCCCCACAGGCGATTGGTAGGAAATCCGGCGGTTGGCAGGATCCGCCTCGATAGGGCCCACGATAGTGTATTCGATCTTCTTGCCCGACTTGTCCTTCAGCGTCACCAGCGAGCCCAGGCGCACCTGGTTGGCCGGCCCCTCGCTGCGCGCCACCACGACCGCGTTCTGCAAGAGCCGCTGAAGCTCCAGGATCCGCCCTTCGACATAAGCCTGCTCGCTTTTCGCCTCCTCGTATTCGGCGTTGTCAATCAGTTCGCCGAACTGCTTGGCTTCCCGGATGCGATTGGCGACTTCCTTGCGCTCTACCGTCTTCAGCCGCTCCAGCTCATCGCGCAGTTTTTGATACCCCTCCGGGGTTACTATCAAGCCCTGCTGAAGCTCCTCGCTCACACTCTCAGTCATCGGAAACCTTCCTGGCGCTCCCCCGCGCGCCTGAGTCAAACCGACACCGGCGCCGCGCGCCGCTATGGAACTCTCGTACCGCCGGGGCGGCGGGATCGCCGACCTCATGCGCCGCACCCGCCTCGTGAGTGGCGCTCTAAACCCTCTGCCCGGCCGGGATAAGCCTTCTCGAACCCCGCCGGCGCATCATCGCAGATGCAAGCGGAAGGCCGGTTTGCGCCAACCTTCCGCTCTAACAATCTAGCCCCGATGCCACCGCGCACCAGGGCTTGATTAGGCCTAGCAGCCGTCTCACTGTCTAGTGTACTTATACCACAAATTAACCGCCCTTGTCAACCGCGATTTCGACCGTTACCCAGTTTCCCGCCGACCCGACCGAGATTCCCTCGACTTCGCTCCTTCGACAGTGCTCAGGACAAGCCGGGACAAGTCTTCTCATAGATGGGTAATGGTAAGCTCTCAGGGAGAGGGCAGGGTGAGGGTCACCGGGCGCGCCGAAATGAAGTGGCGCTGCTTGCTTGCTGCTTCACGCTCCCTACCCGTCTCGCCGTGCGAGCTGGAGCAGCGCGAGCTGGATTTCGAGATGGCGCAAGGCCTCGGCACCGGTTGCCAGCGGCTCGCCGTTGCCGCGTGCTGCCTCCACGAAGCGCCGCACCGAGGTGTGCACGAGGTCCTCGCACTGCACCCGTTCGCCCGCCGCGGTGATATGCGTTCGGTAGATCCCTTGCTCATCATTGCCGCCGGTAAGTTCAGCCATGAAACCATTGGCGCCGAAGCGGCGGGCCATCGCGCCTTCGTAGACGTTGCGCAGCTCTATCCGGACCGAGCAGCGGCTACCCGGCTGCTCCATCTCGAATTCGGCCACTGCCTCGTCGCGACCGATGACGCAGGTTGCGGAATCCCTCGCGAACGTCGCCCGCGGCAGCAGCCGCAGCATCAAGCTCAACGGGTGGCTGGCCAGGTCTATCCAGATCTCATCGTACTGGTTGGGGCCGCTCGCCCCGCCCTTGGATTCCATTCGGAAATCGAGACGCTCGATGCCGTTTAGCCGCCCCTGGTGCTTTTGATATAGCTCGAGGTAAGGCGTAATGGCGGCCACGTACTGGGTGTTGACCGCGAGGAGGCGGCGCGCCTGCTGGGCTGCCGAAATCATGGACTCTCCGTCGGCCAGCATCTCGGCGCCCGACTTTGCCACGTCCCATACCAGCGGCTTCTCGCACAACACGTGCGCACCTGCCTCCAGGCACGCCAGGGAGTGCTCGCGGTGCAGATGATGCGGGCTGCACACGCTCACCGCCTGCGGCTTGTGCTCCGCCAGCATCTGACGAACATCAAGGTGGCCCTGACCCTCGAAGCCGAAGATCTGGGCCATGGCGTCCCGTGTTCGGACGACCGTCTCCGGCGAAGTGCCGACGAATGCCTGGACCTCGCACCCCTGCATGGCGTACCACTTCCCATGATGCTTGCCGATGCCGGTGGCCCCGATTATGGCCACTCTAAGCTTTCGACTCACCTCGACCTCCGCTGCGCCCCGCCATTGATGGCCGGTTGCCGTCACGGTGCCGCCGCGCCGCTCGCGCCGTGCAGCGGTCTATGATCGCCCGCATCCGCGGGCGCAGGCAGAAACCGGGCCGCACAGGAGAGTGACGCGCCTATGAATTGTGAGCGGAGATACCCGACCGGCCTGTTAGTCTGCCTCGCCAGAGTGCCTGAGGTAAGTCGCATCCAGGACGGCCTGATAGATCGTCTTGTACGCCTGCGCGACCGCCTCAGCTTCTCCGGGAATCGCATCCTTAACCGTCTGGTAGGGGGTCGGGGGACTGGCGTAGCGTTGCACGATTGCCACGGTGATATGCATCGCGACTTCTTGGGGCGTCATGGCGATCCTCCTTGGTATGTGCCAACACGACCAGCGTTACTACGTTCGTCAGGCAGGTGATAGATTCCTTCGGATTGACTCAGAGGTTATACCAATGTGGCGCGGATTCGAAGCGCTGCCTCCCTATTTCGGCGGCAACCGCCGGCTGTGCCCGCGCATCTTCAAGGAGATCTCGCGGTCGCCGGTCCGCCTGGCGGCGCATACGGTGGACATTCTCGATGGCTCGACCAAGTTGGCGGCGGCGTATCACTGTTCATTCCCGCTCAAACGAACCGTCGCCGACTTACCTAACATCAGAGACACGATAACATTCCCCATTGCGAGCATGATAAAGATGATCATGAAACGAGTCAGATTGGAGGACGATTGGGCGACACCCGCAAGGGACTGAATGGTTACATGCCCGAGTAGCCCCACCACAGTTATGAGGGCTATTCCTCCTATCTGCCCCGCCAGGATGATCATGCCCTGAGAGGTGGCCTCCGGCACTGGATGGCTTACCTCCGCGCTGTACTGAAAGCCGATGGGCGCAGCCCCGATAAGGAAAAAACCGAAGGCAAAACTGGATGCCATCAAATAGCCATAATCGCTGGCAAAAGTCAGACCCACGAGTCCCGGGATCAAGCCAGTCAGGCCCAGCACCAAGAACGTTTTTCTGTTTTGAAATCTATCGGAAAGTGCGGGCAATATAGCGGCCCCAATAATGCCCCCAACCATCATGATTCCTCCCACTTGTCCGGCTTCGACCTTACCGAGCCCTTTGGGCACCAGGATCAGCTCGAGAAAGGTGCTGATCGAGTTGAACAGCCCCAAACCTATGAAGAACAAGAGCACGAGCAATACCATGTCTCTCTGCTTAAACAGGCGCTTGAGCCCCGCAAAGAAGGACAACCGTGCCACCGTCAGCGCGCCAACCGCCGCGGTGGATGGTTGGTTTCTGATGAACAGCAGAAACGTAATCGCGCCTACTAGCGAAGCATACCCGTAAAGCATGAGCACGCGCTTGATATCGTAGGACGTCGCACCAGCGACAACACTCTCCTTAAGAAGCACCGGCGACAGTAGAAAGGCAGCTATGATGCCAATAAACTGGGCCATGATTGGAATTCCACTTGCAGTAGCTCTCTCCCTCACTGGGAACGCAGATGCGACCTTGGTAATAGCGTTAAGGACGAATGGCTGGCCAACCGCAAGCCCGCATTGGAAAACGATGACCATGGTCAGATTTGACGCATAGATTCCCCTAAGAAGTCCACAGCCCCCCGTCAGCAACGCCCCGATTCCGACTCCGGTCCGGATGCCGTAGGTATCAATGACATATGAGGCCGGCAGGGACACCAACAGATAGAGAACCATGAAGGACATGGAGAGCATGAGGATCGTCATCGCGGCGGTGTGGTAGAAGATCATGCATTCTCTGGTAATGGGGGCGAAAGCAAGCCAGTTCATCTCCACCACCAGATTCAGCAAGGAGAACACGGCCAGCACAACCCAGCGATAGCTGTGGGTTCTACCGATTGATGGTCGCATGACAGTAGACCCTCAGCTTCGGCGTCGCCTGGGTCTCCGTTACGACTCCGCGAAGTGGCGACGCCCTCACTTCGCCGCCCGAAGTGGCCTTCGCTGCGAAGTACAAGCTCACGCGCCTTTCTTACCCACCGCCCAGAACATGGGCACAAACGCGACGCGAATCCCTTCATCTAGAGCCCGCAGGTCTCTGCGCTTGAGCGCCTCCAGCTCCCCCGGGGCTACCAGCTCTTGGGCTGTGGCTTCGAGCAGCTCCCATTCTTCTTCAAACTCGCGGCGCAGTTCCTCGTCACCCCAGACCGAACTGAGCATCCCCACCTCGACGGAAAGCCCGGCGTTAACGAACATCTCCTTGAGCCGGCGGCCGATGCGGGGATGGGCTCCTTCCCGCTGCAACACGCGCGACATGATCGGCCCCAGGGTCAGATCCTCGGGGTAGTCTATCCTACCGCCGTAGTCGGGCTCCGCCATCGCCATGACGGTCCCGCCGGGCGCTGTCACCCGCGCCATCTCCAACACGGCCACGCCCGGCTCGTCCACCCAGAGCAGCGTCATGTGGCACAGGACCAAGTCAAACGCCTCGTCAGCAAACGGCAGCACTTGCGCGTCTCCCCGCGCCAGGCAGGGACCCGGCTGGCGGATCTCCCTGAGCAGCGGCAAGCTGCGGTCGAGGCCCGTCACACGGCCCCGGCAGCGGCTGGCGACCTCGGCCGTGATGACACCGTCACCGCACCCAACGTCCAGCACCCGGCGCTGCGCCCACAGATTGACCCGGCGGTACAGGCGGGAGCGCAGCCGCCGCGTCCAACGCTCCTGGCGCGCGAGCTGCCGCCGCCAATGAGATGTGGAAAGGAATCCGGGCGTTATTTCCATACCACCCTCCACCTCTGTCAAGCCGAGGCATTCCACGCGCCGCCGACGCGCGCCGAGTCCCGTGGCTGCCGGAGGCCGGGATGAGCGCCGGCGAGAATGACTCCTGCGCCGCAGCGGTTTCGGAATTCAAAGCGACGGTCATAATGGCCGCGCTGCGAAGGCTGCGCGGATCGTACGACCGGGGGCACAGGCGGCTGGCTGCCGCGCTCGCGCAGGGTATTGCTTGGCGAAAGCTGGGGCGCCGCGGCGCCCCAGGGCGGGGGATCAGTCCAAGGATTCCTCTCGCCGCCAAGTAAACGAAAGCTCGAAGCATTGATCCGCCTGATCGTCCGCTTCCTTCACGGTCTCCAGCCGCATGCACCACACTTCGGAGTATCCTATCTTCTTGCCAGGCGGGGGGAAGACTGTCGAATGGACGCAATTCTTGCAGACCCGCTGCTCGCCGCTGGCCCGGGGCTGGGGGCCCGGCGCGCGCAGATCCGCCTCGCACGCGAAGCACTTCGCGCGCTTGACCGAGTTCGCCGCCCCGCACACGGGGCATTTCATCATCTGCACCGGCGGACCTCCTGATCAGGTTCCGCCAAACCTACGGGGTCTTGCGCTCAGGGAAGGGCCACCGTGGGCCATGTTCACCGCAAACCCCGTTCCGAGCGAGCCTTGGGGATTGTGCTGCCACCCAAAACTGCCTGGAGCAGAGTCACCGGTTCGATGTTCTGGTGCTACGCTTACCTCTCGTCGCGTGGGCGGCCGGCTGGCCCTTGCGGTAACTGGGCTCAAGCTTCTTCCAGTCCCAACCAAAGAGCCGGGCGCTGCGCTTGGCGTTCTCCATGGCCTTGATCGCGGCCAGCTCGGTGTCGCTTGGCGTCGGCTCCGGCTGATGAAGGATACGCGCCGATAGACGCGCCTGTTCCAGGTTATGCTGATCCGACTGGCCGTCCTCAATAGCCTCGGCCAGGGTGTCGTTGAGGCCGGTCAGGAAGATTCCCCAGAACACGATCCCCAGAGCGCCGAGGACAAACATGATAAGCATCGCCGGCCCGATGCTCGGTCGCTTGCCGAGTTTCGAGTAAACGAAACCTATGAACCCGAAGACCGCAGCTACCGCCAGGATGATATAGACTAGCTTGGCAAGACCCATAGCAGGCCTAGTTTACCACAGCCCGCGCCCTTTTTCAATTGGGTCGCCCCCGAAGTCACACCCCCAATTGCCGCAGAGCGCAGAACGGCGTATAATGGTCTTGGCGGGGTCATAGCCCGCGCAGGAGGAACTGGCATGGGAACCAGGGCCAAGCTGGGGCACATCGCAGTGGCGGCCCTTTGCGCCACTGGAGCAATCGCTCGCATCTCCGCTGCTGATCGCATCGCCTACCAGGGCCGCCTGGTTATGGGCAGCCGCGGCATCGTGGTCATGAGCGGCGCCGGTGAGAATCCGGTGGAGCTGCCTTATCCGGCCGGATCTGATCGCATCACCCCAGCGCTTAGCCCCGACGGTTCCATGCTTGCCTTTGCGGCAAAAGCCGGCGACACCTACAAGCTGTGGGTCGTGCGCCTGGCCGATGACAATTCCCCCATCGGTGAACCCAAACAACTCACTACCGGCGATTCCAGTGATGAGCAGCCGGCGTTCTCGCCCGATGGGAAGCGGATAGCCTATGTATCGGGCACCGGGGACAACCATGCGCTGGTCACTATACCCGTGAAGGGCGGCTCGCCGACCCAGGTGACGGCGCTTGGCCCCGATTTCCGCAACGCTTGCCCCCACTGGTCACCGGATGGTTCCCGAATCGTCTACAGCGGTGGCGGACAGCTCTTCATCATCGGGGCCGATGGCGGTGATGCGCGGCAGTTGGCGGATGATGGGATGTATCCTTCATGGTCACCGGATGGAACTCAGATCGCATTCTTCAAACTTAAACCCCAGCCCGCTCTCAGCGTCATCTCGCCGGGCGGCGGCGAGCCCATCACCGTGGCCAGGAACATCGAGTTTTTCGGCGAGACGGTGTGGTCGCCCGATGGCAGGTACATCGCGTTCAAGGCAGACAAGGTTAACGGGGTTCAGGGCAGCCTGTGGTTGGCGCCAGCAGCCGGAGGGCCGGCGAGGCCGTTGCGCTCGTATGGCGTGGCCCACGGGTACCTGGACTGGTCGGGTCCGGTCACAGTCGCCGCGGGGACAACCAGTCAGGCTGTGGCTGCGAAACCGGCCGCCGGCCAGAAACCAGCGTTGCTGGTCAAGACCCCTGGGCGCGCCCAGCCTGCCGCGAGCAAGCCGGCGCCAGCCCGGAAACCGGCAGCGCAAGCCGCGCGGCCAGTACCAGCCGCAAAACCGGCGACTCCCGCCCGCCCGCCGGCCCCTGCGCCAGCCGTTGCCCCACCGCCGCCCGCTCCGGTGCAAGCGGCGGCGCCGTCAAACGCGCCCGCCAAGCCCCCTGAGGCGCCGGCCCAGCCATCCCCGGTGGGCATCATCTCCCCCGCCGAGGGGGCGGTGGTGCGCGGCATTACTAAGATCACGGTGAGCAAGGACGCGCCCGGCGGTTACGTGGCCTTCTTTGTGGATGGCGCCTTTGGCAAGGCCACCGTCGCTCCGTACGAGATGGATTGGGATACTCAGCCCGGGGGCGATGGCCCGCATACCATTGCGGTGACCGGCTACGGCGCCGGCGGGGGCGTCGAAGGCGCCACCGAGATCAGAGTGGAGGCGCGCAACGCCATCTCGCCGAAGACCCTGCCACAGGAAGGCGTGACCCTGCGCTATCGGTTCAAGCCCGAGGAGAAGTGGGATTACCAGATCAAAGTCGTGGCGCAGGCCGGAGCCAAGGGCGAAGTCCCGGCGCCCATCCTGGCCGCGCAAGGGGGATCGCTTGAGGCGGTGGTGGCGCAGCGCGTAGAGGAGGTCAAGGAAACGATCTGGCGCGAAGGCTCTGCGCCCTCGGGTCCCGGTGCAGCCCGGCCGCTCGCCGGCACACCGGGGAAAGCCGCGGTGCCTGTCGCGCGCCGGGGCGCGGGAACGAAGGCCCCCGCCGGGTCGCCGCCTAAACCGGAGACGGTGGCAACCATCATCTCGCGGGTGCGAACAGGCCGGCTTGACGCGCCCGGCGCCGGCGGGACGCTGCCACTAATCGGGCAAGCGGCGAGGTCTTTGCGCAGCCTGAAGGGACTGGTGACGACAGTTTCGGCGCCCGATGAGCGGCCCATCGCGCTGGGGAACCTGTCTATCGGCTTTCCCGAGCAGCCGGTGAAGTCGGGCGACAAGTGGACGGCGCCGATGACCATCCTGCCCCTGCTGCGCTCGGACGCGGTGGCGCGGGTTATGGCGGAGCACAAGGTGGATGGGCTTCAATGGGAGCAGGGGGTTGAAACCATTCGCATTATCTCCACCTTCAAGGTAGCGTACCTGCCACTCCGCGCGGTGGGCATGACGATGCAGAACGTGACCGGCAGGCGCACGACCTGGTTCGCGTATAAGGAGCACCAGGTGGTGCGGATAGAGGACCGCATCACAGGGACTTTTGACCAGAAGAAGGCTCTGCAAGCGCGCCAGGCAGCTACCACGCAACTGGGCGCGCGGGCAGGAGCGTACGCTCAGCCAGCGCCAGGCAGGACCTTACCGCGCGGCGGCACGCGAATCGCGCAGCCGGGGGCGCGGAAGGCGTTCAAACTCAGCTTTGGCGGTTCCCGCCGTCGCACCCGAGGCGCATATCCGTCTCGGGGGGCTGGTGCGACTGACCGCAGGCCTCGGGCCGCGCCTCAGGTTAGTCGTGCTCGGCGGCTGGGGATGGGCGGGCGGCGAATCGGGCGCGTTGGTCGTCAGGGGGTGCGCCGGTCGGCGATGGGCCGGCGGCAAACTGGGCGCCTTCGTGGCCAGCAGGTGCGCCGGCCGGCGCTCGGCCGGTTGCGGCAAACCGCGCGGCCTCGTGTTCAGCGCGTGCCAACCACTGCCGCTCGTCGCCCGCAGGCCTCAGCGGCCGCGGCCTACAAACAGCGCGGCTTGCCTTCGCCCGTCCTTCACTACACCCTGAGTCTGGTCGCGGTGCTCCAGAAGTAGCGGCGCGATTTACGCTCGTGGATGGGCCGCATCGGCCGGTTCAGCGAGAAGCATTGCTCTGGGCCGAGACGTCGCGGATGCTTCATGGCGCGGGGGCCTGGTGAGCTTCACCGGCCCATGCGATACGGCCCTGGGCTGCGAACGCGAGGCGCACCTGCGCGAGCGACTGCTGCAGGTGACGGGGTCGAACCATTACTGCGCTGCGCTCGGCGACCTGTCGGCCGCCGGCGAGGGACCCGGCCTCCCGGTGCTGCACATTGACTGCGCGGACGAACTCCCTGCGTTCAAGGCTGATGAAGGGGAACCATGACCTCCCGCGAACGACTGCTGGCGTTGATTCATGATCAGCCCGTGGATCGCTGCGGCGTCTGCACCTACACCCACGACGGCTTCAATAACCCGCGCCTGAGGCAGGAGCCGAGCTGCGCCGACATCATGCCCTTGATTGATGCGGAGACCGAGATCTTCCTCGGCTGGGGACCTCGAGTCGAGGATAACGTTTTTCTCTCCACATCGCCCGAAGTCTCCATCACCGATGACCGCCGCGCCGAGGATGACCACACCCTCATCCGTTCCACGCTCCACACGCCGCGCGGAGACCTGCATTCCGTGTGCGTGACCCACGAAGGCGTTGCGACCACCTGGAGAGTCGAACACTACTTGAAGACCGACGAGGACATCGAGCGATTCCTGTCCATGCCTTATGTTCGTCCGCGCGTGCAGGACAACGATCTCGCCGCGGCGCTGGCGCGCATCGGCGATCGCGGCCTGGTCGAGATCGGGATGGGCGATCCCATCTGCTGGGTCGCCGACCTCTTCGAGTTCGGGGAGTTCACCGTGCGGGCGTGGCGCGAGACCGCGAACTTCCGCCGCTTGCTGGATATGATGGCGCCCCGCATTTATGATTGGCTTGACGGCGTGCTGGCGCTCGGGATCCGCGATGTCACATTTCGCCTTTGCGGCCCGGAATACGCGAGTGAGCCGTACCTGAACCCGGCGCTGTTCCGCGAGCTGGTAATCCAGTATGACCTGCCCATCGCGCGCAAGATCCACGACGCCGGATGCTACCTGCGCCTGCACAGCCACGGGCGGCTGGCGAATGTGCTCGATTACTTGATGGAGCTCGAGCCCGACCTCCTGGAGCCGGTCGAGGGACCGCCGAGCGGGGACATCACCATCGGTGAAGTCGCGCGCCGCGTCGGACGTGATTGCGTCTTGATGGGCAACCTGGAGCCGCGCGAGCTCGAGTTTGCCCATCCGCAGGTGATTGGCGGCGTGGTGCGGGAGACAATGGGATCCGTCGCCGGCCGCTCGGCACTCATCGTGGCGCCAACCGACATGCCGATAGCTTTTCCACTTTCGCCGGTCTATGCCCGAAACATCCGCCGCTACGTCGAGGCCACGCTTGAGTGGGCGCCGGAGTATGAATGGAACTGATCGCCATCAGGTCACAGGAGCACGTGCCCGGCGCCGACCGCGCGCCTCGAGCCGGCGCCCGTCGCGGTGGTTGCGCATCCTTGCATAGAGCGGCTGGGCTTGCGCGTGTCCGCAGCAGCCGCCTCAGCCTTGCCCCGACACGCTTTCAACTGCGGAAATAGAATGGGGTAAGTCAGGAGTCAAGGCCGGATGAGCAAGTGCCCCGAGTGCGGCGCCGATAACCCGCAGCAGAGCCCCTTCTGCGGCCGCTGCGGGCGCGAGCTGGCGGAAGCCGGACGCCTGGAGGACGATGACACCCTCATCATGCGCTTGGTGACCGGGGATAGCCAGCGCCCACAGGAACAGGGGAGGCGCGCTCACCTGTGGCTGCTCGATCCCGCGGGGCAGCAAGTCGAGCGGGCGGCGGAGATACCGCGCGATGAGGCAGTCATTATCGGGCGGCGGGCGGATTGTACGGTGGTTCTGCCCTCGAGCACGGTGTCGCGCCGGCACGCGCAGATCTGGCGTCAGGGAGATGACTACTTCCTCTCCGATCTCGGCAGCACCAACGGCACGCTCCTCAACGGCGAGCCGGCCATTGGCGCGGAGCGGCTCAACGACAGGGATGAAATCGCGGTGGGCATCTACAAGCTCATCTTCCGCAGCGCGTAGCGCACGGTGCCACCGGCGCCGGCGGCGTGACACCCATGTTTGAATCCGCGGCGGCATTCATCGCAGCATTGGTCCTGGCTCTCGGCGGCACCGCCTTGCTGCGCCGCCGGCTGACTGACTTCGTCTCGCGCGAAGCCAAACCAGGCAAAGAGAAGATTCATCACCTCTTCCCCAAGCCGCGCAAGCCCCTGGGCGGCGGCGTCAGCATGATGATCGCCTTCGCGGCGGCGACTCTTATCGCCTCCTATATGCGCAATGACGAGCCGCGCAAGCTGGAAGCCACCATCGCCATCATCGTCGGGGCCTGGCTCTTAGCCGCCATCGGCATGGCCGACGATCTGCGGAAGGTGCGCGGCAGCGGTCTTTCCGAGCGCAGCAAGTTGCTGCTCCAGGTCGCCGCCGCGCTGGCGCTTGGTCTCTACCTGAAGCTGCGCCTGATGGACGGTGACGTCTATCTTCCGCTCGCCGGCTACTATGTGCACCTCGGCTGGTTCTTCGTCCTCCTCGCGGCGCTGGTCATAATCGCGGCCTCCAATGGCGTCAATCTCGCTGACGGCGTGGACGGTCTGGCCGCAGGCAGCGTGGCCATCGCCGCCTTCGCATACTTCGGCATCGGCGCGCTCTTCAACCCACAACTGGAAGTCGCAGCGCCGGCGCTCATGGGCGCGTGCCTGGGCTTTCTGGCTTTCAATTACCCTCCCGCCAAGGTGCTCATGGGCGACGCCGGCGCGTTGGGCCTGGGGGCGGCGCTGGCGATGATGGCGTTGGTATCTATGAGCGAGTGGGCGCTGGTGCTCATCGGCGGCGTCTTCGTCATAGATGCGGCATCGGTTATCCTTCAGACCGGGGCGATACGGGTCGTGCGCGGCCCGCTCCAGCTTTTGCGCCACCGCACCACCGAGCCCTGGCGGCCGTTCTTGTGCACCCCCCTGCACCACCATTTCCAGTGGCTGGGCTGGCCAGAGCGGCGGATCTTGGCCCTTTTCTGGGGCATGGGGCTCGCCCTTGGCGTCCTTGGGTTCGTGGACTACGCGACCCACACGGGCTGGCCGTGGCTCGTTGGGCTGGCGCTGATGGCGGGCTTGTTGGTTGCGGCGGCATGGCAAAAGGTCGCGCGCGCGAACTTCTTCCTGGGCTTGATACCCTCGGAGCAGGGTCAGGATCTGCTGGCGCTGTTCCGCGGCATACCGGTGCGGGTCTTGGGCCGGCGCCTTTACCAGCCGTGGAAGGTCACGCCGATAGTGGAAAGGGAAATCGGTCCCGTCGCGGCTGAGAACCTGTGGCGGCCGATGGGGGAGGTCGAGGCCGGGGTCATCTTGGGCAAGGTCTACTGCGATCATAAGCTCTATGATGAAGCGGTTGCCGAGTGGGAGCAAGTGCCGGCGCGCAACCTGATGCTGCGCCAGGAGGTGGCGCTGCGGCTGGCAAGGATCTACTATGCGCGCAACCGCATCCTGGATGCGGTGCGGCTGTGGGAGCGCTTGCCAGCGGCGCAGCAGAGCGAACGCGATGGCCTGGGCGCAGTCGTGGCGCGCGCCAAGGCCCGGCTGGCGGACCTCGCCGGCAAGTCCTACCGGCAGGCGATGCGCTCCGGGGCGCGCCCGGAGCTTTCCCAGGCGCGGCGGCTGAACCAGGACCTGCTGGAGCTCCTGGTCTACGAGCGCGAGAAGCTGGAGGCCCCCGGCGGCGGCGTGCAGTCGGCTGAGGGGAATCGCCAGCGCAGCCTCTTCCGGCGCATGGAGCGGGCGGTGCTGCGGCGCATTGCCGATCTCGATGAGCGGCTCGAGGCCCCCCAGACCCCACGCCAGGTTGAGGCGCCCCGCGCCATCGCGGCCCTCGACCAGCGCGCCCTGGCTATCGCGCGCCGGCTGGGGATCACCGGCGAGGAGTTCGCTCAGGCCTTTGCATCATGTTCCTACGGAGTGCCGCGGGCGCGGTGGTGTGAAGCGGTGGCCGGGGCGTCGCGCAATGAAATCTACCGCATGGAAGCGCAGTGGGCGGGCCCGGCCACGATCATCGCCAAGCGCTACGACCCCGCGCGCATCCAGTTCTTCTCCGCATGTTATCGGCGCGAGGCCGAGGTTGTGCGTTTGCTCCATGAGTTCGGGTGCGATGTGCCGGAATTCTACGGCGGCGCACTCAGCGAGGACGGCGCGGTTGGGTTCTTCGAGGATTTGGGCTCGGTGACGCTCGCGCAGCGCCTGTGCGAAAGTGATGGTGAATCGCGCGCGCGCCTGTTGGGCCTGGCGGTGGAAGCCGTGGCCCGGATGCACGCCATTACCCGCCGCCACCTGCCGCGCTTGCGCGAGGAGATCCTGCGCATTGACAAGGAGGCCCTGAGCGAGCGCTACTATATGGATGCCTTCGGCATCGCCCTCGGGCGACTGTTTGAGCTGGCGGGGGCGGAGCTGTCGGCGGATGAGTGGCGCGTGGTGGAGCGCCAGCTCAACGAGATCGCGGCAACCCTTGCGACGCAGCCCAAGACCTTCATCCATTTCGAGCTCACGCCTCACCATCTGGCGGTGCGCGATGACTCGCTCGTGGCATTCGACTTCGAGCAGGCGACCATCGGGCCGCCCGAGTTCGACCTCATCACTCTGCTGCGATCGCCCGACAGCGACTTGCAGGAACATGAGCTGGAGCGCCTGCTCGAGCGCTACCGGCTCTCGATGGGGCAAATGGAAACCGATCCGCTGCCGCCGAGCGCTCCTGCGGCTGCGGACTACGCGGCGCTCTTCAAGGGGTTGTTCTATGCCGGGGCCGCCGCCAACTTCGCGCGCAAGTTCGAGGACCCCGCATGGCTTGCCCGCCTGCGATGGTATCTCAACGACTGGCAGAGAGTAGCGACGCGCTACCCAGGTTTAGCGGAATTGGGGCAACTGCTGCGCCTGCGCCTGGAGCGCCTGCTACAGGCGTAAGGGGACCGGAACCTATTCCCCCGTTGGATCGCCCAACCGGGAGTTGCCCCGCGCGTGCATAGGTTCCGGTTCCCTCTCACCACGCG
>Ga0315289_10007532_pt1 | contig 15838 bp, 12 predicted proteins | sample YL17G11_40_MG_FD_203452 | JGI IMG/M metagenome (GOLD analysis project Ga0315289, IMG submission 203452) | Sediment microbial communities from Yellowstone Lake, YNP, Wyoming, USA - YL17G11_40 | ecosystem: Environmental > Aquatic > Freshwater > Lake > Sediment | place: USA: Wyoming | collected... | reverse complement strand
GACAGGAACGGGCTTCGTTACCGGCGCAACGGTAACCATCGGCGGCACGCTAACAACTGGCGTCACCACCGTCGTGAACGCTACCTCGATCACCGCAACTACCCCTGCCGGCACGGCCGGAGCCAGGGATGTGGTGGTCACTAACACGGATGCACAGTCAGGCACTCTGATGAACGGGTTTACCTATGAGGCTGTGCCTGCACCAACGGTCACAAGCATATCACCAGCCTCCGGCCCGACTACGGGCGGAACCGGCGTTACTATTACAGGAACGGGCTTCGTTACCGGCGCAACGGTAACCATCGGCGGCACGCTAACAACTGGCGTCACCACCGTCGTGAACGCTACCTCGATCACCGCAACTACCCCTGCCGGCACGGCCGGAGCTAGGGATGTGGTGGTCACTAACACGGATGCACAGTCAGGCACTCTGATGAACGGGTTTACCTATAGCAGCTCCTGTACCCCCCCCAATGCCATCACCAACCTGTCGGTCATGTCGGAGGACCTGGGCGGCATCCAGTGGAATGCCATAAGACTCACCTGGACCGCTCCTACCGGCGGGCCAGCCGATTCATACGAAGTCAGGCGCTCCGCAAGCGCTATTACAAATGATACACAGTGGAACGCATCCACTAACTGTTCAAACATAGCTTATGCTAATGGCGGCACGCCCAGAACTCCGGGGCAGACCGAGACCTGCACGGTCAAGGGGCTTACTGAAAACACTTCCTACTTCTTCGCTATCAAGAGCACAAAAGGTGGTTGTTCATCTGCAGTCTCCACCACCAGCCCGTCAGCAACGGCCCAACAGCCCAAACATGAGGTCGGCGACTGGTGGATGTACAAGGTCTACTACAACAGCGAAGACGGCACAGTGAACACCATCTACCAAATAAACAACGTGCGCGCAACGGGACAGCCCACTACGGTCCTGTGGAATAATAGCACTGGCGCCCGCACGGTGACCAACGCGACCATAATCGACTGGAACGTCCCCGATGAGGTCGGCCGCTCCAGATACCGCAAAGTCGCGGCGCCTCTTGTAGGCAGCGCCATGAATATGCATATCGACAACGAAGAGTACGTGGGAGCCTACGATACGACAGCTGCTGTCAGGATTAACCCGCTCATCTGGCTGGATCCCAACCCGGGCTGGGGCGCCTTCAGCGACCCGATTACTTCCCAATACTACTTCCATGGACCGGATGCCGACTACAATGCCAATAATATCGGCTATCCCTACACCTTGAACGAGACTTGGACCCAGCACGACTACATCTATACCGACTCGGGCGCTATTGCGCTGAGATATCAGCGCTGGATTTACAACTGGAACTGGCAGATAGCGTCGTCGGTCACCAACAACTATAATGTGAGCAGCCCGACTACCTGCCCCGACGTACAGGGATTCTCACACGACGGTGGCGCAGGCCTCTACACTGTGTATAATAACTCCTACACATTCACCTCCGGCAGCGGTCTCCCAGCCGACCCCAGCGGTCCGGTGCGCTGGTATTACTCGCCAGCGGCGCACAGCTTCGTCAGAAAGTTCGACCGGGCTCACTACTTTGGACGCGAAGACTGGGTCATACAGGCCTATGAGATTGAGGACTTCGGCACATCAAACCTCGTCGTAGGCAACAAGTCCGGCAACGTTAGTGTCTCTATCGACATCACCAATACTACCGACGAAGCTAAGAGGTTTAACGTCCTGTGCCTCATCATGGATACGAATCCGGCTAACCCGGGCACACATGTAGCCTACAAGAACGGCGAGACGGTATATCCTAACTTCAAGTCCCCAGGAACTTCCTGGCCGTTCTTCCCTGCCATCCAGCAGACAAACTTGCTCCAGCCGGGAGAGACCCAGACTGTGACCTGGCCTACCACTTATAACTGTAGCGGCATAGGTGGTAATTGGACAGTCTGGTGCTCAGGCAACACCTCAAGCTGGAGTAACTAGCAACACATTACTAAGGTCAATCATGAAAGCCCCCCTCTAACCAGGGGGGCTTTTTCTTTTATCGATATTCAACCCAAATTCGCCCACGCCCCATTCGCATATCCGTGTAGCTAGTCGTTATCAGAGATACAGGATTTCTTCCTGCCGGGGGCATGGGGGTTCTCCAGTCTTTTTCATAAAAATCTGTAATCGAAACGGGGAAGTCCAGAGGGATCACCCTCTGGCAGGGTTTTAGGGGTGTCCCCTAATTCTTCTTAATATCCCCCAAGTCTGGGGGACTAAAGGGGGTTGGATCAATAAGTCCATATAGATTCGTATCTATATACTTGAACCACCATTTCCCTAGTAAATTGAATTCGCCCCACTCCCACATCCTCTCATCCTTGACTAACAGGCACTGTTTATTATAAGCTTTCACTGTATTTTCAAATTACATACAGGTAACGCAGAAAGGGAGGAAGAATGGATACTAAAATCCTTTTATCAGAGAAAGAGATGCCACAGCAGTGGTACAACATACAGGCGGACCTGCCCAAGCCGCTGCCGCCGGTACTGCACCCGGGCACCGGAAAACCTATAGGCCCTCAGGACCTTGCTCCTCTCTTTCCCATGGAACTTATCAAGCAGGAGGTCAGCCAGGATCGCTGGATCGATATCCCAGAAGAAGTGCAGGACATATACAAGATTTGGCGCCCCACGCCCCTCGTGCGCGCCAGGCGCTGGGAGAAGGCGCTGGACACCCCCGCCAAGATATATTACAAGTGGGAAGGCGTAAGCCCTGCCGGAAGCCATAAACCAAACACAGCCGTAGCCCAGGCTTATTACTGCAAGAGGGAAGGCGTTAAGAAGATCACAACCGAGACCGGCGCCGGCCAGTGGGGCAGCGCCCTCGCCTTCGCATGCAACCTGTTCGGATTGGAATGCAAGGTCTTCATGGTGCGCATAAGCTATGACCAGAAGCCCTACCGCAGAATGATGATGGAGGTCTGGGGGGCCAAGTGTGTGCCAAGCCCCAGCAAGGAAACCAAGGCCGGACGCGATATCCTGGCCAAAGACCCCAACTCGCCCGGCTCGCTGGGCATAGCAATAAGCGAGGCGGTTGAGATCGCCGCGCAACATGACGATACAAAATATTCACTGGGGAGCGTGCTGAACCACGTGCTGCTGCACCAGACCATCGTCGGCCTTGAGACCCTGAAGCAGTTCGAGAAGCTCGGCGAATACCCTGATATCGCCATAGGATGCGTCGGCGGCGGCTCCAACTTTGGCGGGTTCGTCATGCCGATGGTGCGCGACAAGATCACCAAGGGCAAGAAGACCCGCATCATAGCCGTTGAGCCCACGGCATGCCCGAGCCTGACACGCGGACTTTACAGATACGACTTTGGCGACACGGCCTGCACAACGCCGCTGATAAAGATGTTCACGCTGGGCCACAGCTTTATCCCGGCCCCGATCCACGCCGGCGGTTTGCGCTATCACGGCATGGCACCCATCGTATGCCACTTTTATGACCTTAAACTGATCGAGGCTATAGCTCTGCGTCAGAATCCCTGCTTTGAGGCAGCTATCAGCTTCGCCAGGGCCGAGGGACACATACCTGCGCCGGAAGCTGCACACGCCATTCGCGCCGCTATGGATGAGGCGCTCAAGTGCAAAGAGTCCGGCCAGTCCAAGGTCATCGTATTTAACAACAGCGGACACGGGCATTTCGACCTCGGCTCATACGAGAAGTACCTCGCGGGAAAACTGGAGGACACAGAGGTATCCGACGCTCAGATTAAAAAGGCCCTGGCAGAACTGCCAAAAGTCGGCAACTAGCCTTTCAACTCTATATCAAACGAACGCTTTAGCCGCTCCCTCAAGGGGGCGGCTTTACTTTGTGTTTACCAAAGACATGCTATAATATCTCATCATAAAAACGAGGGCTGCTCAAAATGTTCAAGATAAAAACCCCGTTCGCCGTAACGATATTAACATTGTTGCTAGCTACCACAGCTTGCGTAGCTAGCACATCTTCCACACCCACCGCCACTCCCACGTCGACTTATTCGGCCACCGCCACATCGCCTGAGGATTACAACTTGCCATCCATAACCGATGTGGTGGACCAGGTAAACCCGGCAGTGGTCTCTATTGTTGTAGGCACAGTCTCTTATAACTGGTTCATGCAACCGGTGCCATCCGAGCAGGCTGGATCGGGCGTGATCATCGACACAGAAGGATACATCATCACTAATAATCACGTGGTTGAGGATGCTAACAGCATCACGGTCAGCCTCACCGACGGGAGATCCTTCGACGCTGAGATCATCGGAACAGACCCTTCAACCGACCTCGCAGTGATAAAGATCGATGGCGGCGACCTGCCGACGGCATCATTTGGCAACTCCAGTGCGCTCAGGGTCGGCGACTGGGTCGTGGCTATCGGCAACGCCCTTGCACTTGAGGGCGGCCCGACCGTTACCGTAGGCGTGGTCAGCGCCATGGGGCGCACCATAGAGGTAGATAGTGAGACTACTCTCTATGACCTGATCCAGACCGATGCGGCTATCAACCCCGGCAACAGCGGCGGCCCGCTTATTAATCTTAACGGAGAAGTAATAGGCATCAACACCGCTAAGATATCGTCGGTTGAGGTATCCGGGGTAGGCTTTGCCATAAGCGCCGACAGCGCGCTTCCGGTCATAGACGAGCTCATAACAAAAGGCTATGTTTCGCGGCCCTACCTGGGGATATCGCTGGTGACGGTTACGCCGGCAATCGTCCGAAGCTATGACCTGAATGTCGATAAGGGCGCTTTGATCTATTATTTAAACCCGGGGACGCCGGCAGCTAACGCCGGGCTCAGGCCGGGGGATGTGATTACTGTATTTGATGATATTGAAATAGAAACCGCAGACGATGTCATATTGGCTATACGAAACCACAGTATAGGCGATACCGTCCAGATTAAATATTACAGAGGCAGCAGCCTTCAGATAGCCTCGGTCACATTAATCGAAAAGCCGCACTAGGGTTTATGCTCGAATCAGTACCGGCGCAAACTATATGAAGAATTGCAGAGATTGCTTCGCTACGCTCGCAATGACACAGCCTTGAATACAGCCAGTCCCAACAGACGACCACAACCGTCATTGCGAGGAGCACCAGCGACGAAGCAATCTCCTACTCAAAAAGTAACTCCTAAATAGACGAGAATAGATAGGTATGAAGCAAAAAGTAAAAGGCCAGTACTATATTTATATAATAACAAACAAAGAAAACTCCACGCTCTATACAGGTATCACCAACGATTTAAAGAGAAGAATCTACGAACACAAGGAAAAGTTTATTGAGGGATTTACCAAGAAGTATAACTTAACAAAGCTCGTATACTATGAGATATATGATGATGCAGAAAGCGCTATTTACAGAGAGAAACAAATAAAGGGCGGCTCGAGACAAAATAAAATCGATCTCATAAATAGCACAAACCAAGACTGGCACGAACTATATGAAGACTTATAGAGATTGCTTCGCTACGCTCGCAATGACACTACAAAAAGCCTACCGCTTCACACCCAGCGTTATCTCCTGCCCCTCGATCTTGTGCGTCTCTTTGTACGCCTCCGCCGGGATGCCCTCGACGATGTTGTGCGAGAGCGTCTCCTGCTTGATGTAGTCGACGAGAGCAGCGTTTTTCAGCACCCTGTCGAGCAGCTCATGGCGCTCGTAGTAGGTGGTAATGTAATCCGCGATCTCGAAACCGGCGTCCTTGCGCATATTCTGGATGCGATGCACCACCTCGCGCACCAGGCCCTCGTCGGCCAGCTCCGGCGTGATCGTCTTATCGATGGCGACATGAAAATCGCCTTCATGAGCTGACACATATCCTGGCTTGTCCTTATAATTACACTGTTCCCCGACAATACCGCTGTCATCCAATTTGAGTTGAGTTTTAGAGACTTTAATGCCCTTTTCACCTACTTTGCTTTTCTCCAAATCCTTTAGAGTCACGGTAGATTCGGATTCTATATCCATGAACTCAGTTAAGTCAGTTACAAATTCAATCGCCTTAACGTTAAGTTCATCCAGAATCGATTCTTTAAGCCTTTCAATGCCCTCGCGCTCGCCCTCCGACCTAGCCTTGACCAACACACGACGCAGCGGCTGGCGCACCTTGATGCCCGCCTTGCTGCGCGCCGAACGCCCCATACTGCATACCTTCATCGCCAAATGAATATCCTCGCTCAGATGCTTATCTACCTTCGATATATCGGCTTCGGGGAAACGGGCGAGGTGCACGCTCTCGGGCGCGTCCGCATCATGTGACCGGACCAGGTTGCGATAAATCTCCTCCGCCATGAACGGGGTGAACGGCGCGATAAGCTTGGACAGCGTCACCAGGCAGTTGTACAGCGTGACGTAGGCCGACAGCTTGTCCGCATCGCTCTCGCTTTTCCAGAAGCGGCGGCGGCTGCGCCTGACATACCAGTTGGACAGGTTATCGACGAACTCCTGAATACGCCGCCCGGCATCGGTAGGATCATAGCTTTCAAGCGACTTATTTACATAATCGATAAGCTGATTCAGGTCGGACAGTATCCAGCGGTCGAGCTCAGCCTCTATCTTTACATCGCCAGCGGCGTCCGGATCAAACTTGTCGATGTTGGCATACAGGACGAAGAACGAATACGTGTTCCACAGCGTGCTGAGGAACTTGCGCTGCGTTTCGGCCACCAGCTCCACGGAGAAGCGCCGCGGGCTGCCCGCAGGCGACGATGTAAGCAGATACCAGCGCAGCGCATCCGCGCCCTGCTTATCGAGCACCTCCGCTGGCTCGATGACGTTCCCTTTCGACTTGCTCATCTTCTCGCCCTTGGCATCCAGTATGTGGCCCAGACAAATCACGTTGCGGTAGCACGGCTGGTCGAAGAGCAGAACCGACAGCGCATGCAGCGTGTAGAACCAGCCGCGCGTCTGGTCCACCGCCTCGCAGATGTAATCGGCGGGGAAGAATTTCTCGAACGTATCCTTGTTCTCGAACGGGTAGTGCCACTGCGCCACCGGCATGGCCCCCGAATCGAACCACGCATCAAGCACGTCAGAAACCCGGCGCATCCTTGCCTTACAATCGCCACATTCGAACGTTATTTCATCTACAAACGGGCGGTGCAGGTCCAGTGGCTCCTTTACACCTGCAATCCCCTTTTTGCCCTTTAAATCGGCAATGCTGCCGACGCACTCGTCCTTGCCGCAGCCCTCGCAGCGCCACACCGGCAGCGGCGTGCCCCAGTAGCGCTCGCGCGAGCAGGCCCAATCGACATTATGCTCCAGCCAGTCCCCGAAGCGCCCCTTCTTGATATGCTCCGGGTACCAGTTGATCTCATCGTTGCCGGATATCAGCCGCTCCTTCTTGGCCGTCGTCCGTATGTACCACGATAGCTTGGCGTAGTACAGCAGCGGCGTGGAGCAGCGCCAGCAGAAGGGGTAGGTATGCTTGATCTTCCCCTTGCGATACAGATGCCCGCGTATCTTCAGGTCTTTGATGATGAGAGGATCGGCCTCCTTCACAAACTTTCCGGCGAAGGGATAGCTGCCCTTGATGACGCCGTTCAGCCCGACATAGTCGCGAACGAAATTAAGCCCGTTAACCTTACCGGCATCAAAGTCCGCCTCACCAAAGGCCGGTGCGATATGGACAATGCCAGTGCCGTCCTCCATCGAGACGAAATCAGCAGCTATGACTTTATATTTAAGATCGGCCCGCGGCTCCTGTAAAACAAGTGCCTCTCTCTCGTCGAAACGCTTGCGCTCTATTCCAAACTGATGAGGATTATATAGCGGCTCGTAATTTACCCCAGTAATAGTTGCTAAATCATTTCCTTTTAACCTTTCGACCACTTCACAATCATCAAGCCCTACCTGTTTCAAGAGAGCTGAAGCTAGTATTATATACTCGTCATCTTTCTTCACAACGACATACTCAGCCTCAGACGCTACTGCCAAAGCCGTATTGCCCGGCAGGGTCCAAGGCGTCGTTGTCCAAGCAAGTAAATAGGCTGGCTTATCTCGCGAGAGTTCGTAAAGCCTCTTTTGTTTTTCAGATTCTGATATCGGCGAAGGTACAACCTTGAACTTGATATACACCGACGGGTCGTCTACCTCGTCGTAGCCCAGTGCCACCTCGTGCGAGCTGAGGGAGGTGCCGCAGCGCGGGCAGTGGGGCGTTACGCGGTAGCCCTGATACACCAAACCTTTGTCCCAAAGCTGTTTGATGACCCACCACCCCGTCTCGATATAGCTGTTGTCCAGCGTCACATACGGGTGCTCCATATCCACCCAGTACCCGATGCGCTCGGTCATCTCGTTCCACTCTTTTACATAGCTGAAAACGCTGTCGCGGCACAGCTTGTTGAACGCCTCCACGCCATATTTTTCGATATCGTCCTTGGACTTAAATCCTAGTTGCTTCTCGATCGAAAGCTCAACAGGGAGGCCGTGCGTGTCCCATCCCGCCTTGCGCGGCGCGCGGAAGCCCTTCATCGTCTTGTAGCGCGGCATAACGTCTTTGAACACGCGTGACAGCACATGGTGCACGCCGGGGCTGGCGTTGGCGGTGGGGGGGCCTTCGTACAATACATACAGTTTCGACGGATCGCGCTCCTCCACGCTGCGCTCGAAGATGCGCTTCTCTTTCCAGAAAGCGATGATGCGCTTTTCCATCTCCGGGAAACTAACCCTGCTTGATACTGGTTCGAACATATCTAACTCTCTTTATAAATTCCGACCGAAATATCTCTCAACGCCACGCCTGAAGAAATAAAAAACTCGTCCACAAGGGACGAGCTGAATGCCCGCGGTACCACCCTAATTCCCATCAAGGCCCTCATTTAAGACACACTTCATGCCCTCGTCTTCTATAACGGTTGACGAAACCGTCCAAATCTACTGGCGATATATTCGCGTTCGGTTGGCAGCTCGGGAGTGATTTTCGGGGGCCCGGTTGCATCTGCTCGCACTGTACCAGATTCGCTGGGCACCGTCCTCCCCCTACTCTTCTCCGTCTTCACTTTTACAGGTATAGATTATAACGTTATAAAAGCTAAAATCAACCGCTGTTTTACTTATGAGGAACAATGGTTACCTTACGATATTCACCTTCACCTATGCTCTGGGTAACAACCCCTTTGAAATCCTTCAAGGTCAGATGAATTATCCTGCGTTCCCTTGGCGGCATAGGCTCCATTACTGCTATCTGCCCGGTGGTGATCACCCGTTCTGCCATACGGAGGGCCAATCCCTGCAGAGATTCGTTACGCCTTTCCAGATATCCCTCTACATCGATACTTAAGGGAACATGAACCTTCAAACGATGGCCTGCCATGAGGTAGAGTAAATACTGCAATGACGCTAAAGTCTGCCCCCTCCTCCCTATCAATACGCCCAGGTCCTCCCCTTTGAGTTCAAGGTTGAACTGTGCGTGTCCGCTTTCGCTAGGTTTCTTTTCCTCAACTACCGCTTCAATATCCATCAGCGAAAGCAGTTGTTCAAGGATCTCTTTCGCTACTGAAACCGCCTCCCTTACCGTCTCATCAGCATGACGGCGGAACACCCTGACCATAGCTCCCCCAGCACCAATCCCCAAAAACCCAGATCTGCCTTCCCTTAGAACAACTATCTCTACCTCTTCACGACTTGCGCCGAGCTCTTTTAACGCCAGCTCTATGGCTTCGTCTACGGTCTTTGCGCTTTTCTCGAGACTGTCCATCCGCCGACCCCTCCTGATTAACCCCTCCGGAGGCCTCCTTGTCCTTAAGGTCAACTCCTTTGGGAAGTTCTGTCCCTGAAATATTCGGCGCCGCTGGCGCTACGGCCTTCGGTACCCTCTTAAATAATGTCCCCCATCCGGTAATAAAATACTGCGTTATTATACCTATGATATTCGATGCAATCCAGAACACCGCTAATCCGCTGGGGAAGCTGATGGTGAAGAAACCGAACATCAACGGCATAAGCCAGACCAGCATGTTGTTCATGGACTGCTGCTTGGGATCAGACGTGGGAACGGTGGACATCTTCTGCAGCACCCACATGCTGGCGGCCACCAGTATAGCCATGATGTAATACTTATCCGGCTGACCCAGGTTAAGCCATAGGAATCGCTCGTTTAATGGTACTGCTCCGATAATATAAGACGAAGAATACAGCCTGTCCGAAAGGCCCATCAGATCTTCAGGCGTCGCTGCCAGTGCTTTCAATATCGACTGATAGAGGGCTATCCAGATCGGGAACTGGATAAGCATAGGCCACAAGCATCCCATCGGATTTACGCCGGATTCCTTGTATACCTTGGACATTTCCTGCTGAAGTTTTGCGCGGTCGCCTCCATATTTCTTTTGCATCTCTTGCAGCTTTGGTTGCAGCGAAGACATGGCCTTAGTCGAATGTAACTGCTTCAAAGTTACGGGGAGCATCAGCAACCGGACGATTATCACCAGCACGATAATCGCGATGCCGAAATTATGGAAGAAAACATTTGACAGGACGATTAGGAAGTTGAGCATTGGCTGGAGCAGGACGATGTTCCAAAAGTCCATTATGCCAATGGTCAAGGCAACGATCATAAAGACAAGAACAACGCCGAGCAATATCAGATTTTTCTTGCCTAATTTGGGAAAGACTCCCTTGGGCAACTTCATTCTGTCAGTGGTCATTCACCACCGCCAGTGGATGTTGTCCACAAATATGTACCGTGTTCTGCATCGATAGCATAAATTTTCTGGTTTGTAGTATGCACATAAACTACGCTGCCATTAGAACCGATAGAGGCATGAATGGAATACATGGTCTCATCATCTGGAGGGTACTCCCAGACCAGATGCCCAGCGTTATCGGCGTCAAAGCAATAGACCTTACCTCTACTTGAGCCTTCATCCGTGCCTACTATAACAAGGTTATTAACCAGGGCAGGAGTACCTCGTATGATCCCGCCTGTTTCAGCCTCCCATAATTTATTCCCACTCCCAGCATCCAGGGCATAAAGCTTACCATCGAGGCTTGCCGCGATTATATTCCCGTTATATGCTACGGCCTTTCCCCAGAACCAGTTATCCGCTTTAAACGGAGTGAATCCTTCCTTTAAAGCCCCTGTAGCAATATCTACGGCATAGAACTTCTGGTCCAGGGAGCCAAAATAGATAGTATCGTTGTAGATTAACGGAGTGCTGACGATAGCTCCACCTGCCTCAAATTCCCACAGCTCGGAGCCGCTCTCCGCGTCTATAGCATACAGTTTATGATCGAAAGAGCCGACATAAACCGTTCCGTTGTAAACTACCGGCGTTGACCATATCTTACCTTTCGTCTCGAACGGCGGCCAAACTTGCTGTTTGGTTGTCGTGTTTATCGCGTAAAGCTTCTTATCCGAGCTGCCGAAATACAGCGTTCCATCTGCAACGGCCGGACTGCCCACTATAGCTCCAACATAGTCTTCCGATGGATACGTCCACTCTCGATACCCACGGCTGGCGTTAAGCACATAGACCTTCCCGTTGTAACACCCGATGTAGACATACCCATCATCGATAACAGGGTCGCTATAGATATAAGAAATCACCGATTCGTCCGGATAGCGCCACTTGATGAAGGGGAATTCATCGGCACCTATCTGCTCGAATGCGATAACCTTCCCCGACATAGAACCAACATAGAGAGAGCCGTTGGAAGTCACAGGCCCTGACCATCCCTTTGGAGCGACAGAAGTCCCGAGACAGCCGGTAAGCAATACGCAGCTGCATATAACAACAAGCGATATCGATAAAGATTTAAACTTCATTGCATTCAATCTTCGACAGCGGAGAGCTATAGAATTAACGTACCGGGTCATAACCGCCCTCATTTAATGGGTGACACCTGACAAGTCGCTTTGTCCCCGCCCAAACGCCGCGAGCAACTCCATAACGTTCAATTGCTTCAAAGGTATATTGAGAGCATGTTGGAACGAAACGGCAACTGTGCGGCCTCATCTGAGATACAGTTTTCTGGTAACAGGATATTAATCGTAATAAAGACTTCTTCAATCCGTGCTCTCATCCTCACCCAGCAACCTCGCGCGGGCAAACAGCTCTCGTGTAGCACTTTCCAGCGTATGATAATCTGTTTCCGTAGCAGTTTTACGCGCAACCAGCACCACATCCCAACCTTCCCTCGCCGCGATATTCCTAACCATCGCCCTCAACTGCCGCTTCACTCTATTGCGCACCACCGCTTTCCCCAGCCTCCGCCCCGTCACAATGCCATACCGGTTCACACCTACACTATTGGGTACGGCCCTCAGCACTACGAAGCTATTGGCTAAGGCCCTGCCTTCGGAAAAAACTGTATCAAACTCCTTCTTGCCTTTAAGCCGCGCTGCTTTTTTCATCACGCGACCATCGTAACACCATAGTTACGATGGAGTTAGTCTCCAGCGTCCCTTAAGCCTCCTCCTCCGCAGAACTAAACGCCCACCCTTGGTGCTCATACGCTCAAGAAAACCATGCACACGTTTTCTAGGAATTTTTTTGGGTTGCCAGGTACGTTTCGGCATAGTACAATTATACTTTACCCAGATTCGAGTGTCAACGAGTACCAATTTATATGATTTTTACGCCTCTTACATTTATAGGAGACCTTTGAAGCGACCCTCCCCCGATAGGAGTCAGTGTATTCTTTGGGCATGCGACTGTTAATTCTCGTCCAACTATCACAAGCCTTCATCTCCCTATCCACCACCAGACAGAAAAGAGGAGCAGGATTCTCATTATTGTTAATCAGAATTGGGAAGTCCAGAGGGTGACCCCTCTGGCGGTGGTTTGGGGGTGCCCCCATATTTTTTTAATTTCCCCCATGACTGGGGGACACAGGGGGTTGATAATACTGAATCAAAGTTTCCTTAGAATGAAACTACCAACTAGACTACAAAATCGGAGTATAGTATAATTGCCTCTGTCTCATTGGAGGGGGTAAAAAGTGAAACAGGATGAACTCAAGGTAAATACTAGGGATATTAAAGGTAAAAAGGTGAAGGCCCTTCGACGTGAAGGGATCAGCCCGATAAATCTATATGGGCCTAACATGGATTCGATCTCGCTTCAGGCTGAAACTGATGCCTTAAGACGTTTGATTAACAAGGCCGGTCGCAATGCATTGATCTCGCTTAAAATTGAAGGGGATAAAAAAACTAAGCAGGTCATGCTTCGCGATGTACAACGTAATGCGCTAAACGGTAAGCTATTGCATGTCGACCTTTTCCAAGTCGATATGAGCCATAAGCTCCGCGTTGAGGTCCCCATAATGTTTATAGGCGAGTCGTCAGCGGCTAAAGGCAAGGGCAATATGCTGATTGAGAACCTGACTTCCTTGCATGTTGAAGCCCTGCCTGCCGATATACCACAGCATATTGAGGTTGACCTCTCGGTGCTGGTCGCGTTGGGCCAGGCGATTCACATACGTGATCTCAAAGCAGAGGCAAAGGTAGTAGTACTGAACGATCCCGACCAGATCATAGTCAAGATTATGGAAGCGAAGATTGAAGTAGAACCAGTAGCAGTAGCAGAAGTTACTGAGGAAGGCGAAGAGGCAGCTGAGGGCGCTGAGGGCGAGGCTAAAGAAGGTGCTGAAGAGCCGGCAAAGGCCGAGGCCAAAGGCAAGATCGAGGTTAAAGGAAAAGCTGAGGTTGGCAAGGCTAAAGCAAAAGCCGAGCCTGAGAAGAAAAAATAACCTCTACACAGATATTAACAAAAGAGGGCTTCGGGTATCGAAGCCCTCTTTCTTTTATCCAATATCTCCAACGAATGTTAGCCAGCCTCGGATATCTTTCTTTAGGAAGCAATGAGACCGCAGTATCTTGTCGAGATTCTTCACGCCATTCAGAATGACATGCCAAAAAAGAGGTGTCCTTCCGCGGAATCCTTCCAAATAGTTTTATCATGGAAGGACCAAGAATGGGGGATGACAGGGGGTTGATAATAATTGAACCAGAGCTTCCACTAACGACGAGTTCTTGCTTATAAAGATGTGAACTGAGATAATAAATCGAATCTATACGAGGCGTATTCGATACATGAACCTGAAGGTAAAGAAACTGCGACCTGAGGCCAAATTGCCGCGTCGCGCTACTACGGGAGCTACCGGCTTCGACTTGCACTCCTGTATCGATGACGGAGTCTCTATACAGCTAAACCCAACCCCTAAGCTGATTGGGACCGGTATTGCCATTGAGGTTCCGCCGGGATACGACGCCCAGATTCGCCCTCGCTCCGGCTTATCAGCGAAAGGTGTAGGCGTAACTCTCGGAACAGTTGATAGCGACTACAGAGGCGAGGTCATGGTAACAATGTATATGCTGACACCCGGCATGAGCTTTGAAATCAAACATGGAGATCGAATCGCGCAACTGGTAATTCACAAACTGGCCAACGTAAAGATTATCGAGTCCGAAGAACTGTCCACAACCAAGCGAGGCGCTGGAGGACACGGATCAACGGGGCGTTGACACTGGACTATCGATCGAAGAACTTCTTAGTCTAACTCGGCAGCATGGAGCCGACAAAGCCGCGCTGCCCTCGAACAAACTCCGTTATCTCCATCTCTTTCTTCCCCTCAACCTGCACTCTCATCAGTTTGAGTATACCGCTACCGGTCTGTACTCCAATTTCTCCACGACCCAAATCGATAACGCGCCCCGGCACATCAAGCTGCCCCGATTGTGGTAAAGCCTGTAAAATTCGTATCCCTTTATCGTTCCATGAAGTAAAGGCTACAGGCCACGGGTAATAAGCACGCACCCTGCGCCACAACTCGATAGCGGGAAGCTGCCAGTCGAGCACCCCATCATCTTTATTAATCATTTTAGTATAAGTGGCATCCTCATGCCTCTGCGGCCGCGGTTTAATAGAGCAGGAAAGCCAGCTTGGCAACGTTTCCATTAATAGCTCAGCGGAGATATGTGCCAGCTTTTCCGTAAGCGACTTAGTTGTATCTGAAGGTTCAATAGGGACTTTGCGCTGTGCCAGTATAGGCCCGCTATCTATGTTTTTATCTATAAGCATGATAGAGGTCCCGGTAACATCGTCACCGGCTAGAATAGCTGCCGGTATCGGCGTGGGCCCACGATACAGCGGCAACAGTGATGGGTGAAGGTTAAGACAACCGTATGGAGATATATCCAAGACTGATTGAGGAAGTATTATACCAAAGGAGGCGACGATTATCATATCTGGTTTAAGACCGGCCAAATCAACTACATCGTCGGCTTTTTTAAAGCTCTCTACCTGCCGTACTTCCAGCCCCATTTCTTCAGCGATATGCTTTACCGGCGATTCGGAAATCCCGCGTCCGCGGCCAGACGGTTTATCCAGCCTTGTATACACTGCGATTACCTGATGCTCACTATGAACCAGGCGCACTAATACAGGCACCGCAAATTCTGGTACGCCCATAAATACGATACGCATAGCGTAATAGATTGTAACACCGATATGGGTACAAGGTAAAATTCGCGGGGAAATTGCTCAATAATTTAGTAAAAATTGCGGCGAAAACCCCTTGACCAGCGGTGCAGATTCTGGTATCTTTACACCTGCCCCCCCGCAGTACATTGAAATCAACAACTCAAAAGCTGCCAAATTTATCAGGAGGTTCCTGTCCCTTGAGGTGGACACGATATCTCTGACTTTGAGGCTCTGACTGGTTAAAATTGGTTCAAACAGGAACCCGAAGGTAAGGAGTTTTAACAGATGCCTGTTAACGAATCTGCTAAGGAAATCTGGGAGGCAGCGTTAGGGGAGTTACAATTACAGATAAATCGGACCAATTACGATACCTGGCTCAGGGACACTGTAGGAC
>Ga0315289_10007531_pt1 | contig 15839 bp, 11 predicted proteins | sample YL17G11_40_MG_FD_203452 | JGI IMG/M metagenome (GOLD analysis project Ga0315289, IMG submission 203452) | Sediment microbial communities from Yellowstone Lake, YNP, Wyoming, USA - YL17G11_40 | ecosystem: Environmental > Aquatic > Freshwater > Lake > Sediment | place: USA: Wyoming | collected... | reverse complement strand
AACAAAACTAGAACATATTGCAACCCAACAAGGAATGATGCCAGATAATCTTAAGCCTTCTGACTATGCTACAGGTACTCAGTTGATGGGAAGAAGGATCTTACGATATGGAGATAAATATGAAAAATTGCTTGATCTCTGTGTACATAAATATTTAAGATCTAGGAAAGATATCCAGGCTTTTAAATCGATAAATAATTGCTGAAACAGCAAAATCAAAAGAAAAGAATCAAGATTGCTCCTTTTGTCAGTGTCTGTATATGTACATATAGACGTTCTGCAATTATATTGCATACATGTCTTGATTCATTGGCAAGACAAACTTATCCAATGGATCGATTTGAAGTAATTGTTTTAGATGCAAACACTTGTTCTCTTAAGGGAAGTATCAATTTAAAACTTTTAAATAATATTACCTGGATTCATTTAGGTTATAGAATGACTATGCCTTTAATGCGGCGTAAAGCAATAGATTATGCTAATGGTGAATATATAGCGTTCATTGACGATGACTGCGTCGCATCAAATAATTGGCTGACTACAATGGTTGAATATATAATATCAAACCCGAAAATAGGAGCATTACAGGGAAAAGTGATACCATATTTTAAGCATACATTAATGGAGCAATTTGCAGATTTTGATGGAAGTCAGAAAATACCAACATATAAGAATGAAGAAATTGTTAATTTATGCACTTGTAATTGTATCATACGTCGAAACACTTTAAATGATTCCTTTCTTTATCTTGATAGTTATCAACTACTTGAATCCAAAGGATTATATTTTGTAATGGAGGACTTACTGATTAGCCAAGCTATTAAAAAATCAGGGTTCTCATTAGCATATTGTGCAGATGCTGTAGTCAGCCACAGACATCCATCGAAACTAAATACTAAACTGCATCAATTTTATGAATATGGCAGAGGAGCCTTTGCATATTGTTATGTCTCTGGAACTAATATTGTCAATTTGCCTGGGTATAAACTTTCGAAAAACGTAAATATTCTTTCTTTATTATGGTTATGGTTTAATGCAATTTATCGTATAATGAAGAAATATCCTAAAGCCTTATGTCATAAGTCACCCTGGAATTATCGTATAGTGTATCCTATATTGTGTTGGATAATACAAGGTGCTTATTATGTTGGAATTTGGTCTGCTAGTAAAGATATTAAAGAATGTAATATTATATTTTAAACATGATAAATCCTCGTGATTTGGGACGGGGTTGAATGCTTTGTTCCTTATAGAAATATTCTGATAAAGGATCGAAGAGCGGCACGATATGTTGGTTTGAAAGATGACACCAATTTTTAAAAAAGTTATTCGATCCAAGTCCTCAGATACCCTACGGCAAATAGAGGTGAGGTTCATTAATGAAAAATAATTATGTTTAAATAGTAATTATTAAATTAATAATGGAAAGCAAAAATACAAATAATTATGAATAATCCTATAAAGGATATAAAATCTTTAAAGTCAATTCTATTAAAAGAAGAAGAAAGAATTGCATCTTCAATAGGACTTATTGCATCTGAAAGTGTTACCCCACCTTGGGTACGATTATGCTTAGATTCAGCGTTTCATATGCGTACTGTAGAAGGTATTGTTGGTCAGAGATATTTTCCGGCCTGTGAGTTAATTGACGAAGTTGAGAGAAATGCTGAAATACTATTTGGTAATATATTTGGTTATAAATATGCTAATGTTCAACCACACTGTGCTACAACAGCAAATATAGCAGCTTTGCTATCTTTAGCCAAGCCAGGCGATTCCATACTTTCTCTATCAACAAAGAGTGGCGGACATGTAAGCCATGGAGTAGGTAAAAGTTTAGCTGCACGATTATTCAAAGTGAATCATTATACATTGAATAAAGATGGTGAACTCGATTACAAAGAGATAGAGCATTTGGCTAAAGAACTTCAACCGCAAGTGATAATTTCGGGTGCATCCTGTTATAGTAATCTAATAAAACACGAAATATTCTCTAATATAGCTGATAAAATAAATGCTTATCATTTGATCGATATAGCACATACTGCTGGTTTAATTTGTGCTGGTTTGTTAGAAGAAGATATTTGCGGAGCTGATATAGTAACATTTAGTACTCAAAAAACATTACTTGGTCCTAGAGGTGGAGTAGTGCTAACAAATAATTCAGAACTAAAGGAAAGTATCGATAAACTGGTATTTCCAGGTCTTCAAGGTGCACTTCATAATAATAACATTGCTGGGAAGTGCGCATGCGCTATTTACGCTGAAACTGAAGAATTTAAAAATATAATGCGTAAAATAATAAATTTGGCAAAAACTTTAGCTAAAACGTTTAAAGATGAAGGTGTCCCAATAATAGGCAGCTGTAATGAAAATCATCAAGTAATTTTAAATCTAAAAAAGGCTAACAAAGACACTACTATTTTAGTAAATGAATTGGCAGCTATTGGTATTCGAGCAAATGCAAACTTTATGCCAGGAGATGGACCCTTTCCTTCTGGGATAAGAATAGGCAGCACAATTATTGCGCAATTAGGATATTCAAATGAACAGGCAGAGTGTATAGGAAAAATAATAAGTAGTCTTTGTAGGGTTTTTAATGAAAATGGCAATATAAAATTGGAAAAAAGAGAGAAATGTTGGCTGAATGAGTTAATTGCTTACAATAAAGATAAATACAAAAGATATGTGGAAGCATTTGAACACGATTATGATGAATATTATTCAGTATATAAAAATAATACATTTGCGTTTTCAACAATATTTAGGGATTTAAAGAAACAAGATATATCGATCGAAGAGCCTATAACCTTTTATTTTAACAAAAGTTCAATTAAAATTGATCAAGATATAATATTTTCTTCTCCTTTGAAAGATCCAAAAGCAGCAATAATAATACCAGCACGTGATTGTCCAGAATATTTAAATATTGTTTTACAATATATCAGAAATATTGCACCGCGAACTCTTGTCGTAACCTGTCTGTCAGGAAAAACTATAGAAGAAATGTCAAATATTGCAAATGGCTATAATGCTGTTGCTATAGACTCAACACGCTTCGTGGAATGGATCGCTAATTATTGTGATATATGGGGATTTGATAAAGAACAATTACTTTTGTCAAGAGGTAAGGGTCTAGATATGTTTAGTGGAGTCTATTATTGTTATATAAAAGGGGTGATGAATTTCTATTTTATGGATTCTGATTTTGAAGATCTAACAGCTTACAATCCTCTTCTATTGCTTTCTGGTGCGAAGCATAGACAACCAGAATTAGATCATATTCTTATCGCTACGCCAAATCGTAAAAATGACGGCTTGCATAACTTAATTGACAACCTAGACGTAATTCAGACTCATAAAATACCTATTTTTATTGATAGAGTAAAATTAACATTACGTGAAATTATTCATTTGTTGGCAGGTGAAAGATATTGTTCATGCAGATTATTAGAACAAATACCAATTGCGACTGGTTACGGAATAGAAACTATAATTAACATAGCTTCCTCGTCAGACAAATATATTGTTGGACAAGTTGAGAACTTTATGCGTCCTGACGAAAAAAACACTAGAGAAAAAAACGAATGTATGCTTTCAAATTGTGCAAGGTTTTTGTTAGCTATTGTAAGCTATGGCAAATTTCCTGAAAATTACGAAGAAGAAGACATTCGTGCTTTTAATATTAAATACCAGTGTTATTATGATTCGACAATTTTACCGGATCGTCCTGGTGAAACAGTGCGTCTGTTCAATTGCAGACGCGATTTGATCATACCAAATATAAAATTATTAAAAGAACGTTTTAGAATTAATAAATATGATGCTGAAGATTTAGTTATTTTAGAATAATAATTTGAAAATGATTAACGAATCAAATAAATTAAAGTCTGATCCCGTATTAAATATAATTAAGTATAACATAGATAATTGCCCTGATATTACTTTAGCAGCATTGGTTGGAAGTCGTGCTAAAGGTAATCATTATAATAACTCTGATTACGACATAGTAATAGTCTTAAGAGAAAAATATATTGAGCCTCTATACGGAATTCATTTCAATGTTCAAAAAATACCATCTATAGATTTTATTTTTATGAGTGAGTATGAATTACATAACGCAAGAGCAAATAATTATTTTACTAATAGTATTTTCCTTAATGCGAAGATACTATGGCATAAATGCGAAGTATGCAATAATTCTTGTATTTTTATTATGGAAAAGAATAGAGATGAAGTAACTTGCTATAGAGAAGAAGCTGAAAACTTAGTATGGCACCTATGGAATATTGTTAAAAAACTTGAAACGAGTGAAGATACTGCATCATTCGCTTTATTTTATGCAAAATATTTATATTTTATTCCAAATGTTTATGGTCGCCTCCGCGGGCAACATTTAATTAATGAAAAGGATGCTATGTATTATATGAAAAAAGACGCATCTGATTTGTTCAAATGTTATACAAATATATTAAAATTAAACCCATTTTCGGATGACATTCATTATATACTTTTAAAAACGAATCAGTTTATGGATGCAATGCTAAATAAAATCAAATGGTGCAAGCCAGATTTATATTTGGAAGTTTCGAATTTAATAACGCCAATCGACTACTGCAAATTTTCTCCTGAGCAATTGTATGCTGCTAAAAAATTCGGAGAACGTATCGTAGAAATATTACTACGTGGCGCAGATGACGTAACTATTTGAAAATACTGGCTTGTTTTATCTTTTAAATTTCAATCCAATCCCCCAAATTAAATTATACTTACAACGTTTTCGCCAACGCTTTCTTAGAAAAGAATGCCTTCGTGGATGAGAACAGCCCGAATTTTACATTAACAATTCTTATATATTATCGTAAAATATAGCCACTGCATTTAATCATTAGTATTGTTTTAGATCGACTAGCGGTTTAACTCCACTACCACCACACACTATACAAATTGGTGTCCTGCCATCCCCGTCTCTACTACCAGTACCATTACATTTCGAACAAATGACTGCTGGCAATTCTCTAAATAAACCACCCACTCCCTTGCAAACAGGGCAAACGGGATCCTTTCCATCACGGTCTCTCGTTCCATCACCTTTGCAAAATCCACATTTAATAAATGAGCCAACTTGAACCCTAGCAAGAATCTTTCCAGCCCCAGCACAAACTGAGCATTTGGGGTTTTGACCGTCACGATCCCTTGAGCCGGTACCGCTACACCTGCCGCAAATCACTATTAGGTGAGTTGGTTGGATGTCTATTATGACTTTATGATAAATAGTTATCTGCATTTTGCCTTTTATAAGTTTTTTGGTTTAGCGCTATGAATAATAAAATACATAAATTTATAATCATTTGAAAATTAACCATAAGCCAGAACTAATCCACCCAAGCGACTCCTGCGGGGCGGGCGTCGAGTTCGGTATTGCGGATCACCCGGCGCCAGTGGCTGAAGTGGACGGTTTTGTGATCAGGGTGCCGGACCTTTCCCCGGATATAAACAGTACCTCCAAAAAGACGGACCATTTCATCGGCCACATGGGGTTTTCCCCCTGCGCCAATCCGGACCTTTTTATGGATATTATTCTTCGAATCCCGTTCAATTGCTTCCCGTTCCTCCAGGGTGGTTTCGACGAAGAACCACTCGCCTTGGCGGACGGTCCGTCCGGAGCGCTTTTTTTCAGCATCGGCAACGGATTCGCTCTTAAGGGAAGCGTGGGCGTCCTGAACAGTAGTAGCGCTATTGGGAAGCTGGGCAATAAAAAGATTGCGCTCGTCGAAACCGCAAAGGAGATGGCGTTTGTTCCCGGGAGTGGTGTGGGTGGTCTCATTCCCTCTCCAATCCCGGGTGGTAAAGGTCCGGGCGGGCTCATGAACGAGCAGGGTCAGTTGCCGGAGTTTTGGCTCGACGCTTAAGACCTCAACCCGATTGTTCTTATGGCCGGGCCAAATCCGGAAGGACTCCGGGGAGTTCTTTCTCCGGTTATTTCTCCCGATGGTCATCTGGAAGATTTCCTTGACGTCACCCCTTCCGATCGGCACGGGAAGAAGCTGGAGCTCAAGTCCGGCATCGGCAAAACGCTTTTTTAGCAGTTCCTTGGAATACATTTTTTCTCCTTCGATAAATATTAATTTAACTGATCCGATATTCCCTGTATTTCTTCGTTTCCCTTTTCCCGCACCTTGTACTGGCGGTCGCGGTAGTTCTTCCAGGAGCGGCCGCTCCTCCGGGTGATCCCCCACCGGCGGTTGCACCCGCGGTGAGGAGTGCAGAAGGGGCAGCCAATATCCTTGTTCAAAACCCGGTAGAGCTTCTCGTAAACGTGGTGGTGCGTAGTGACGGAAAACTCCTCTTTCTTCCTCATGATGGCCTCCTGAGTTAATTACTCAGAGGCCGCCGATGTTCTTCTCCATTTCTTTCCCCTTGGTTAATACTGCTTCAAATCTTTCCGAGCTTTCACTTTTTAAATAGAGCAATTTGCGTGCCACTGATTCGGGGAAGTAAATGCTTTCCTGATTCAGACAGGAGATCTCTGGTTTTGCCGTCGAATTTCCCCGGATGATTCGGTTCTTATCCCAGCCGAAATGGTCCTCTCTTCCCGAAACAAGAGAAAACCCAATAAGTAAGTTTGAAATTACCAGGTAATTCCTGCCTTGATTTTTCCGGGGGTTATATGAAGGACTGAAATAAAATATTATATGTATTTAAGTATGTTATAAGGTTAGGTGTCCCTGGCATATTAATTGCTTATTTAATATAGGGATGGTCGGAAATACACATTAAAAATGAGACAAGATAGATTAAAAAGCGCTGATTCAAGGACCCGCCTGATCTTGGTGATGCCTCCCCAAGCCGGACTGCTTGGTGGCTTTGCCTCCAGCCTTTTGAACCTGGCAAATTACATTTCATCGAAATCGCCTGATATTGAGGTTGAGATTCTGGATCTGAGCGAGTCCCACGGCTCGTCCATTGAGCCGGAGATCGAGGCAGTTCTCCGAAAGCCGGCGGCCAGGTGTTTCGCCGGGATAACCACCACCACGGCAAGCTACCAGGCGGCCTTGCAGGCCGCGGGCATATTCAAAAAGATAAAACCTGAATGCGTCACAGTTCTCGGCGGGCACCACGCGAGCGCAGATTATGAGAATGTCCTCCTATCACACCGGGACATTGTGGATGCGGTGGTGATCGGGGAGGGGGAGAAGTCCCTTTACGAACTGGTCACCCGCCATCCCGACTTCGCGCGGGTCCCGGGAATCGCCTATCTGAAAGAAGGCAGGATGACGAAGACCCCCCGGCCGCATTTTCTCGGGCCGGAAGAGCTCGACCGCCTGCCGATAACTTTCCCGGGGTTCGGTCTCGGGGCGACTCCGGGCAAGTTCGAGCACGTGACCTATGTTTCAGCCCGGGGGTGCCCTCTGCACTGCGCCTTCTGCGCGGCGGGAAATGAGAAAATAAGGGCCAAGAGCGTGGGGGCGGTCATGAAGGATATCAGGCAAATACTCAAGATGGGGTTTACGAGGATCGCCATCGAGGACAATTTTTTCGCCCAATCACCCGCGCGGACCCGGGAACTCTGCCTGGAATTGAGAAAGCTCCGGGAAAAGCGCGGCAACGGGTTCTCCTGGGACTGCCAGACACGGGTGGAATCGTTGGCGAGGCGGGGAACCATAGCGTTGCTCGAAAAGGCGGGCTGCGAGTCGGTTTATATCGGGGTCGAGTCGTTTAACCATGACCATCTCATCTACCTGAAGAAAATGAAGGATCCGGAAGCGTACCTGTCCCAATTCTTCAGGTCCGTGCTGCCTGATCTCCTGAATTCGAAGATAAACTGCTTCCTGAACCTGCAATTCGGCATGCCTGGGGAAACGGCCAGTCATGACGAGCACACGATGACGGTATTAAGGAAAATTGGGGCGCTGGCCGCCGCGAAGGGAAAGGAGATCACCATTTTTCCCCAGCTGCACGTCGTCTACCCCGGCACGGCTCATTTCCGGGAAGGGATGGCGGAGGGGCGCTTCCAGCCGGACGTGTTTGAAACCTTTACCCGTTGGGAGGCCTCCCAGACCCCAGTTCTCTTCTGGCTGGGGGAGCATTTCGCCCATGGCGCGGGGGGATTGCCGGAGGGGATCCTGGACCAGGAAGGACTAGGGAGGGGCGAATACCGGGTGAATACCGGGGCGGTCCTCAGGATCTCGGGCTTTCTCCGGGCCCTGAAGCGCATCCCGGGGGTGGGGGCTTTCGACTACGGGAATTACCTGGTAGCAGACAGAGCGGGCGAATCGATTTATCGGAAAGGGAAATTTATGGTAAATAATAGGTTGGGAAAAAAGAGCGAAAGGAGACCGGCATGAAGAAGTGGGTATGGGTCACTGGGGCAGTCATAGCGGTTCTGGCCTTGGCTTTCCTGGTTACAAGATCGAGTGGGCCCCGGGGTCAGAAGGAGATTGCGATTGCGACCCTAATGCCTCACCCCGCGCTGGACGCGGTTCAAAAAAACCTGATTGAGGAACTGGGGCGGGAGGGCTTTGTCGAGGGTAAAAACGTCCGTTACCTGATAAAAAATGCCAACGGGCAGATCCAGCTGGCTGCCAATATCGCCAGTGAGCTTTCAACCCGGAATCCAGATGTGATCGTGGCCATTACCACGCCGATGGCCCAGGCCGTGGCCAAGACTGCCCGCTCCCCGGTGGTGTTTGCCGCGGTAACCGATCCGGTTGGGGCCGGACTGGTGGCTGCCCTGGATAAAGGCGAGGAAAAAATTACCGGGACCTGCGATGCCTGGCCCTACGAGGATCAACTCAAGCTCATCCGCAAGATCAGCCCCGCTGCCAAGCGGCTGGGGGTTCTCTATAATCCGGGGGAGGCTGCATCTCAATACGGGATCAAGGAAATACGCCGGCTGGCCCCTGGCTTAGGATTTGAATTGGTTGAAGGCGCTGCCAATTCGACCACCGATGTTTACCCGGTGGCCCAGAACCTGGCGGGCAGGGTGGATGCCCTTTTTCTTTCCAGCGACAACACGGTGATCGGAGGGGTAGCCGCGGCGGTGAAGGTGGCGGTTGAGCACAAGATGCCTCTTTACGTAGGCGATAGCGGCACGGTAGAGAAAGGCGGTATGGCGACGGTTTCGGTCGGCTACTCCCAACTCGGGGTGGAGACGGGTAAGCTGGTCGGTCGGGTGCTGAAGGGAGAGCGGGGGATCCCTACGGTGGTGGGCAGGGGATCGGAGGTATACATAAATATAAAGTCGGCCGGGTTGATGGGGGTGACAATTCCCCCTGAGGTATTAAACAGCGCCACCAAGGTATACGAGGAGATAAAACAGTGAATTGGCTGGTTCCCCTGGATATCGGGCTGGTGATGGGCCTGCTGTTCGCCTGGGCGGTCATTGCCCTGGCACTCGGTTTCAGGCTCCTGAACTTCCCGGACCTGACCGTGGAGGGCTCGGTGCCATTGGGGGCGGCCCTGTTCGCGGCTTTTTCCCGGGCGGGCCTGCCCCTGACGGGATCTATTTTAGCCGCCATCGTTGGCGGGATGCTGGCAGGCTCGCTGACCGGTTTTTTGCACGTACGATTCAGGATGAACAAGTTTCTGGCGGGGATCATTGTCATTGCGATGGCGTATTCGATAAGCCTCCGGATAATGGACGCCTCCAACATCGGTCTCTTAAACCAGTCCACGGTCTTCGACCTGGTAAAACCGCTGGACGGCGTGGGCACGGGGGTTTTTCACTCCGGGACCATCCTGATTCTCCTAGTTTTTCTCGCGATTGGTTCGGTTGCAATCCTGGCGGGACTTTCGAGCCGTAGGGGGTTGAGGCTCCGGGTGGCCGGCTCCAACCCTGAATACGCACATTCCCTCGGTATAAGTGTCCCCAGAAACATAGTGGCTGGGCTTGCGATTACCAATGGTCTGGCGGCTTTTTCCGGGGTTTTGCTGGCCATGCACCAAGGATTTTCCGATGTCGGCATGGGGCAGGGGGTTTTGATCCTGGCGCTGGCGGCGATGACAATCGGGGAGAGGCTGCTTCCCGAAAAGCGCTTTCCTTTCCATGTCTTTGTGCTGGTATCTGCGATTCTGGGGAGTATCGCATACCAGGTCCTGGTCGCTTACGCGGTACGGGCCGGCCTGGCTCCCAGTGATCTCAAGTTGGCCACGGCGGTTTTAGTTCTCCTGGTTGTGGCCCTTAGGATTTCCCGGAACGGGGAACTTTTCACGGAGATGGGGGCATGAGCTTAGACAGCTTCCTGGTCATTAGAAACCTTACCGTTACGTTCTCACGATGGGGGCAAACGGTAAAAGCCATTGACGATGTGACCCTCACGATTCCGCAGGGGCAGTGGGTGATATTGGCTGGGCACAACGGTTCGGGGAAGACAACCTTGCTGAAAGCGATAAGCGGTAGACAGCTCCCGGACAAGGGGGATGTTTCGGTGAAAGGATGCCGGACGACAGAAATGTCATCCGCGGAAATGGCCGGCAGCGTGTTTCACGTGCACCAGGATCCGCTCTTGGGTACCGCACCGACGCTTACGATATTCGAGAATTTATTGGTTGCGGATGACGAGGCTCGAAGAGGTACGGCATCCCGCTCGAACTTGCTGAAGAAATACGGCGACCTGCTCGAACCCCTGGGGCTCAAGGACCGCTTGAAACAACTGGCCAGGACACTCTCCGGAGGGGAACGCCAGCTCCTGGCCTTGTTAATCGCCCGTCTTCGGCCTTCAGTTCTGGTTCTTCTCGATGAGCCGCTGGCGGCATTGGACCCGGTTAAAGCGGAACTTTGCCTGGAGCAAATCCGGAAGCTTCACGAGGCGGGGAAGACGATTCTTCAGGTTACCCACGACCCGGAGACAGCCGTTCACAACGGAAACCGAACAGTGGCTCTAGCCAATGGGAGGATTGTCTATGACGAGTTGGAGGGGAACCGGGAGCCGGAGGCCATTAAAAAATTCTGGAATTTAGCCAGATAAAAAATGGAAACAAGTAGGCCAATTAGCGGAAGAACACCCGATGCCGAAACTAGGCACCGGATCGAACTGATCCGCGATGGGATGATCGGGGCGAGTTTTTACTTGCCCGACCCGGCTATCTTTATCTACCCGTTCACGGATTATCTTTCCCTTTTGTTCCAACGTCCGCTTGTCTTTTCTTTCTGGAAGAACGATGTATGCGTTTTTTCATCTTTTTCTGATCACTATTTTCGAGAAGTGATCGGAGATATCTGGTGCAAAAAGCCAGCAGCTTCAATAAGGATCCCGAAAACGTCATATTCTTTGACAATTTATAAATTTTCAACCGACGATATCAATCCGGAAAAAGTTGAGAAGAAGAAAGACGGCTTGCGGCGTTTTAAAGCAAACTTTCTCTCGGTTGATTCCAAGGCGATGGGGATCGTTTCCGACCTTTTTTCCTCGGAAAAACTTTTTCCGGAAGGCTTTTTCGGCACGGTGGAAGCTTCCCTGGGAACGGTTCACCAACCGGAAAGCTACGCTTTGCCCCGCGAAACCATGCCTTTAGATTACCGGGAGACACTGGATTTATTAAAGCCGATGAGAGGTGTCATTGACGAGGCTTTTTTCGAAGCCATCAAGTCAAATCATTTAAAAATTAACAAGGGAAAGGTTGACCTGACCAATGTTTTCGCCGCGGTCAGGACCGTTCCGGGCCCGGCTCCGCGGTACCACGAGGCGTTCTTTTATACCGCGGGATTGCTGCTTTCGGAGAGGCAGAAAACAGAACTTTCCGCTTTGTTTAAAAGTGGGTGTGGGTTGGATAAGAAAGTTGAAAAGGGCAGATGCCCTGCCGGGTGCGGGAGTGCGGAGGAATGTATCCTGAACCTAGAGTACCCGCTCGGGACTCATTCACGCTCGGTGGCAGACTGCGTTTATTCGTCTGGCATAAATGACTTTGGCCGGGAGGCGAGCGACCAGATATGGGACGTAGTTGGTAAAGAAGATCTAGACGATAAGAAGCGACGACTGGTGGAAGAGTGCGTCTATCCAGAAGGACAGTGGCTATTCTATACCCCGATTCACGTAGGAGGAACCCCTTGGCCCGCAATATTTACTTTTACACCCAAGGACCCGTCTTCAGGAAAGAATATATGGAGTTGGGGGCATAACTATAGTTTTTACCGGGATGTTCTGCAGAGAACCGCTGCCATTATCCGCCAGGAAGCCCTGGATATTTACAAAGACCTGGTAGCCGAAAAATTAGTCGGGCACATAAAATCCTGGTCCATTTCGGAAACCCAAATAATCGAGAGGGTCAATAATGACTGGCAGAAACTTGCTCAAACCTATCCTTTCCCTATCGTCGTATTAAAACCTGATGACAGCGGGAAGCTGGAACGCCTGGATGTTCCCGGCCGTGGCCAGTTCTGGATTGCCGTACATGACAATCCGTATTTTCCCCGCCAGGTTTCCTGGGGTATTCCTGGAAAAAAAGAAATCGCTTCAAGGTGCAAAAAAGAAGTGCTTAATTACAGCACGATTGAAGCTTTTATGGAGCAAAGCGCAACGGCGCACACATCACATCTTCTCAAGGTTCCTTTAAGAATTTTGAAATCCATTGCCAAGGCCGGAACTACCCCCCAAGTTAGGGACACATTGTTCCAGCAAATTGACGATATTCTGGATATGCACGAATTTTCAACTTTTATGATCAGTTCGAAGAGGAGGGATAATTTCCGCCGGGAAAATATTGAGCAGGCATCGGGGATTGAATTCAAGAATTTATTCCGCCAGCTATTGGACCGGCGACTGGTCCATTTGTCTGAGCCGGAAGTGTCAGGCAACCGTGCGTCAGGTTTGGTGAAACTGATCGAAAACCGTCGAATATTTATTGATTTGCCTGACGAGCGCAATCTTAAAGAGGTTAAAGTAAAGTATTTCCGTAAGCTTTTGATAATGTCTTTTGATGGGTTGATTTCAAATGCATTACGCAATATTGATAGGGACAATCCGAAAATAAATATTTTCCTGTCTGGAATGGGTCCAACCCCAGGAACCAAGATATTTCTGATCATTGAAAATACAGTTTCCGTCGGAGAAATAAAACTGAAGAAAATCGTAGATAGCCTGAATTCAGGGGGGCCAGACATAGTTGGGGTTACAACTATTCATTGGGCATGCCGGGCCTGCTGGGATTCCAATCCCTGGTGGGAAATTATTGATATAGAAGGGAAACCCGGCATTCGGGCCATAATACCAATTGCGGAGGTGAAGATATGAAATTGCGGATTTTATGCCTTGATGATTATCCTCAAACTGTTGGCAGCGACCCCCTAGACAAGGTTTTTTGCCCTTTACTCACAAGCGGTGCTATTCCGACTCTGGAGGGAGGTGCCGCATCTCCATTCTTAATCAAAGGATTCGGGGAAGATTCAATCGAAATCGAGCTATTTTCCAACCAGGGAACCAAGCCCGAAGACGTGGTTAAGGAAATCGAAAAAAAATATAAAAGAGAAAATATTGATCTGGTTCTTCTTGATGATAACTGGGGCGCGGGTGATAGTTTTGCGGGACAGGAAATATTGCTCGAACCGGTTTTGAAACATATCAAGGGTATTTCCGAAGATTTTCCCTTGGTAGCTATTTTTACGGAGCATTGGACAGATGAAGATAGGATCGGAAAAATCGAAAAACTATTCCGGACGTATGGTTTAAACCGCCGGCGGATTACGGGTCTATCAAAAACTGATACTGGGAGCCTTCGTCTTCTTTTCCAGCGGATAATCTCGGAAAAGGCACACCATGCCAAAATCATTGAAATTCAGAAACAACTGGAATCGGAAAAGGAAATAGCGCATAGCCACCTGGGGCTTCTGGAACATGTCAGGCAATTTGTGGGTATGAACGACGTTTTGCTGTCACTTGGCTTCGCGACTGAGCCATTTTTCCAGTGGGCCAGGGGAGAATATGAGTCTCTGCCGGTTCAGCTCCGAAGAGAATTTGTCACCGGGGTAATGATTGAAGGAGAACCTGGAACCGGCAAGACGTCGCTCTGCGAAGCCGTAGCCTCCGCTTTTCGTAGTGAAGCGGTTCTTCCCAAGACCCTAGGGCCAATGGAAAACCCGCAAAAATGGCAAAAGCCGTTGGAGGAAATGATCAAGGAATTCTATGGCAGGGCGTTAAAAGAAAGCGTGACGGTAATCATCGCGGATGATTTGGTCTGGCCGACAATCAAGGGCATGGAAGGAGGATTGGCTGCGGATTGGATGTCATACATGAATACCCTGCGCGGTTGCATCGATGATGCCTATCTGATTAATCATAAAAAAAATCCAACGGGATCAATCGTTAAAAAAATTAAAGGACAATTCAAAGGTAAAATATTGTGGTTATTTGCCCGTAATGCCGATGAAGATGTGGGAGAAATGTTTTCACCTCTACGGGACAAGTTGATGGTTTTCAATTTGCGGTTTCCGAAGTCACCCGAAGATCGGTCTGCCATCCTGTTGAATTACGCCAAACGCAAATCTTGTAGCATTGGACCGGAAGCGCTGGCAATGGCCGTACGGGAAACCATGGGATATAACGGTCGGGACCTTATCGGTGATGAAATGGCAAGCAGAGGCTTTTTGCGCTTTGCGGTAAGACGTGTCCAGGAAAGAGAGGAAGAGAGATATCGAAAAGGCAAGAAAGAGCTTGATATGACAATAACGGAGGATATTGTCCGGGATTGGCTTAGGAGTAGCGAGCACAAACAGATCATCTCAGAATCAAAGAAAGATCGGGCAACGTTCGGAAATGCCGGCAACGAGGTTCCGGAAAGGGATAAAGATGACCAAGGGGATATTGATGATGTTCAATTTGTAATCCCCACTGGGGCCGACCAGAGCAGCGCGGATTTTCGGACGGTGATGTCGTATATAAAGCTGTGCCTGAAAATGACAAGAGAATCCGCCGGGAAGAAACGCCTGACCCTGAAAATGATTGATGAACACTTTCCAAAAAAAGGCAGATTCAAGGCCTACATTAACGCCAATCCGGAAATATTCGTCATGTGGGTCGAGTGCAACCGGGGAAAACTCGTCGGGATAATCCCTCTGCTGTCGCAAAACCGAAAAGTCGAGCGTTTGTTAAGAGAAAAAAATCTGCTTTGATTTAACCTTCACGTCTTTCATTTAAAAAATTGGACAAGGTTTACCCGAAGGTAAACCTTATTTTTTTCCCCGACCGAGGGAGATCGCCAGAATTTACCTTTGGTAATTTCGAATTTACGAGTGGCCATGGGAATTCTTCGCCGAAGAAGGCATTGTTTTGAGGCTAATCGGATAACCCACCGTTTTTATTAGGAAATTGCAAAACATCTATGCCAAGGCACGATACTTGCGAATTAATAATGACGAAAGGGATGGAAAACAAGCTGGGCGGGGTCCAAAGGATCCATGGTACAGCTGAAAAAGAAAAGGGACGGGTTTGTTTATAAAAAAAGGAGCGCAATTGCGGAATGGAGGAGAGGTACCTTGGAAGGCCCATAACCTTCAGACGTGGGTTCGAATCCCACTTCCGCAACCAAATTAATTAAAGCAACCGGGATGGAAGTAATCATAAGGAGGAGAGATGGGTAAAGCCAGGGAAAGAAGGATAAAAAGCAGGGAGAAATATCTTTCCAGGCTGGCGGAAAGCAACCCGGCCAAGTTTTCCAAGGAATGGACCAAGCGGCTGGTGAGCTGGTCAAACGAAGCCTGGGCAAGAGCAAAAGCTCCATACGATGTCAGGGTAAAGCCGGCCTTCGAGATTGTTGATCATGCTATGAACCAGGTTCGGGCCTGTGGGGAAAAGGCCATGGAGATCGAAGGGGAAAACACCAGGGGCGTCTTGAATAACGAATGC
>Ga0315289_10007530_pt1 | contig 15841 bp, 2 predicted proteins | sample YL17G11_40_MG_FD_203452 | JGI IMG/M metagenome (GOLD analysis project Ga0315289, IMG submission 203452) | Sediment microbial communities from Yellowstone Lake, YNP, Wyoming, USA - YL17G11_40 | ecosystem: Environmental > Aquatic > Freshwater > Lake > Sediment | place: USA: Wyoming | collected... | reverse complement strand
GACCGTGCGGTCAACGCCGACATCCACCATGACTTTTTCGGCGGTAAACCGGGCTTTGGGCTCAGCGCCGGCGCCTAAATAATTCAAAACCGAGTTTTCTATGCCCGACGGCATGATGGCTATGCAATACTTTTGGGAATTAATAACATAGCCCCACATGGCGTTGGTACTATCGTAATAATACTGATGAAATACGACCGCACCGTAACGGTTAATATAATCCGGATTGTCTTTGCACCATTGTTCGGCGTATTCTTGAGAAAACGTGGAATAGGCCTGGTCGGATAGATATATCAAGCCCTGACCGCCGAATCGCGCGGTAAGGTTAACGATCCTCGAGGTATAAGAAGCGTAAGAAAATTTATGGGTACTTACGTTCCCTTTTTCTACCGTAACCACACTTGCCTGCTTAGCGTTCGGGTCGACTTCGCGGTAACCGGTAACCTGGCCGGCGCCGTTATAGTTTGTATAAACACGGTCAAAAGTCTGGTCCAGTCCCAAAGCCGTCTCGTGAGCGCGCCAGGAAAACTGACGGCCGCTGGAATCGTAAATAATATTGGAACAATCGTTGGAATTAGTCATATCGCCGGTGCCGGTATGGGTGGTCTGGGTATCGTTATAAGCAATGGCCAGGCCGTTACTACCGTAGACGATGCCGGAACGTTTTGTGTCCATGGTCACATTTAGGCCGTCGCCGGTCTGATGCTGGGTCTCGTGATAAGCCAAAACACGGCCCCGGGAATCGTAAGCGTCGTTAACGCGGCTGACGTGGGTCCAGACTCCGGCCGCGGCGCTCTGGTTTTGGGTATCCTCTACATAACTAACAACCAAGCCGGTCGTTGAATCGTAATTGGTGCTCTGGCGGTTGGTAACCACGGTAATGTCTAACCCGGATCCGATAGTGTGTTCAGTCTGGGAATAGCTTAAGGTTTGCGCGTTTTGATTATAAGCAATACCGCGGCGGCTGACTAAAGTCGAAGCGCCGGAGCTGGAACTGGAATTCTGGTTTTCATCGTAACCGCTTTCCAGGCCGTCGGAATTAAAAGCGATGACGTTATGAGTACTGGTAGAGCGAGTATCAAGGCCGGCGCCTTGGCGGGTCTCGGTTTGAGTGTAGCCGGTCTGTCTACCGGTTAAATCGTAATTTATCGCGCAACGGTTGACGCCTATTGCAACCCCGGTTGCGTCGCTTGAACTGGACTGCTCACTGTAACCGGTCACCAGACCGCGGCTGTCGTAACTGGTCGAGGCGCGCACCGCCAGGGTGATCGTATCAATACTTCCGGCAACGCGCTCCTCTTGCTGGCGATAACTCGCCAGCCGGCCAAAGGAATCGTAAGTCATGGCTGAACGATTGACCGTAGTGGTTGCGCCGTTGGACCGGGAAACTTCGTTATATCCGGAAATATTATCGAAGCGGTCATAAGTGATATTGGAACGGTTAGTTTCGCTGACCGCGTTTACGACCTGGCCCCGACGAGCCTCGCGGCACTGGTAAGCCAGCTGGCGGCCCAGGCCGTCATAAGTAAGGCCGGAATAGGTGTCAGTGGTAACCATCGCGCCGGCTGCGGCAGAAGTCTGGGTATCGAGCCAGCCGGTACGCTGGTTGAGACCGTTGTATTTAATATCGCTAAAACTTTCAAACGACCATTGCGCCAGCCCGGGGCCGGTTTGGCTGGTCTTTTCGCTATAGTTGAGAAGCTGCCCCTGAAAATTGTAGACCGGCGGTGCGCGGTTGCCGTTGGCATCAACGCCGAATTCTTTGGCGATCACCAGATCAGGCGAACCGGCATCATGGTCGATCTCGCGCGAATAAGTCTCCCAGCCCAGGGAGTTTGACTCGATACTTTTGTCGGATGAACGCTGTATTTGCCACGAACCATTTATCCAGGCCGAAACCTGGCTGTGCCGGCTTGTCGCGTTGCCGAATACGTCGAAATTGCCGTTGGTCAAAACTGTCTGCTTAGACGCTTGAGCGTCAGCGGCGTAATTCGTGCTGGTCTGCGCAGTCAGGCGGCCTTTTGCGTCGTAAGTATTGTCGTTAGTGATCCGGGAGGCCGGCGCGGAAAAGTCGCCGGGCAGGAAAGTCGTAATGGTCTCATGCCGGGTATTACCGAAATTATCGAAATCAGCGCTTTGCGAAACAATGCGGTTGATCAGCTGGTAAGCGTTGCCGTCCCAGGTGTAGGTATTGGATACCGCGCGGTCGGCCCAGCCAAAAGCGGCGTAGGCGCCAAAATTATTGGTCCGCTCGATTTTGATCTGCCCATCAATCAAAGTGGTCTGCCGCAAACAATTGCCTAAAGGATCGTAGCTGGAAGAAACGCTCTTGCGCTGGCAAAGGCTGCCGGAGGGATCAAAAGAATCGATCTGGGAAAGTAAAGGTTTGTTGCTTGCGCCGGAGATCAGGTTAGTGACGACTTCACGGCCAAGCGAAGTCCCGTCCGGCAAAAAGTCAGCCGCGCTTTCTACCCGGCCCTGCCAATTAAGCGTGTTACTGGTTTTTTTAAGGTTGGATGATCCGTCATCGGCGATGCTAAAATATTTAGTTTCCTGCTTGACTGCCCGGCCCTGGCGGTCAAACGCCGAATTGGCCTGCTGGCTGTAAGCGGTTTTTATTTTATCGAAGCCGGCGAAAACGTAAGTGGTTTGAGCAACACCGGCGGCCAGACCCCGGCTATTAAGGTTGGTGAAAACTTTTTCGTCAAAGCCTATGTTCGTATTGTTTTTACCTTGCGTCAAGATCTGCTGGCTAGTGATAAAACCGCGGCTATCCAACTGATTGGCGGTGGTAACGGTTTTAAGACAGTCGGTCTTAGCCAGATCGCTATATATCGCGCTAACGCTTTGGCTGGGATTGCCGCTTAATCGGCTGGCGGTGTTGGCCGGATCAAAAGTATTTTCGTTATCAGTGAAAGAAGTCAAGTTCCGGCGCTCAAGGTCGCTGTAGGCGCTGATTTGTTCGCTTAGCAGGTTGCTGTCCTGGTCATAGGCTGCCACGCGCCGGGATACGCCGTTGAACTGCCAACTGCCATTTTGCCGGAGGTATTCGTTAGTGTCGCTTTGCCTGACCTGGCCCTGGCTGTCAAAAGCCTGATTAATGATCTCGATCTTACTGCCGACGTCAGCGGCCAGTGACTCTTTGGTCTCTTGCGTCAGGCGGCCATAATCGTCGTAAGCGTAAGAACTGGTGATCGCGGGCAGCGCCTGATCCGCGGCTTGAACGATGTCCCGAGTTTGCGCAAGGCGGCCGTGGGAATCAAATTTAAGGGTCTGGACCGACTCCTCGGCCAAAGCCGTACCGTCCGCGGCATAAGCAGCGATTTTTTGACTACTGACCCGGTTGCCTGAATCAAAAGCGGTATTGGTAGTGACTTCCCAGCCCAGGTTTTCGCGTTGACCATTACTATCGGCCAAGGCCAAATGTTCGGTCTTATATTGAGTAAGCCGGCCGTTTCCGTCAAAGGCCTGGTTAGTGACTTTATCGCAGGAAGTCTCGACGTACTGACCAAGGCCGGGCTTGTAGAAATAGTCAGTGGTCCGGCTTTCCTTTATATTACCCAAGCCGTCGTAAGAATCGACCCGGGTCTCCTCTATGCTTTTGCGGTCAAGCACAACTTGACCGTTCTGGCTATCCACGGCCTGCTCGCTCACGGCGTCTTTGCGAAAGAAAAGGCGGCCGAGCTGGTCGTATTTTATGTCTTGCAACGTAGTCTTGGTGGTAGTTTTATCGCCGTCTTTAGTGAGTTCAGTCTCGCGCGCGACCTGGCCCAGATCGTTGTAAGCATCGACCTGACGCTCGCGGGTATAACGGTAATCAATACCGGCGGCAGTATCCCGCTCATGGACCGATTCTAAAGTGTATGTCTGACGAGCCTGGCTGTCATAACGAATATCCGCCAGGTCGCTGGTAACCGTGACTTTAGTGCCCTGAGTAAAGACCGCGGTCTGACGCACGACCTGGCCCAGGCTGTTGTAAGCGTCAAAAGTGGTCTCCTGTTTGTAATTGCCGGATGAATCCGGGCCGGTTTCAATGATATTTTTGGCGATCTTACGCAGGCGGCCAAGATCACCGTATTCGGCCGTGACTTTGGCGCTGACAGTTTTGTTGGGGCTGGAAAGATCGCGGGAAGTCTCGTTCCAACTGATCTCCTGGCCCAGATCGTTATAGGTAATATCATCGCGATCGGATTCGTATTGCAGGACAAGGCTTGAGCCGTCGGTAGAATAACGTTTGCCGCTGTCATGCTGTGAGCTTACCCGGCCAAGGTCGTCGTAAGTGGTGGTTATGGTAGATGAGACTATCAGATCAGGCGCGTCGGATGAGCTTAGAGTCTGCTCGCAGCGGATCACCTGGCCGAAAACGTCGTAGAAGTTTTTCTGGTCGGTCTGGGTGTCATGATCCAGGCTTTGGCCGTCGTCGGGCTTGCTCTGGTCGTGGGTGTCGGTGTGGGAACTGGTGACTTGCGCCAGGTCGTTATAGAAATTCCTGACCTGACTTGAAGTCTGTTTATCCGGAGATGCCGCGCTTATGCTGGTATCGGCCCAGCTGGTGGCCAGGCCCGAAGCGTCATAAACGAAATCTTTACGACTGCCCACCGTCTGATTGATCACAGTTTCGGCGCCGGCATCAGCCACAGCCACGTCTTTTATACCGTAATCCTCGGTTTTAATCATGCCCGCCGTATCGTAGGCGATATTGTCTACTTTGTGATAACGTTTCTTTTTCGGCGCCTGGGACGTGATGATGGTCTCCTGGTACGACTTAGTGCGGCCGGCCGGCCCGGTGTCGCCGGCGCCGTAATAAGCGATATCGTAACGGTGAGTGCTGGTTGAGATTTCCGACGCCTTGCCGCTTACGGTATTGACTGTACGGCTATTTTCGCGGTACTCGTTAAGCCAGCCGCCGAGAGCGTTGTAAGCGCCGGCAAAACTTACGCCATTACCGGCCAGCCAATTGACCGTAGTTTGAGTATTCAAACCGGCCAGCGTTCCGGTACCGGTTTCGCTGGTATTATCGCGATAAGCGATCAGCTTGCCGCGTGTATCGTAACCAAAAACGTAGGCGTCAGGCCGGCCGGAACCAGCCTGCCAAATATCTTGGGTGGTCTTGGTCCAGCCGGCGTGGCCGGATGTAATAGTCTTGGCGGTGTCGCTGTAATAGCGGCGCAGGCTGCCGTATTGCTGACTATATTGATTTTGAGCGCGGGAAATAAAGCTATTGCCTAAACTGTCAATGCCGCTTGCGGTCTCGGTCTCATCCGCGGCTTTACCGGGCTGATCCAGCAGACGGCCAAATTCATCGTAATGATAGTTAGTGGTTGATTCAACGGTAGACGCGGCTTTATCGTTAGCGTTGATCGATTTTACCGTGCTGGTAGATGTAACCACTTTGGCGCTGGAACGGATGATCTGGTAAGTCTGCTCGGAAACGCTGGAAGTCTCGGCGCCATAACTGTCTTTAGTGCTGGAGCTGCCCCAGCCGGCTGTGCCGATCAAAACACCAGCCAGATCATAGCGATAATCAATCCCCGACTTGGCGCTGGTGGTAGAACCGTCAAGATTGGTAGTGACCGAATCGGAAAGGCTGGTATGCTGTTTGGCTTTATCGGCGATCGCGGTATATTTCTGCTCCTGGGTAGTTTTAGTAATATTGCCAAAACCGTCGTCAGAGGTCATGGTCGAAGCGCTGTCAGCGGCCTTATCCTCGCCTGTCACCAAATGCCCTTGCTGGTCGTAATGATAAACCGTTTGACTGCTGCTTTGGCTGCTGGAACCGTCGGCATTGCGGGAAGTCGAAACGCCGGATTCCTTCACCTGTTTAGCCTGATCAAGATAGATCGCGTAATCCTGGACAGTATCGCTATGGGATTTGTTGCCATAACCGTCGTCGTAATCGGAAATGCCGCGGCCCTGCGCGGTTTCCAAAAAGCCGTTAGCCGCGTTGTAAGTATAATCAACCGTTTGCTTGGTCTGGGAACTTGAACCGTCGGCACGATAAGCACTGCCGGCAGTAAGGCTGGTAACGGTTTTAGCTTTGCCGGCAAAATCAAGCAAGCTTTGGCTCTGGTGCGAATAACTGATACTGTCCACGGATTCATACGACTTTCCGGCCTGGGCCAGACCGTAGATGTCGGCCAGACGGCTGAATTCAGTATCAAAACCGCTAAAGTCTATAGCTTGCGGCTGATCACCCTCATAAGAATAACTGTCGCCGGAAACTTCGCCTTTAGTCACTAAGCCTTTATCGTCATACTTGTACGCCGTGTCGCTTTGGGAATACGTCGCGCTGTTATCAGCATTAACGCTGATAGTATCGCTTGAGGAAGTGTTAAGTCTGGCCTGGCCGCAGACCCTCTGATAATCCTGGGTTAAATGGGAAAAGCTTTTATCGCCAAAACCGTTGTCGGACTGCGAATATCCCGAACCCTGTCCGGCACCCTCTTTCAGGAGCCCGCTATCATAATAATCGTAATCAACCGTCAAGGAAGAGTTAACCGATGAGCCATCAGGATTGCCGGCGGTCGAATCGCTGGTGTTTGTCAGAAGACGGGCCTGACCAGCGATGTTTTTGTACTCCTGGGTGATTACAGTGTCGGTTGTGCCGCCGAAAGAATCAACGGAATTAGAAAAGCCTTTGGCCTCGGCAGTATCCAGGATTATCGCCGGACCGTGGGCGTTTAACGGTACATAGTCGTATTTAGTAGTCAGTTCGCTGTGAGTTTTGGTCAAGTCAACGTCAGCCGAGTCGGAAACGTTGGTGGTAACGTCCAACAAAGCCTGGTTATTGACGATGTTGTAATTTTGAACGCTTTGCGAAAGGCTTGTGCCGCCATAACCATCCTTGCTATTCGAGGTACTGCTGCCGGACGCCGCTTTAAGCAGGCCGGTATCGTAATATTGGTACTCGGTAAGGCTATTACCTTCAGAAGCGCTGCCGTCTATATTGGTCGAAGAACTTTGCGTGTCAACTTTTGCCAGCTTAGCTTTATCGAGGATTATCTGGTAGCTCATTTGGGAACTGCTCTGGGTTTTATTGCCAAACCCGTCGTCGGAATCAGCCTGGGAGATCCCCTGACAATCCTGGAGACGGCCGTTATGGTCGTAAGTGTAAACGGTGTACTCGTTACCGGAACTAAACGAAGTATCGGCGTTTTGGCTTGAGGTCCGCGACAAGTCGGCGCTAAGGCGGCTTGAGCCGGCGAACACAGTGTAAAGCTGCTGGCTTGCGGTCTGCGACTTGTTGCTGTAAAGGTCAATGTCGACGCGGGTGGAATCGGAAAAAGTGTGGATCATGAAACCCGCGTTGTCGTAAAACGATCGGCTGGTCTGGCTGGCAGCACCGCGGGAACCGCCGGCGGTAACATAAGTACCCTGGCTTGAACTTTTAGTCAAACGAGCTTGGTTGTCAATGATCAGGCCGTATTCGGACGTGCCCAGAGACTGCGCGATATAACCAAACCCATCGTCGCTGGTAGAAGCCACCAGGTCGCGGCCTGCGAGTAATTTAGCGTCCGCGCTAAATCGGCGCCAGGATAAAGTATCGTTGGTATTTTGGGAACCGTCGGCGCTCACATTGATCGTCTGGCTGCGGCTTAAGGCCTGTTCCCCGCAAGCGGAATAAAACGCGTCCACAAGTTTGGTCAAAGTATAGCCGTCTTCTCCCTGGCGCGTGCTTTTTTCGCTGTAACCGGATAATTCGCCCAGACTGTTATAAGTAATACTGTCACGCAGGGTAGTGACTTTGGGGGTAACCACGCTCACTGTCTGTTCATCCAGAGTCAGCAGGGCCTGCTCCACCATCTGCGCTAAGGTCTTATCCGGATTAGCCGCGATTATCTGTGCCAGACTATCCGGGGTAAGCGCTTGGCCTTGATAATAATAAGTCTGCTGGACCGCCTGGCCCTGGCTGTAAGAATTGGTCAGCCGGCTATACAGACGGCCGGCCGTATCGTAGCCCAGATGGACTGTTTCGTAATCAGTAAGATCGTCACCAGCCTTGTTTAATCCTTTCACCATATCCTGATAACCGGCCGACTCACCCAGGCCATTATAAGTCTGACCGCGGCGCTGGACGCTGGAAACCAGCTGGTAATCAGCCGCGCCGCTTTTACGATAAACCGCGGTATTACTGTCGATCTGGCGGCCTTTAACATCGTAAGTAAGACCCCAACTTTGAGTTTTATATTGCAGGCCGGCTTTGGTCTGGGAATCGGCGTAGGAAACTACTTGATCAAGGTCATTATAGGTGATGCCGCAACGTAAACTGACGTCCCGGGAATCCAGAGACATGCTGGAATATTTACGTTCAAGTATGCCGCTAGAAACCAAGTCATCCAGGGTTTTTCCCGGGTTGGCGCCGGAAATCTCGGACAATGCCTGACCGTCTAAGGCCTGGCCGCCGAAAAAGTAAGACGCTTGTTGAGTGGTGCCCTGTTGAACCGTGGCCTGCTGATAACTTAACCGCCGCTGTTTGGTATCATAGATTATGTTGCTTTGGTCAACCGTCGCAACATTGTCTTTTTGATCCAGGGAAGTGGTGATCTCGCGGCTGGCGGTAACCAACCCGAGGTCGTTATATACCAGGCCGCAGGCAAGGCTGCGGCTGTGCTGGTCCAGAGTGGCCCCTGCCGCGGTGCCGGTTTTTGCCAGATCCGTGAAGTAAGCTGACTGCCGGCCTTCCTTATTATAGAGCACGCCCCAGACCCGGGAATCAGCGGTCACTGAATCACTGTCAGAGGTCTGGCGATCATGCCAACCGGTTAAATAACCGGCGGCATAGCTGGAGCTAAGCCGGTGGGTAAGGATATCAGTGCTCACCCCTAAAACGCCTAAGCTATAACCCTGCGCCAGACTGCCGCAGGTATAACCGTGCTGCAAGCCTAAACCATTATATGTGATGCCGGAATACGTCGCGGTAGTTACAAAATCATCGCGAGTCTGACGATCAATATATCCCGCAGCCCGCAGTTGCCGATCATAGCTGATGCCGGAACGCTCTAAGCGCGTAGTTTGCGAATAAGTCGTGCCGGATTTAACAAGCTTACCTGAATCATCAAGCATACCGGCCGCAACATCAGCAGCAACGGCTTTGAACTTAGCCGTAGTGTTTTGGGTAAAACCTTCCAGCAACCCGTTATCGTCGTAGCCGCCGGCCTGCCAGGTTACGATGTTAGTCTGACGGTTGCCGGCCGCAGTGTCGGTCTCCTGGTAAGACTGCAACAGTCCGCGGTCGTCGTAATGAATACTTTCTCTTTTTGTAGAAACCGTTTCGTCGATATGCGCGCCGGCCAAAGCGTCCTGAAAGGCTTGTTTTTGCGCGGCGGCTAGGTCGTCATAATCCGCGGGTAAAGCCGGAACGATATTGCCGGCAGTACGCACTGTTTGAGCAAAGCCGGCGACCTGCCAATCACGGTTAAAGCTTGCTGCCTTCCAATCAGTCGTCCGGGTGATCAAAGAATCGCTGCTTTTATCCTGACTGCTGGCAATAGTCTGGTAATGTTTCAAAAGACCGCGAGAATCGTAGGAATCGGCAAAAGCCTGCCAGTCAGTAGTATCGATTTCACCGGTTGAATCGGCGCCGGCAACATCTTCCTGGCTATGGTACTTGATTAATTGGGCTAAATCATTATATTGCGCGCCGCTCCAGGAAATATCCGTAACTGTTTTGGCCGGGTCAAGCCGCTTTTCCTGATACGCCGACAACCTGCCGGACTGATCATAACGGATATTGCAACGGTTGACATCAGTTGCCCCGCCCTGACTATTGGTATTTTGTTCGCGATAATCCGATACTTCATTGAAACCGTTATAGCTTGAACCCGCGCGGACGATTTTGTAAACCCCGCGGCCAGCATCAAAACCGTTCTCCTGGAAAGTCAGCAGACGGCCGGAAAAATCGTAATCGCCGGCAGTCCAAGTCTTTTGATAAATATTGCCGGCGGCGTTGCCGCTTTCAGAATAAGCAAACAAGCAATCGGTATTATCGTAAACTTTATATTTGATGTTTTGCCGCTTGAGATCATAAGGCCCGCTGGAACTGCTTACGCCTTTTTCGCTGTAAGACTGCAGGCGTCCGTAGAGATCATAACCGGACGCTTGCCAGGTGCGGGAAAGCTCGCCGGCATTAAGGCTCTCGCCCTCTTCCTTATAATAGGCGACCAGCCCCAATTTATTGTAATCAATGCTGTAACGGCGCAGAGTCTCATCCTTATTTTGAGTTTGATCGCCGCAGACGGCCTGGCCGCTGGTCTTTTGCGTAAAGGCTTCAACCAGGCCCTGGTAAGTAAAATCATCGGCCTGCCAATTGACCTGATAAACCGCGTTTAAGCCGTCGGAATTAGTCTGGGTAGTTTGAGCAGTATATTGGTCCAGGAAACCGTAACTGTTGTAGCGGGAACTTATCCGCCGATCAACCGTAGTGTTGTGACCATCGCTGGAAGTCTCGCGGTAACCGTAGAGCCGGTTTTTAGAATCATAAATGCTGTCCGCGACCTGCGCGGCCTGCCGGGACACTCCGTCTCCGCACTGTTTATCAATGGCCTGGCCATAACTGTTGACGCGGCCCAAACGGTCATAAGTGATATCCGAACGCGTTAGTGTAGAATCTGTGGCCAGGACCTGCCTGCCGGCAGGCAGGCCAGCGCCGGTCTCTTGGTCGCGCTGGCTAAAAGCGCTCAACTGACCGGTCCTCAAATAACCAAGCGCTTTCCAGGCGGTCAGAGTGATCGCGTCCGGCGCGCTGTCACTGGATAGGCTTTGCTTGTATATGTTGACCTGACCGAATTTATCGTAAGTGATGTCATAACGCTCGGTCTGGCTCTTGGTATAAAACTTGCGGTCTTTGGAACGCTCGGTCGTGGTCTCGCTAAAACCGCTGATCTGGCCAAGCCGGTTGTAAACCGTATTTTTACGCAGGGTGGTCGTAACATTCTGCTGGGCGGAATCGCAGCGGCTCAGGTCCTGATAAACAATCAGCTGGTAAAGCGAATTGTAGACCATCTTGGAACGCTGTAAGGTCGTGGTCAGGCTTAAATCCGGACCAGTCTCCAAAGTGGTCTGGGTAAAACCGAGCAACCAGCCGTTAAGATCGAACTTGTCGGCATGCCAATCGATCACAGTCGTCTTGTCCGGTTCAAAGCTGTCAGTAACGCTATCATGGTAAACGATCAAGCGCTGGCCATCATCATAGACCATGCCGGAACGCTCAGTGGTAACACTATAATTCAATTCCTGGCCCTGACCCGAACCAAGCGCAGTAACGGTCTCACGGTAACCAATCACCTGGTCTTGGCTATAGTCGGTGCGCTGGCGATTTATCGAGCTGACCGCTTGCAGCACGTCAAGATCATTTTGTTCAAACTGGCTTTGCAGCTGATCGAAACCAAAGACCCGTCCGTAATTATCGTAGCTCATCCGGGAAAAATCGCTGCGGCTGACCAAATCCGGGCTGGCTGAAGAAACCGTCTGCTCGCTGTAGGAAACGAGTTCGCCTTTACGGTTATAGCCAGATGCCAGACGGCTGGTCGAAGCGGTAAAATCAATGACCTTGCCCAAACTGTCAAAACCTGAAGTCTCGGTCTGGTCCAACCAACTGGTAAGCTGATCGAAACTGTTGTAGGCGGCCTGCGACCAGGTGGTCCGGCGGTTCAAAGTATCCGTAGACAATAAACTGTCCTGGCTGTACCCGATCAGCTGACCGTTAACATTGTAGGCCATCCCGCTGCGGCTGGTTTGAGTCACGATAGCTTTGACGCCGTATTCAGTGCGGATCTGGTTATACGCGGTCTGCTGGCCCAGACCGTTGTAAATAATATCTTTGGTAGCCAGGTCATATTTGCTGCCGTCTAAAGTGGTCGCATTCTCTTCCTGGCTGATCATCTGGCCTAAAAGATTATAAACGATGCTGGTCACGTTGCGGTCAGCCACGGCCTTGCCATCGTCACCGCGGTAAGCTGAATTAAAAATGGTCTCGTTATAGCTATAGGCTTGTTTGAGACCGTTATAGCGCAAGTTGTTGCGCGTCACCAAAGCATAAGCGTCGGGACTGACCGCGTCCGTAGTCTTGTCGGCGTAGCCGATCAGCTCGCGGTCGGCCGAATAACGACAATCACTGCGAATGGTAGTAACACTATGGTCAAGCCCCTCGCCGATGGTGCGGACAGTCTGGGAAAACCCGGATAAACTGGTATCCTGGCGATCAGTCTGGGTGACTAGCTTAAGGATCTGCTTACCAGCCGGATCATATGCCTGCTCGACTACCTGCTCCTGATACTGGCGAAGCTGACCGTCAGATGAATAGCGGGCATTACCCTGGATGGTCTGACGCGTATAGTTTATGCTGTTACCCTGGCTGTCTTTGCCCACGGTGGTCAGTTGCTCGCTTAAACAGGCCAATTGGTTCAAGGCATCATAACATGCGCCGGTCACCGTGCGAGTAGTCACCAACCCTCCGAAACGAGTGATCTCCTGATAATTGGCAGCCTGGTTCAGGCGGTTATAACCGCCGGCGCCGTCGGTGATCTTCCATTCCTTATATATATAATTTCCTTGATTATCCGTCAGCGTCTCTTTATAGGAAGCAAGTTGGCGGGCCGCGGTATAGGTGCCGGCATACCAGGTACGGGTATAAACATTACCGTAAGCGTCAGTGGTCTCCTCGCTATAGGAAGTCAGATCACCATACTGGTTATAGCCGTAATCGCCATTGACACCGGCCTGAAACTTGCGCGTCAAGCTGGCGCCAGACTGGTTGCTGTCTGCGATCGTCTCCTGGGAAGACACGAGGCGACTATGCTCGTCATACTGACCGCGAAATTCCGTGGTGACCTTGTTGCCGGCTTGATTGGTCTGGATCCGGGTGGACGCAGTCAGTTCGTTATACTGGTTGTAGGTGCCGCTGAACTCGGTTATGGTCTTGCCGTATTCGTCATAGACACCCTCGGTATACGCGAGCAAGTTTTTCTCTTTGTCGTAAACGCCGTTACGAAATTCCCGCTGATACTTGCGCTCGAACACATCGCCTTGGCTGTCCGTAAAGCTCCTGCTCACTGTCTCATCGTACTGGGTGAGGTTACGCTGGTCGTCGTACTTGATACCGGATCGCACGGTCTTGGTCTGGGCGTCAGGGCTGCGGGAATCTTTGGTCAGCTCGCTGTAAGAAACCAGGTCTTTGCCCTGATACAACGCATCGGAAAATATCCGCGAAGTAGTGACGCCGCCGGCCGGGTCGACGATCTGTTCTTCGTAATAAGTCAAAGACTTGTTGGCGCGAGTTTCATCGTCGGCGTAAAAGACCGAGTCCGGAGTGTAAACGGCGCCGCGCCAATGGACCAGGGTAACATTGCCGAAAGGATCGCGTACCGTCGCGTCATAGCCGGTCAACAAACGTTGTGCGTTGTAACACATGTTGGTGACGTTGCGCAAAGTCACGTTGTCATGTTTATCCTTGGTAATTTCGTTTTCAATTTTTTCGGGAAGGTTATCCTTAAACCAAATGACTTTGTTATCGTCGTAACGGGTGTAGCTGAACCCCGACACTCCTGACCCGGCTCGGGCGCCGGCATCCTGGGCCCTGGCCACTGAATGCTGGAGGTCCTGGGATATCCTCTGGCGCTGATAATCGTCGACCAAAGTGTTCTGGCCGGCGGTCGCTTCCTGGATACGGACATTGCCGTTAAGGATGTCGGCGATCTTCTGCTGGCGGACCAAATACTCACGCTCATCCTGAACCTGCTTCATGAACTCTACGGCCGAATAACCCTGACGCTCCACATAATTTTTTTCATTGTAGCTCAAACCGGAAATGTCCAGGCCTCTGGCTACGTCCTGCCATATAAATAAAAAACCGACCGCAAGCGCAAGACAACGGATGCGCAGCGGCCGTTCGCAGATAACGCCGATGGCGCCGGTGGGTATTTGTGAGTTTTGTTGGTTGGTCGGACTATTCATATGTCACGTTTTTTTGATTATTGTTTATTTATGTACCTTATTTATACCATATAGCAGGGCACTTTGTCAATAGTATTTTAATTAGAAATGTTACTTTATGTGACACGCATGTTACACCTATTTGTCACATAGGTTTTTAGCTGATCCCCTCACTTGCCGGGACAGGCTAAGCTCGCCTCATATTGCATTATTATAAATATCATTAATTATTATGGACAAAAAGAGCTATAACTGCCTGAATAATAGGCGGAAAGGACGGTATTTTGCGGGGCAGTTTTAGGCAAGGTGGCAAAGTGCGGCGCGCGAAATCCGCGCGAGAGCAAAACCGTGAGCTCCTGGTCAAAAAAACAGCCTTTTTTTAGGAAAAATTTTCCTAAAAAACGGCCGCCGGCAAAAATATTTTAATCTTTGGTGATCAAATGTTCTTTAATCGTTAGATCGATATTCCGTTTTCAGGGCGGCTGTCGCGGGCTGGGAATATGAACTTTCGCTGCCATCTCGGGCTACGGCGGTCACCGCGTAATAATCGCCGCAGGCTGCGTTTAATTCATAAGCATATGTGGTGGAAAATACCGGGGCGGGATTGATGCGGGCGAAAGGGCCGTCGCTGGTGTTACCGCGATAGATGTTATAAGCGACGGTGTTGTCGGTAGACGTCGCGTCCCAAAAAAGATGGATCTCCTCCGGGATCCCGGCCCGGCCGCCGGAACGCTCCGCGGTCAAACCGGTAGGCGTGGAAGACGGGACCGGGCCGGGAGTCTGGGCTCTTGCGACCATCAGGTCAGTTTCCAGAGGCTGGTCCTTCATGTCCGTGACCCAACGGCCGTATTGACTTAACCGATAAAGTCCGACCAGTTTCACTCCCTCCAAATAAGACGCGGCGCCTTTCCAGGTAAAGACGATCACGGCCAGGCCGGGAGAAGCTTTGGCGCTGGAGCGAGCGATATCGAGCTCCAACGGCCCGGGCGGCGATATTTTTTCTTGAGTAAAACCCGTGTCTTTGTTCCACAGAAAATAGCCCAGCTTTACATAACCGCCCTGCTCCTCGGCCGCCACCAAAAAAGATACGCGGTCAACGGAAAAAATATCATCCGCGGATATCACCAGGGCGGCAGAACGCGCATCCCCGGAATCAGCGGAAAGTTTTTTCATCTCCAGGCTCTTAAGCTCGGCGATGCGTTGGGCCCGCATAGAAGGACAAAACAGCCCGAAAACCAAAATAACCACCAGTATTTTAATAAGGGATGATTTAATCATTTTCAAATTCAAAACGTGCGATCTCGGATTGGCGTATGATCGATTGTAAGGTACCGATGCGGATTTCCTTGTGGTTGGGAACAGGCACTGTCGTAGTCTTTCCGGAATCCTTTTTTTGCATAAGGATATGGCTTCCGCGCCTTCTGACTTCAATAAAGCCGTGCCGGGCGAGTATAGCGCAAACTTCTCCTCCGGATAAAATCTTTAACTTACCCAACCGTCACCTCAAGTTGAGTTACATATACTTCAGCATGCAATCGTCCCTTGACCTCCTCCGGCGAAGCGGCTTCAAAAAATAACTGAACGGCTTCGAGCAGATTGGCCCGGGCACTCGGAATACTGTCGCCCTGGCTGGCAATGTCTAATTCGGGGCACAACGAAACATAACCATCGCCTTCCCGTTCTATAACTGCGGTTAATTGATATATCATAGCTTGCCTCCATTTTTACGATCTTTCAATTTTTCCCGTATTAAGTATAACATTTTCCCGAAGTCTGTTCAAGCTTTACCGGAAACCGGTAACGCAAGGAAAAGTGTGTAAGTACCCTCGCCCGGGGTGGGAAGTCAAAGGTCAGGCGCCTGCCTGCCGGCAGGCAGGGACACCCCGGGCGTGGGTACGTCTTGAATCTGGTT
>Ga0315289_10007528_pt1 | contig 15844 bp, 8 predicted proteins | sample YL17G11_40_MG_FD_203452 | JGI IMG/M metagenome (GOLD analysis project Ga0315289, IMG submission 203452) | Sediment microbial communities from Yellowstone Lake, YNP, Wyoming, USA - YL17G11_40 | ecosystem: Environmental > Aquatic > Freshwater > Lake > Sediment | place: USA: Wyoming | collected... | reverse complement strand
ACCCCCGGATCTCGACCTTCTCGCCTGAAGCGGCTTGATAGACGATGCGCTTCGCGTCGGATTCGCCCCCGCGCGGCGGGGTCACTCGTTCACGATAGATTCCCTCATGCACGGTGATCCCATCGCCAGGTTGCGCAGCCTGTGCGGCCGCCGAAATCGTCTTAAAGGGTTTGGACGCTGAGCCGTCGTTGGTATCGCTTCCGTTGACCGAAACGTGAAACTCCCTGGCGTCGGCGGCATGGGCCGTCAATGCCAGCAAGAGCAGTGCGCCCATACTTTGGCTCAGGTTGCTTCTGCGAGCAGACAGCGACACGGCGAGGGTCCTCTTGCCTGCGCGGATCCGGCTGATGTTTGTGTTCATAGTGTGATTCCTTTTCGTTTCCATGAGGCCTGTTCATCCCAACGGGTCATTGCCACAACCTGGATCGCGAGGTCCGTGGCGATTCCCGGCAGATCGCTGGTCACAGTTTGGTTCACGGCTTCCGCATGGCGCGTCGTGGCGGCCTTGCTGGCGCGTAAGTCGTCGGCGTAAGCGGCACAATCAGGCCCTCGGCGCAAGCGAGGGTTTTTCGGTCCGGTCGGTTCCCTTCGGCTTGGGCACTCCCTTGTCTTGACGCCGGCGACGCGCCAGCGTCTTATGTTTCAGTTCGGCCCGGCGGTTCAGGATGCGTAGTATACATCATCCGGCGTCACGTTGCCAAGGGCCTCGTGGTGCCGCGCGGTGTCCCTCCGCCGCCGCTCGCCTTTCCCCCCCCGCGCGCCGTCACGTTTAGCCGCCGCGCTTGCGCGGTGCTCGCCGTTCGCCCCCCGCGCGCCTTTCGAGCCCGCCGCGGAAGCGGCGGGTCACGTTCCCCACCGCGCCATGTCATCTCGCCGCGTGCCTTTCAAGGGGTGTCATCCCGACCGAGTCCCGACGGGACGAGCCGAGGCTTGCCCTGAGTCGAGTCGAACGGGGATCTCGCCGTGTAGACAGCGCCGGGTGCCACGCCCTCCACGGGCGGGTGAACTTTCGCTTGTCCCTGTTGCCTTTGGACCCCTTTGGGGGCGGACCGCCCGCTTTGTCATCCCGAGCGCAGCCGAGGCTTGCCCTGAGTGAAGCGCAGCGGAATCGAACGGGGATCTCGCCTCGAATCCTTGCTGTCCGCCGTCCAATCCGCCCTTCGACCATGCTCAGGGCCCTGAGGCTCTCGAAGGGCAATCCGAAATCCGCAATGTCTCATCCCCCCCCCGTTTTCTGAACATATCCCTTTGATTTCCTCACGCCCGTGGAGTATAAGAACTTTTTGCATCGGGCTCTGTAGCGCGGGGGTTTATCCCCCGCGGCCTTGGGATATAGGGCGTTTTGCGCGGGGGGTAAACCCCCGCGCTACAAGTAAGGCTCTGATAGTCGGTTGTGGTTGACGATGCAAAATGTTCTATAAACCTGTGGCCACCAATCAAACTCAAGACCCCGGCCCTCAGGTCCGCTAGCGGGGGACGCCATGGCGAAACGAAAGCGAATTCCCGGCGATGTTCGGGACAAGCTGCTTGTCCAAGCGATGCACCGCTGCTGCCTTTGCCCCGAGCATCACGACATCACCGATCTGCACCACGTTGTCGAGATCAGCGAGGGCGGACCGAATACGGAAGACAACCTGATGGTCGTCTGCCCCACCTGCCACGCCAAGATCCACCGCCTGCGCAACCGCTACACTGCCGAACAACTCAGCATGTACAAGGAGCGTTGGACCCGATTCTGTGCGTTGGGGCTCCCTCTCGACGAGCGTCTGGCGCAGGCTCTCGATTACTCCAAAGCCCCCGCCCAACTTGAGATCATCCCCGTCCCCCCCGAACCCTACTTCGCCCATCCGTACCCCATGCCCAAGAACTGGACCGGGCGCGAGGCCGAGATGGATTCCCTCGACGCCTGGCTCTCCGCCGACGGCCCCCCCATGTGTTCCCTCATCGCCATGGGCGGCACCGGCAAGTCAAGCCTCGCCTGGGCCTGGCTTCAGAACCGCGTGTTGCCGCGGCAGGAAGATCTCGGTCTTGCGGGTGTCTTCCAATGGTCTTTCTACGAGGGAGACGTCTCGTTCCAGCGGTTCCTTGCCGACCTGAGCGCGTACCTCGGCGTTTCAACGTCGGGCGACCTCGTCACGGCCCTGACCCAGCACCTTTGCCGCGAACGCATCCTCCTGGTGCTCGATGGTTTCGAGCGGTTGCTGCTCGCCTTTACTGCCGCAGACGCGGCACTGCTGCCCGAACGCACCCTTGAGGAACTGAGGACCGGCGAGCGCCGCTGCGCCGACCGGCCCGTGGAGCGGTTTCTGACCGCGCTCATTTGCGAAGGGGCCACGAAGACCCTCCTCGTTACCCGCCTCGTCCCCGAGGAACTCGACGACAAGGAGGGGTGGCGACCCCTCGACCTTCCCGGCCTGGACCCCGAGGAGGCGGCCGACTATCTCACGGCAAGCGGCATCCGCGGCACGAGGCACGAACTTAAGCAGGCGGCCGAAGTGTATGCCTGCCACCCGTTAAGCCTCTCAAAACTGGTGACTGTCCTCCACTACGATCCTGACCGCCCCGACGACGTCCGCCAGGCTGAGCGCTACAACATCGCCGGCGACCTCAAGGCCCGGCAACACCACATCCTCGAGCGGGCCTACGAGACGCTGCCCTCCGACCTCGGCCAGTTCCTGAGCGCCCTCGCCGCCCTACGGACGAAACCCTCCCTGGAAGTCGCCCGCTACCTGGCGCTCCCGTTGGTCACCGACTTCTCTGCCGCCCTCAAGCGCCTCGAGGACGACCGCTGGATCCGCTGGGAGCGCGACCGCGGGACGCTCGACTTTCACCCTCTCGTCCGCCAGTACGCCTATGGGCTTCTCAAGAACACGGAGGCCACGCACGAGCGCTTGGCCGAATACTTCCGGCCGCTTGCCGAGAAGATTGATACCCGGTCAGCGGACTCCCTCGCCGACCTGGCGCCCGTCATTGAACTCTATCACCACACCGTCCGCGCGGGGCAGTTTGACGAGGCGTTCACGCTGTTGCGTGACCGCCTCGTCCCGAACCCGCTTCATTTTCAGTTTGGCGCTTATGAGTTGATGATCGAACTAAAGCGTGCGCTCTTCCCCGACGGCGAGGACAAGCCGCCGAGGTTGAAAGAAGAAGGCGACCAGGCCTGGACACTAAATGCCCTGGCCAACTCCTACGGCCTCTCCGGCCAATCCCGCCGCGCCGTGCCGCTTTATGAAATGCAGAACGCGCTACAGGAAAAGGCTGGCAGCAAAGTGAACGTTGCCATCGGCCTGGGGAACCTCGCCGACGACCAGGCCAAACTCGGCAAACTCGCGGCGGCGGAGGAGAACTTTAGGCGAAGCATCGCCCTCTGCCGCGAGATAAAGGACGAGTTCAAGGAAGCCGCCGGCCACATGGAACTCGGCCGTCTCCTGGCCTATGAGGGTGCGTTCAGCACATCCGAGAAAGAATTGGCCATTGCGGCCAAAGTATTCGAAGGACGAGGTCACTCCCAAGCCGTTGGCGTCACGGCGGCCTACCGCGCCCTCCGCGCCCTCCTGATGGGCGATGCCCCTGCCGCTCTGGAAGACGCCCGCAAGGCGCGAGAACTCGCCGACGAAGCCGCAAGGACCTTTTTCCCCCTCGAAAGAAACTTCATCCGGGCCGAGTGGCTCCTGGGCTGGGCCCACGTCGCCCTCGCTCCGGATGACAAGTCCCACAAAGCCGAACATCTCGCCGAGGCCGAGACCCACCTCACGGACGCCCTCACCCGCTGCCGCCGCATCAACATGGTGGACCATGAGCCGGACATCCTCCTCGCCTGGGCGAGGTGGCACCGGGCGAAGGGCGACCCGAAGTCCGCCCGCGCGGCCGCTTTGGAGGCCCTCTCCATCGCCGACCGTGCGGAGTACCGCCTGGTCCAGGCCGGCTGCCACAATTTTCTGGCGAGCCTGGCCCTTGACTCCGGCGACGAGAATGCCGCCCGCAAAGAGGCCGGAGTCGCCAGGGAGCGCGCCTGGTGCGACGGCCCGGGGCACTCGTACAAGCCGGCCCTCGACGAGGCCGACCGCCTCCTCGCCCAACTTTAAGCGCGCCTGACCCTCACCCCCGCCGCGTCGGAGCGCAACGCAGATCCGCCGTGGCGGACCGTCGGCCCTTGCTTTGGCCGTCCAAACTTGTCCTGGGCTGGAAATTACCCCAGGGGTAATTTCCACCTAACCTGTGGGCTGGGCAGAGGTTACCGTGATTTTTTGGAACACTCAGGAGGCCTGGACGAATTCGGGGGAACCCAATACTGATTTCGCGATTTCCGGCCCGACCTTGGACTTTGGACCTTGGACCATTTTCTCCCCATCCTGCTTTTCCCCCTGCCTGCCACGGCGACCGATAGCAAGCGGCGCGTTTCAACGCAGAGACCGCAGAGCACGCAGAGAAAGGCGCAGATTGGGGAAAGGCAAACGACAAACAACAATGACCAAGGCGAGACCCCCATTCGGCTGCGCTCAGGGCAGGCCTCCGTTTCGGTCGGGGTGACACCCGGCGACGCCTGGCGCCGCCATTTGTCATTCGGATTTCGGGTTTGATTCGTCATTCGGTCCTCGGAATTCGTCATTTTCCCAGTTTCCTTCGCCTACACTTACGTTCGCGGGAAGGAAGTTATGCACATAAAGGTATGCACATGACATGGATGGAAAGAGTGCGAAATAGGCCCCAAAACCCGGTAAAAACCGCCCCAAAAACGTGAAAAAGCACCCAAAAAAGTCAAAATTCGCGCTAGCCCATCTTACCAATAGTACCCCGTCCGCCGAAAAACCCCCCGGACTCTAGCGCCAGGGCCGGTGGCTCCCCCAAAATCGCCCAAAATCCACCCCCAAAACTTCCCCCAAAAAGTTATCCACAATCGCCCGCGTTCGTAAGTTGGGTATGGCAAAAAGGACGCGGTGGGCGGAGTCGCCCACCGCGCGACGATCGGAGATACACCACCTCGTGATGAGGTGATTGTGCCCGTACGCCTGCTATTTCTTGCTGCCCTTCGGCGGCTTGGGGGGCGGGGGCTCGATGACCCGGATCGTGTCGGAGCCCTCGAACGTCAGGTCGCCGATCATGCCGGTCACCTTCAGAGTGACGTTGGCCGGCAACGCCAGGCTTTTACCCTTGAGGTAGGCGATGACGGCCTCGCGGTCGAACTTGACCATGAGCGCGTCGTCCTCGAAGTCATCTCCCCAGGCGGCGGCGATGATGCCGTCCAGTTGGACGGTGCTGATATCGATGTCGCCGACGTCGTAGCCCTCGGGCAGCGTGACGTAAGCGGTGATCCACTTTCCCTGGCTCTTAAGGTCGATGGTGTTGGGATCAATGTCCACCGTGGCCGGGGCGGGGGTCAGGTTGAGGTTGTCGAAGAAGACCTCGAAGGTGTCCAGGTGCATAAAGCAGGAATTGACGACCAGTTTGACTTGGATGGATGCGACGCTGGTCCAATCGACGAGTATGTCCTCGGCGGGGGCCACGTCGAGCGTTCGCCAGCCGGCCCCCGGTTCGTATTCGCCACCCGCGTCGGGGGTCCCGATGTACGTGATGCCGGTCTTGTGGCAGGGCGATCCTGCATCGCCGCCCATGTGGGCGTACCAGTAGGGCACCTCGTGGAGGTCGCTGCAGGCGAGCCGATACGTCCGGGAGCCGATAGGCGTGCCGGTCGCGTCAAGGACGGACACGATCACGTCGGCCGAGCCGTGCATCCCGCCCCAGTCATCGGCAACATCGGTCTGCTGGGCGATGTTGTACTTGACCTGGAGGCGCCGGCCCAGAAGGTTGCCGGCGAATTGGCGGACGGCGAAGGCGGTGTCGCCGTCATGGCCGGAAGTCCCGCCGCCGGACAGAGACAGATGGATGGAGTGGGTAGGTGACACGGCATCGGCGGTCGAATACTCCGCCGTCGCGGTGCCGTCATACGTCCCATTCACGTGCCCCAGGGTCCACAGGTTCTGCTCCATGTCATCGGTCACGGCAAAGGCACGGGTCCCGATGCCCCCCAAGACGATGCAACCTACGGAAAGCCACAACATTGTTCTTGCTCTCATACTAAGTCTCCTTCCTGGTGTTTTCCCCCTTGTTTTAACCTCTTACCGGGTGTCCCGGTTTACGCGTACGGTGCTGCAGGATCTCCCGCGCAGAAGAAAAGCCCCCTTGCGGATTGGGGCTTTTTCCCGACAGTGCAAGCAACGCGCGATACACGGTTCAGGACCTCAGGGCCGCGCCCCGCACGCGGTCCCTGCGAAGGTATTTTTGCGCCCGCGAAGGGCGGCAAGTTAAAGCGTTTTCTAGGGGATAGTATACCGCGCTTTTAGAGAAAGTCAAGTCGGCCCGAAAAGCGGCTGGGCGATAATAGAAAGAGGCCGGCAAGCGGGACGTAAGCCGAATCCTGTTTCCGCCTTCGCCGAAGCGACGGCAGACGCGGCCATGTGTCTGGGTCGGGCCGTTGCCGGCCGACTCGAGCGGCCAACCCGGGGCTCGAGCGGTGCGGGCCGCACCATCGCCCCCTATTTGGCCTTGCTCCCGGTGGGGTTTGCCGTGCCCCCCGTGTCACCACGAGGGCGGTGCGCTCTTACCGCACCGTTTCACCCTTGCCTGTGACCCGCTTGTGGCGGACCCATCGGCGGTTTATTTTCTGTGGCACTTTCCCTGGGCTTTCGCCCGGTCGCCGTTAGCGACCACCGTACCCTGTGGAGTTCGGACTTTCCTCCCGCCCCGACGGATCGGGACAGGCGGCCGCATTGCCCGCTCGCCGGACTCCGGGGGCATTATACCAGAAAGGTGCGGGCGGGCGAAAGGAGGAAGCGGGGGCTTACTTGATTCGGAATTTTTTTTCGCGTGGGGTCTTGCGGGCCTCGGGGGGGAGTTCGGCGTCCACCTTGCGTGCCTTCTCGAGGGCCTTGCGGGCCAACTTGTCGGCCTCGGTGTTCCGGGTGCGCGGAATGTGCTCGATCTCAACCGTCTCGAACGGCGCGAGGAGCCGCCGGGCCTCGCGGAGAAGCGGTTTCAGGTGGGGCGCGCGGACCTTGTACTGGCCGGCGACCTGGCGGACCAGCAATTCGGAGTCGCTGCGGATGGTGAGGATATTGGGTTTCAGTTGTGCGGCCAGTTCGAGACCCAGGAGGAGCCCCTGGTACTCGGCGACGTTGTTGGTGGCGGGTCCGAAGGCGCGGGCCTTCTCCAGCAGGGTGTCGCCCTCGGCGTCCTTGACGATGGCCGCGGCGCCGGCGGGTCCGGGGTTGCCGGAGGCGGCGCCGTCGACGTAAAGGAAGAGGTGCCGCGGTTTTTTTGGTGTCTGTTGCGGCGGGTCGGTTGGGGTCGGCGAATCCGCGGGCATCAGGAGTCTTCCACGTACAGGATGCGCGTGCAGTTGGGGCAGGTGACGAGTTTTTCGATCCGGCCACGCAGTTGGACGTAGGTGTTCTGGGTGACGGACATGTTGCATCCGGTGCAGACGTAGGTTCCCTCGACCTCGTCCAGGACGACGGCGGCGAGGGCTTCGCCGTCGAGGCGGTCGGCGATGCGGTCGAACTGGCGGACGACTTCGGGGGGGAGGGTAGCGGCGATTTCATTTCGTCGGGCGCGGCAGGTCTGGATTTCGGCGTCGACGGTATCCTTCTTGGCCTCGCATTCGCGGCGAAGGGTTTCGAGTTCCTGCTGGTGCTGCTTCAGTTCCTCCTGGGCCTGGGCAAGTTCGCGGTCGATGGTCTCGATGTCCTCGTAATCGTTGAGGATATCGTCCTCGAATTTGCCGATCGCGAGTTCCGCGAACTTGATTTCGTTCTGGAGGATCTGGTACTGGCGGTTGTCCTTGATCTGGAGTTGCTGGCCCTTGAGGCGTTCGATGTCGGCCCGTTTCTGGCGGACCTCGAGTTCCTTGAGGTCGGCCTTGACGCGGACGTCATGGCGTTTCTTGCGGATGGCTTCGATGTGATGCTGGTGGGACTCGATCTGCTCGGCACGAATGCGGACGGACCTGTCCTGGGCGGCCTTGCGGCCCTGGAGTCGGCGGAGTTCCTGGTCGGCCTCCTGAAGTTCGCGCAATCTATCCAGGACCAGTTCCGCCACGGCACCTCCCGGATGACAAAGGACCGGGGGACCTTATACCCTCTGCGCCGAGGGGAATCAAGAGGAATCGGGCGGAGGATTTCCCCACGGCTCCGTCGTCGCACTCCTCGCCTACGACGGCCAGGGCCGACGCATCAAAAAAGAAATCAAGAATTCTGCTGACTGGACCGCCACCTACCATTACTATTACTCCGGCGGCTGGCAGGTCCTGGAGGAGCGGAACGGCTCCGCCCAGGTCCTCCGCCAATACGTCTGGGGGGCACGCTACGTGGACAACCCCGTCCAACTCGGCATCAACACCGATCCGTCCGACTCCTCCGAAGGGCCGGGCGAAAACCAGTGCCTCGTCGAATCGATTCCAGGACTTGTGCCCTTGCCGGGGCATGCTGGATAGGTGTAACGAATGATTAGAACTCGTGTGGCGGGCTATGCGTTGGCACTATTGTGGGCATCTTGGGGAGCAGGTACGAGCGCAGGGGACGATAAGGAAACGGTTCGTTGCGTTCAGGTTGAATTGCCGAATCAGGAACATAACGCCGTCACGACCTCGTGGCCCGGCGTCGGTTGCTGGTTCTGGTCGGCAGAGGAATTCAAGGCCGGTGGATACAAGCGATTCATCGACTTGTATGAGAAGCATTCGGCTTTTGGCCTGCTGACCACCAGCATCCGCTATCCGGTGGAGGTGACGGACCCGAAAGTGCACGATCAGATCAAGGCGGCCGCCGAGTATGCGAGGGAACACGGCATGGCCATCGTAATGGATCTCGACGTGCGCCTGGCCCGGCAGGCTTTCATGGACAAATATCCCGACGAGCAACAGGAGATTGTGCGCCTGCGTGAAGTTGCCCTGAATGAAACCGGAGAAGCTGCGCTCGCCATCGAACCCGTTAACTTGGGCGACCACTACACCTTCGCCGCCCGCGGCTACGTCTCTCTCTCGGCTCGGGTCTTGCGCGTGTATTCGTATGTGGCCGGGCCGCAGGGCATGGAACCGGACACCGTGCAGGATATTACGGATCGCTGTAAGGTCGCCCAGGCGGACGCCAAGGGTGTGAAGGTGGCGATACCGTGCACGGCCCGGGACAAAGGCCGAACGGCGTGCTTGCTGGCGGCCTTCACGTTATTCACGCCGGACGTCTTCGCACCGCACCTGGTGGAGTTTGAGCGAAGCGTCCTCGAGTACTACGCCGATGTGCCCCTGGCGGGCGCGTGCAAGGACGAGTGGGGCTTTCCGGGCCGGTTCCGGCCGAGAACCGATGACATCTTCTATTCCTCTTTCCTGGCCCAGGCGTACGCCAAGCGTCGCCCGGGGCATGACCTTGAGCGCGATCTTCTCTTGATGTTTAGAAACGAAAAGGGACGGGAAGCCGAGCGGGCGGCCGCCATCAACCACCACATGGAAATGAACTGGCAGCGTAACGGGGAAATCGAAACCGAGTACTACAAGTCCATCAAGAAAGTCTTCGGCAAGAACGCGATGTCCGCAACCCATCCCACCTGGTATCCCTCTCCGAAAGCCGAGGAGGTCTTCAAAAACGGCTTGGACTGGTGGGTGGCCGCCCGCGACTTGGCCCAGACGGACGAAGCGACGCCGTTCGCTGCCCGCACCGCCTTGGCCAAGAGATGGCGCTCCCCCCTCTGGTACAACATGTACTACGATCGGACCCTGGGTCCTTACGAGGAAGACCTGTGGCGGCACGCACTGGGCGGCGGACGCCTGAACTTCCATCCCCTTTGGCCCCATCCCTGGGAGAATCTGCCCACATCGCTCCTCGCGGGAAGGCTGCTCCAGGCGGATTGCCGCGTCAGGCTCCTCAATTACATTTCGACCGCGCCCATCGATTGCCCCGTCGCGGTTGTCTTCGGCCATCCCTCAGCCTTGAACTGGGCCGGGACGGGCTTCGCCGACGTGGGGCTCAACGTTACCAACGGCCTCTGGGCCGAGGGGTTCTACGCCGACCTGATCCCCAGCAGCGAAATCACGGCTGGAAATCTCAAGATCGCCGACGACGGAAGCGTTCAGTATGGCCCTCAGCGCTATGCAGCAGTCGTGCTCTATAATCCGCAGTATGAGCGACCAGTGGTGGCAGAGTTCTTTGTCCGGGCCGCCGAGAAAGGCAAGACCACCCTCTATCGCGTCGGCGAGTGGACAATGGATTTCGAGGGCAGGCCCTTCGATGGGAACGCGGCCCTTCCTGCGGCAATGGCGCCGGCCGACGCCGACGCATGCGTCCGCAGCATCATCGCCCGGTTGAGGTCCTCCGCCATCGAGCCGCAGACGCCGTGCACCCTCCGCGGAGCGGCCGGATTCCCCCCTTCGATGATGCCCAAGCCCAGCGGCCAGTGCCGCCTCCTCGACGGCACGGTCATTCTGGTCTCCGGCGAGAACGATGTGATGGGCGATCCCATACGCAAGACCCTCAAGGTCAACGGACAGGATGTCGCTCTGGACGTGATCGGCGTTGCGGCAGTCCGGTTGGACAAGAACGGCAAAGTCGAAGCCATGGCCGCTGGCGGGCTGAAGTCGTTCAAGGCCGGCGAGATGACCATCGAACTCGACCAACGCGCCGATGTCGCTCTTTGGCGCGACGCGAACGGCAAGTGGCGCGGGATTCTGCAGGGATACCAGGGCGACGTTCCCGAACCCTTGATGAATATCACGAAAAACTGGACGCGCCTGCGCCTGCCCACGCCGCTGGGGCCGGACCAGGCGAGGGAACAGGCGGCGAAGGCAGCCAACCTGATGGGCCTCGGCGATGGCGTGCTCCGAGGCCGAGGCGGAGGGCGTCCTGACGGCCCTCGCCTCGAGGTACGATTCGAACGGCGAAGCCCTTGAAAGTGCGGAGGCCGGCCGGTAACAAGGGGTGCGTGAAATCGCTGTGCTGCGCCGCCGGCCGGTGGGATCGGAAGACGGAAAAAAGAGCGGCACAAGCCAACCGCATGCGGGTTATTAGAAAAAGGGAGGGGGTCGTTCTGTGGCCCCCCGAGAACAGGGAAACAAGGGTCCTGGGACCTTTTGGGGAAGGAGACGGCGAATGAGGATGAAGCGCAGGGAGTTCCTGGCGGGGTCGATAGCGGCGGGCGTGGTGCTGTTCGGCCGGCCGTATGCCCGCGTCTTGGGGGCGAACGAGGATATCCGCGTGGCCGTCGTGGGATTCAACAGTCGCGGCAAAGCGCACATTTCGGCGTTCGCCGGAATGAAAGGGGTGCGGGTTACGGCCCTGTGCGATTGCGACCGCAAGGTGCTCGACGGGGAGGTGGCCAAACTGGATGCGAAGGGCATCAAGGTGGCGGCGTACCAGGATGTGCGGCGGGTGTTCGACGACAAGAACGTGGACTGCGTGGCGACGGCGACGCCGAACCACTGGCACTCGCTCATCGTCGTCTGGGGCTGCCAGGCGGGCAAGGACGTGTACGTTGAGAAACCGATCTCGCACGATATCTGGGTGGGCCACCAGGCGGTGGAGGCGGCGCGGAAATACAATCGGATCGTGCAGTGCGGGTCGCAGCACCGGTCGGACGCGGGCCTCGGGGAGGCGTTCGAATGGATCCGTGCGGGGAACCTGGGGAAGATGGTGTGCCTGCGCGGGTTCTGTTACAAGCCGCGCGGGAACATCGGCAAGGCGACGGGGCCGACGCCTATCCCGCCGGAGGTGGATTACGACCTGTGGTGCGGCCCGGCGCCGAAGAAACCGCTGATGCGCAAGAAACTGCACTACGATTGGCACTGGTTCTGGGACACGGGAAACGGGGACATCGGGAACCAGGGCATTCACGAGATGGATTTTTGCCGGTGGGCGGGCGGCTACACGGCCCCGGCGGCGCGGGCGATGAGCATCGGCGGGCGGTTCGTCCATGACGACGATGCCGAGACCCCGAACACGCAGATCGCGTTCATCGACTACCAGCCGGTGCCGATCATCTTCGAGGTGCGCGGCCTGCCGCGAAAGACGGGCGACTCGGCGATGGACAACTACCGTGGGACGCGGATCGGCGTCGTGGTGGATTGCGAAGGCGGGTATTACGTCGGGGGCGCCGGCGGAGGGTGGATGTACGACAAGAACGGCGAGAAGGTGAAGCAGTTCCCCGGCCGCGAGGGGCGGGACGCCCACCAGTCCAACTTCATCAAGGCCGTCCGCAGCCGGAAGAAAGAGGACCTGAACGCCGACATCCTCGAGGGACACTTGTCGGCAACGGCGTTTCATCTGGCCAACGTTTCGTACCTCCTGGGCCAGGAGCGTCCGGCGGGCGAGATTGCCGAGCGGACCAAGGGCAACAGCACCCACGCGGAGTGCTTCGAGCGGTTCAAGGCGCACCTGGAGGCGAACGGCGTGGACCTGGCGAAGTCCCAGATCGTCCTCGGGCCGTGGATCGACTTTGATCCCGAGAAGGAAATCGTCACGGGCGACTTGGCGGCCGAGGCAAGAAAGTACGTGAGGCGAGCGCAGCGGGCGCCGTTCGTCATTCCGGACCAGGTGTGAGGGCCGGCGAGGGCGCGCGTTTTTCAGGAGGCTGCGGATCCTGTTCAGAGCGATCAATCGGCGGCGGTTTCTGGAGACGGTGGGCGCGGCTGTGGCGGCGGGCGCGCTGGCGGCCGGCCGGGTATGGGGTGCCGAGGCCGGGATACCCAAGGGCATCCGGTTCGGCGTCTGCACGGGGCCTGAGAATGCGGGGCTTCTGAAGGAAGCCGGCTGCGATTACGTGGAGGCGGCGGCGCGGTCGTTCCTGAAGCCGGACGAGGCGGAGTGGACGCCGCCGGTGGACCTGGAGACGCTGCCGCTGCGCATCGAATCGTACAACGGTTTCCTGCCGGGGGACCTGAAGGTCACGGGGCCGGCGGTGGACCTGGAGCGGCTGAAGACCTACGTGACGCGGGCGTGTGAGCGGGCGAAGCGCGTCGGCTCGTCGGTCATCGTGTGGGGTTCCGGAGGGTCGCGGAAGATTCCGGACGGATGGGACCGCGCGAAGGCGGAGGAGCAATACGTTGCGGCGCTCGGGCTGGCGGGTCCGATCGCGGCGGCACAAGGTTTGACGCTTGCTCTGGAACCGTTGCCGACGCGCGAGACGAACATCGCCAACACAACGGTCGAGGCAATGGGTTACCTCAAGAAGGCCGGGGCCGAGGGCATCTCGCTCATGGTGGACCTCAGGCACTTCACGACGATGAACGAACCGCTCGAGAACCTGGACGCGTGCAAGAACCTGCTGGTGCACTCGCACGTGGGCGACCCGCTGGCGACCCCGGATCGGCTGAAGCAGCAGTTGGGGCGTCTGAAGGCGAACGGATATGCGGGCCGGATGAGCATCGAGGGGGGCGTCAAGGATCTGAGGAACGGCCTGAAGCCGGCGATGGAGGTTTTGCGCCGGACGTGGGCCGAGGCGTAGGAGGCGGGCGGGGGAAGCGGGATCGTGGATCTCCTGAAAAATTCTCGCTTGACAGTCGGACGGCGCGGGTGGAGAATCTCGGCCGTCATATCCACGGGGGTATACATGAGCGGCAAACGGGCAAAACGCCTTTGCGCGGCGGCTGGGCCTGGAATTCATGCTTCACCCCCGGGGCCGACCCCGCAAGGAGGCGAAAAAGTAGCATGTCCCCTTTTTCCCCGATCCGCTCCCGCCGCTCAACGGGTCCATGGACTTGGAGCCCGGGAAGAACCAGCCCCTCTGGATTCGCGTCACCGTTCCGAAAGGCGCGAAACCGGGCGTGTACAAGGGCGCGATTCATCTTGTGGCCGAGAACTACGCCGCCGCCGTGCCGCTTGAGGTCGAGGTCTTCGACTTCACGCTGCCCGACCGGATGACCTGCCAGACAGCCTTCGGTTTCTCGCCCGGCGAGGTCTGGCAGTACCAGAAGGTGGCCAAGCCCGATGACCGCCGCGCGGTGCTCGAGAAGTACTGGGCCAACTTCGCCGCCCATCACATCTCGCCGTACGATCCCGCGCCGATGGACCCCATCCGGATAACGTGGCCCAAGAACGCCTACGCCGACGCCAAGGAACCGTTGCCGCCCGAACGGATCGTGCCCGAGATCGACTTCTCGGCGTGGGACGCCGCCATGACCCGCGCCATCGACCACTACGGCTTCAACTCCTTCAGGGTCAACATCCCCGGGATGGGCGGCGGGACGTACCACGCCCGCCACGAGCCCAACCTGCACGGCTACACCGAGGACACGCCCGAGTACCGGGCCGCCTTCACGAACTACTGCCGCGCGCTGGAGGCGCACCTCAAGGAAAAGGGCTGGCTCCCGTACGCCTACGTCTACTGGTTCGACGAACCCGACCCCCAAGACTACCCGTTCGTCATGAACGGATTCGCCAAGTTGAAAGCAGCAGCGCCGGACCTCACACGCATGCTCACCGAGCAGGTCGACCCCGGACTCGTGGGCGGCCTGAACCTGTGGTGTACGCTCTCTGATCGATACGACCATGCCCGGGCCGAAGAGCGCCGCGTCCACGGCGACCGTTTCTGGTGGTACGTCTGCACGGGACCCAAAGCGCCCTACTGCACACTCTTCATCGACCACCCGGCCACCGAACTTCGCGTCTGGCTCTGGCAGGCGTGGCAAAGGAAGATCGACGGCATCCTCGTCTGGCGGGCCAACTACTGGACCTCTTCCGCCGCCTACCCCGACGCCGACCGTCCGCAGAACCCGTACGAGGACCCCATGGGATGGACTTCCGGCTACTCGACGCCCAAGGGGGTCAAGCGGCCGTGGGGCAACGGCGACGGACGGTTCATCTATCCGCCCGAGGCCGCCGCCGACGCCCACCCCCCCGGCCCCGTCCTCGATGGTCCCGTCGACAGCATCCGCTGGGAGATGCTCCGCGATGGCATCGAGGACTACGAGTATCTGGTCCTTCTGCGGCGGCTCGTCAAGGAGAAGGGCGAACGCCTCGACGCGACCAAGCGCACCGAGTTCACCGCGCTGCTGGAGGTCCCCGCGGAGATCACCAAGGACATGACCACGTTCACCAAGGACCCCGCCCCCATCGAACGCCGCCGGCACGCCGTGGCGAGGGCCATCGAGACGCTGAGGAGCCTCTGAACCCATCGCCATGCCCGACGACATGATCGTCTTCATCACCGACACACGCCGGGCCGGATCGCCCCGGATGGAGCCAGCAGACCTGCTGCCGACGCCTTATGCCCGAGGTTGCCGACGGCGTGGGCCACCTGGCCCGTGAGCGACGGCGCCTCGATCACGTGGTCGGCCTCGTGCGCGGGCACCCGACGCCGTCCATGCCCCGCGTGGCCCGGCTGCGCCCCGCCCCGGCGGGCCTGACACCCGGCGATGTCCACCTGCCTACGTCACTACGTCACTTTGTCACGGCGTCACTTCGCGCGACGTAGCGCCTAGCGCCAGGGAACGTGCCCGCGACCCTTCGACAGGCTCAGGGCAGGCTCTTCCGGTCGCGGCTCGAACGTCGCGCGGTGCAGGGCCGCGACGAGCGCAAAAAGGAGGCGGGGGTGAGGGCCCCCGCCTCGAGCGGCAAAAGGCGTTCGACCGCCTTTGCCGGGACTCTTAAGGTTCATCCTGTTGGTCCTGCTTGAACTCGTCCTCCGATCGGTCCTGCTTGAACTTGTCCTCCGTTTTCTTGTCGAGGAACCCTTCGAGTTTTCGGCTCCGGACGGGATGCTGGAGTTTTCGGATGGCCTTGGCCTCGATCTGGCGGACGCGTTCGCGCGTGACGCGGAAGATGCGTCCGACCTCCTCGAGGGTGTAGGTCTGGCCGTCCCCGATGCCGTA
>Ga0315289_10007527_pt1 | contig 15845 bp, 14 predicted proteins | sample YL17G11_40_MG_FD_203452 | JGI IMG/M metagenome (GOLD analysis project Ga0315289, IMG submission 203452) | Sediment microbial communities from Yellowstone Lake, YNP, Wyoming, USA - YL17G11_40 | ecosystem: Environmental > Aquatic > Freshwater > Lake > Sediment | place: USA: Wyoming | collected... | reverse complement strand
TTGATACCCAAAGGGGTTAGAATTTCGCCAAAGTAATAAATTCAGGCAGGGATGATTTCATTCCTGATGGCTGACTGTAAAGTTTATTTTGCCGTAAACCTACTCGGTTATTTTAGAGGATCTCAAGAGTAGCCCTGGTGCCTTGTTTAGCTGCTTTTACCCTAAGCAGGGTGCGCATAGCTTCAGCTATCCGACCTTGCTTACCAATTACCCTCCCCTTATCCTCATCAGCAACCTGCAACTTGAGCGTTGTGCCTGCGTCACTGGTTTCTTCAGTAACTACTACGGCATCAGGTGCATTGACAATTGATTTGGCGATGTATTCTATTAGCTCTTTCGCACCTTTTAGTTCTTTCATGCTTTCTTGTTCTTTCATGTTTTCTTGTTCGTTCGTGTTTTCTTGTTCTTTCATGTTTTCTCCTTAGGTGTTTTGAACTTGTCCATAATACCTGCCTTTGTTAGTAATCTGGCGGCAGTAGCCGTCGGCTGTGCTCCCTGTCTCAGCCAGCTTAGTGCTTTTTCCTCATCAATAACTATTGTCTCTGGGTCGGTTAGGGGGTTATAGTGCCCCATAATGTCAATAAACGCGCCATCACGCGGCGACCGACTATCAGCGGCTACCATCCGATAGCTTGGCTTATTCTTACCGCCCACTCGTCGTAATCTAATCTTTACCATTTTCACCAACTTTTCTCTATATACGTTATTATGCCCCATAATTGTGCGGCTGTCAATGGGGTAATGTTGTCAAGGGACTCTGTAGAGGACTATAATCAGGAGTGTGAAGGTAGAAAGATTACACAGTTGGCAGGTTAGCACTGCCCAGGCTTTAGACATACAGCAGAGGCTGGCGGCACAGGTGTCGAGGAGTAGTGAAATCACCACTCCCCATTTTATAGCCGGTGTAGATATATCGCGGCAAAAAGAGCAAGGGGTGGCTACAGGAGCAGTAGTCGTCCTGCAGTATCCGGAACTTAGACTGGTGGAAACAAAGGTGGTACAAGGGAAGCTTGATTTCCCTTATATCCCGGGCCTCCTGTCCTTCAGGGAGGCACCGTTAACCTTGGCCGCTTGCGAGAGACTTAGTGTTACCCCTGACCTTATCCTGGTTGATGGTCAGGGGGTTGCCCACCCTCGAAGAATGGGACTTGCCTCTCACCTAGGGCTTTTTTTAAATAAACCAACAATTGGCTGTGCTAAATCCTTACTCTGCGGCAGTTGTGAAGAGCCGGGAGAGAAACCCGGTAGCTATACTGAGATTGTGGATAAGGGAGAGATTATCGGGGTGGCTCTACGAACCAAGCTCGGTGCAAATCCCATTTATGTTTCCATAGGTCATAAGGTTAACCTAGAGGCTGCTATTTACTGGGTGCTGGGGTGCTGCCGGGGTTATCGTTTACCAGAGCCAGCCCGGCTTGCCCATCTGGCGGCTGGAGGCAGTCTGGGGCAAGAAAAAGAGACCGCAGTGCCTGAGGCAAACTATCAAGCAAAGCTCTTTGGATAGGCGGTGAGAATAGATGCAGGAATTCAAAGATAAAATAAAGGATTTACAAGCCAGAATCTCTGTGTCACTGGTGCATCTTTGACATTGCCACCAGGGAAAAGAAGATTGCCAAATTAGAGAAAGAGTCAACCCAGCCTGACTTCTGGTCAGACACAGCCAAAGCACAAAATATTATGCGACAGCTGGCTGAGGCGAAGAGGGTAGTACAACCATGGCGGGAGCTTGAGAAGAGGGTGTCTGATATTGCTGAGTTAATCTCCCTGGCAGAAGAAGATGCCTCGCTTGAGGCAGAGATTCGCTCTGAAATAGAGGAGGTGACCTCCCGCCTTGATGAACTGGAACTGGAGAGAGCTCTTGGCGGTGAGTATGATGTCAGGGATGCTATCCTGGCAATTCATGCCGGGGCCGGAGGTACAGAATCCCAGGATTGGGCACAGATGCTGCAGAGGATGTATCTCCGCTGGGCAGAACGGCGTGGTTATCAAGCCGAGATATTAGATATATCGCCGGGTGAGGAGGCAGGGATAAAGAGCACTGTTATCAGAGTTGGCGGTAGGTATGCCTATGGCTACCTAAAAGCAGAGCACGGTGTCCATCGTCTGGTTCGCCTTTCCCCCTTTGATGCTGACCATGCTCGGCATACCTCCTTTGCCCTAGTAGAGGTTATGCCTGAAGCGGAAGAGGATGTTGATGTAAAGATAGGGCCTGATGATTTGAGGGTTGATGTGTTCCGGTCTAGCGGGCCGGGTGGACAGCACATGCAGAAGACAAGCAGTGCTGTCAGGTTGACTCATCTGCCCACAGGACTGGTGGTTACCTGCCAGAGCGAGCGCTCTCAGCATCAGAACAAGGAAATAGCCCTGAAAATCCTTCAATCTCGCCTGCTGAAGTTAGAGTTGACTAAGAGAGCCGAAGAGAGAGCCAGGCTTAAAGGTAAGCGAATATCCGCTGGCTGGGGTAACCAGATTAGAAGCTATGTTCTTCACCCGTATAAGATGGTGAAAGACCACAGAACCGATTATCAGACAAGCAACCCTGACGCCGTGTTAGACGGGGAATTAGATGGCTTTATAACTGCCTACCTTCGCTCTGGTTTGGGTAAAGAAGGATGATTAAAAAGGCTACTATATTAGCCCTGGTAATTTGCCTGTTTCTGGTTTTGTTAAGTCCGGGCTTGGTTCAAGCCCGGGTTGAGCTAACCATATTAAACAGTTCGGCGCAGGCAGAGTTCCCTTCCAGGCTTAACTTCAATCTGTCTGCCGAGAGCGATATCAATATTACTGAGATTCGCCTCCACTATACCGTTGACCAGGCGAGCTTCGCTGAAGTCACCAGTGAAGTCTATATCAAATTCGTGCCCAGCACCAAGGTTGATATTACCTGGGCTCTGGATATGAAGAAAACAGGTGGCTTACCTCCCGGGTCTAGCATGGAATACTGGTGGACAGTAGAAGATGCCCAAGGGGATAAGGCTGAAACTAACCCGGTTCAGGTCCACTTTGAGGATACCCGTTATTCCTGGCATAGTTTAACCGAGGGCGAGATAACTATATACTGGTATAAGGGAGAGAAACCCTTTGCCCAAGAGCTAATGGCAGCAGCCCAGCAAGCATTGGCTTGGCTTGATAAGGATACTGGTGCTTACCTTGAGAAACCAGTTGGTCTATATGTCTATGCTAGTACTCAGGATTTACAGGGAGCGATGATTTATCCCCAGGAGTGGACGGGAGGGGCAGCCTTTTCCAGACATGGCGTTATCGCCATTGGCATACCCCTGAGCAGCCTTAACTGGGGCAAGAGAGCAATTACCCATGAGCTAACACATTTAGTCATAAGTCAAATGACACTCAATCCCTATAATGAGCTACCTACCTGGCTTGATGAGGGTTTAGCCATGCACACTGAGGGGCTGCTTGAGCCAGAATATATATCATTTCTTAACAAGGCAATAGCTGAAGGGAGCCTTATCTCAGTGCGTAGCCTATCAAGTCCATTCTCAGCCTATACCGGACAATCCATCCTTTCCTATGCCCAGAGTTACAGTCTGGCTGATTTTCTCATTAATGGCTATGGGCAGAGCAAGATGCTAGAGCTATTAAATACCTTCAGCAAGGGCAGTGGCTACGATGCTGCTCTAAAGAAGGTATATGACTTTGATATGGATGGCTTGAATGCCTTATGGCGGGACTATGTTACTGCACCAGTCAAGCCACCTAAAGAGAAGTGATGAAGAAGTCATTTACCATTCATGATTTGCCAGTTTCCGAGCGACCCAGAGAAAGGCTGCAAAAGCTGGGGGTAGAAGCCCTATCAGCGCAGGAGATTTTAGCCCTGCTTCTGGGGCGTGGTGTTGCTGGCGAGTCGGTTATGGTAACTGTCCAGAGGCTACTGTCCCGGTTTGGCAATCTTAAAGGACTTGCCAGCGCCTCGGTAGAGGAGCTATCCGAGGTGAAGGGGATTGGTCTTGCCAAGGCAGCTCAGATTAAGGCTGCTTTTGAGCTAGCTAGCCGGCTGGAGTGTTATTCGGAAGCCGGAGATAAGCCATTATTGAAGACCCCCGAAGATGTAGCCAGCTTGGTGAGGAGCAGGCTAAGGGATAAAAAGAAGGAGTATTTTCTGGCTCTTTTACTGGATACGAGAAACCAGCTAATAAAAGTCGCCGAAGTCTCAATCGGTAGCCTGGATACCAGCATTGTTCACCCCAGGGAGGTATTCAAAGAGGCAATATCAGCCAGCGCTGCCTCGGTGATTTTTGCCCACAACCACCCCTCCGGCGACCCCGAAGCCTCAGAGGATGATGTAAAGCTGACCAAAAGACTAGCTGAGGCAGGGGAAATTGTGGGCATAGATGTGCTGGACCACATCATTATCGGCGATAAAAAATACCTGAGCCTGAAGAGGGAAGGGTTGTTTTGAGATTGAAAGAAGGTGTGACATGACTGAGAATGAAAGAAAGACTTTAGAAGAAAGAGCGCGGGAGGTGCTCTCCCGCTTAAGTGCCTATGCTAAAGAACATGAGCTTTCTAATAGAAAGCTTGCTGAGGAACTTAGCATTCCTTACGATACTCTCAATAAGTGGTGGTTTTTTACACAAAGAAAGGACGCCTGCAAGCCATCTGAGCTACACTTAAATAGGGTGGAAAGCTTTTTGGAAAGTAAGGAGAGACCTGAACTCTTTGGGCAAATTCAAGAAGCTATACACAGAACAGAAAAAGTTAAGTATCTTTTGCTCTTGCTTGAAGATGAATTACGGTGGTTTAGAGATAATAACCCTAGAGCAAGAGAGGAATTTCGTAAAGAACTCGATGCTTATGATATCGGCTATATCTCAAGTTTGCTAACCATGTTGACAGAAGAAGATAAATTCCAGAGATGGCTAGCTTTGACCACTACTCGTTTTAGCTCCTTTAAAAAGGGGAGGTAGTAAGATGGCGAAGAAAAAGATTCGCGGGAACTGGGGAATTCTTCTCTCCTACATCGGGAAGCTTTATCGCAATCCTGCTGATGCCTTAAAAGAATATGTTAGCAACGCCTTGGATGAGTGGGGAAGAGCCAGAAACAGGGGTGAAATGGAGGGTGCATGTGAGGTGACCTATTCTCTTGAAATGAGTAAGATAACCATTGACTATAATTCCCCTGGGATGGATGAAAAGGAATTTGAGGATGCCTTGAATGAGGTGGCAGAATCAATAAAACCAGGATTAACTATCCCCCAAATTGGGCAATTAGGTATAGGGATTTTTGCCTTTAATCAGGTGGGAAGCACCTGCACCTTTTATAGTAAAAAGGCAAAGGGGACGCCTACTATTAAAGTTGTCCTTATGAGCAACTCTGATGACTATGATATTGATACAGCTATTAAGAGAGAATCACGGCAAAATCCTGGGATGACCGTTGTTATAACCCGCTTGCACCAAGACCCTACAAAGCCACGAAGTTCATTAGCGCCACGCTTGCTGGAGCGATTCTTTGCAGAAAAGTTCGACCCGTATCTGAGACAGGGAAACTTGAAGATAACTATAAGCTGTAGTGGCAAAGCTTATGAGGTAAAGCCTTTAGAGATAATTTTCCCCGTCGTTGGGGAAGCTTTTAAAGAATGGCCTCTTTCTACCGATTGGCAAAAGAAATTTAACTGCCAGTTCTGGTTTGATTCTTCGGGTAAAAGCCACGTCTCAATTCGTCATGCAGGAGTTACTATTGTTGAAGATTTGAAGAGTCATCCGTGGTTTGAGGACACTTTTTATACTAGAGGTTTTCTCAAAGGTCAAATTGATGCCGGTTTTCTTCAACCCCAGCCGTCTAGGACAAGCTTTGAAGAAAATCGCGATTGGCTTCAATTTGTAGTGGAGCTTGACGAAATTCGCCCTTTGCTTGAAGCGGAGATAGAGGAGTTGCGTAGAGAGGAAGAGGAGAAAAGGTTAACCGAAGTCCAGAAGAAGGCTATTGAAATGGCTAGAGAGATTCTGGGACAAGAACAGTTTCAGGATTTAATACCTCTCGGCGGGTTGAGAAAGCCTCGCGGCCAAGTTGTGCATCATGGAGTGACGCACAAACTAGGGCGAATAACCGGGGAACGGTCAAAAAAAGAAGGAGAGCCGGGACGTCTCGGAGGTCCCCGAATTTCGTATGTAGAAGAGGATTTTGACGGACCGTCGCGACATAGTGAGTTTATTGCTGGAACGGTTCGGGTTAACGCACTTAATCCTGATTATATGCGTGAAAGAGGTCCTGCTCAGCAAAAGATGGCATATGCGATGCTCATGATTGGAAAGGAAGCTGTTGCTCATAGCGACACGACGGGAAAGGCAGACCACTCTCTTGAAAAATTGCTTTCTTATCTGTTTCAGGTTCAGTTAAAAACACGTAAGGTTGAATTAAAGGAACTAAAGCTAAAAGAGGCTAAGAAACCGAAGACACCCAAAGGTCAGTTAAGGAAGAGAAGGAAGTCGGGAGAAGCTAAGCAATTAAGACTCGTGAATAATTTAGATACCGGCGGTGTAAATAGAGTGAAATGATGAGAAAAATCCTATACATACTTCTTTCAGTAGTATTAGTTTGTAGCCTGCTCGTTGTTGGCTGCCAGCCTAAGCCGGAAGTGCCAACCCCTACTGAAGGAGCAGTTCTTAACCTCTACGGCATTGACCCGATGACCCTTGACCCAGCGGTCTCCGGTGAGATGACCTCCCATGAATATATAATGCAGATATTCAGCGGCTTGGTTCGCCTGGATGATAACCTCAAGCCGGCACCGGATATAGCCCAGTCATGGGAGATTAGCAAGGATGGTAAGACCTACACCTTTCACCTCCGGCACGATGTTAAGCTTCAAAATGGCAGAGGGGTTAAGGCTGAGGACTTTAAGTATTCCTGGGAGCGTGCCTGTTACCCTGAAACCGGGTCTAATACCGCAGCTACCTATCTCGGGGATATTGTCGGCGTAAAGGATATGCTGGCGGGTGAGAGCAAGGAGATTAGCGGTATTAAGGTGATTGATGATTATACCCTTCAGGTAACCATAGATGCTCCTAAATCCTACTTCTTATCCAAGCTCACCTACCCTACCGCTTTTGTCGTGGATAGAACCAATGTGGAGATGGGCGGGGAGTGGTGGCATACTCCGAATGGCACCGGCCCGTTTAAGCTTAAAGAGTGGACAGAAAATAAATCGCTTACCCTGGAGAGAAACGGGCTTTATTACGGAGAGGTGGCTAAAGTCGGCTCTGTCACTTTCCAGTTATGGGGTGGTGTGCCGATGAATATGTATGAGACCGGTAAAATCGATGTTGCCGGTGTCTATTTGAACTATATTGATAAGGTTACCGATGAAAAGGGGCCTTTCTACCGAGAGCTCTCCATAGTTCCTGAGATGAGCTTCTTCTACATTGGCTTTAACCATACTAAGCCCCCCTTTGACGATATTAACATCCGCCGTGCTTTTTGCCAGGCGATTGATAAAGATAAAATAGTCTCTCTGGTATTTAAGAGCATGATGAAGCGAGCAGATGGCATCCTACCGCCAGGCATGCCTGGTTTTAATAAGGATTTATCCGGGCTGGGTTATGATGTAAATAAAGCAAAAGAACTAATTGCTACCTCCAAGTATGGCAATGTATCCAAGCTGCCCCCCATCACCATTACCACCATGGGGTGGGGAGGACTGATTTCACAGGAGCTGGAAGCTATCGTTTATGAATGGCGGCAAAATCTGGGAGTTGAAGTAAAGGTGAGACAGTTAGAGCCAGAGAGATTCCTTTATCACCTTAACGAGGAGAAGGATGAGATGTTCCTGATGGGCTGGGTGGCTGACTACCCCCACCCGCAGAATTTTTTAGATATTCTATTTCATTCTGGCGCTGATAATAACCATAGTGAGTATAGCAACCCTGATGTAGATGCTCTGCTGGAGAAGGCAGCGGTAGAGCAGAATAATGACCGGAGCCTGAAACTGTATCAGCAAGCTGAACAAAAGCTGGTTGAGGATGCTGCTTGCTTACCTTTATGGTTTGGGCGAAACTATGTTCTCATCAAGCCCTATATTAAAGGATATTCGGTAAATCCTATGGGTTTTGCTATGTTAAACCGGGTCTCGGTTGCACCTCATCAATAATGAAAGTAAAGAATGGGTGAGACACAGCTTAAGAAGACGGTATGCATGTGGTGCCATGACCACTGCAAGGTAGCGGTGCATGTTAAAGACGGGCAGCTCATTAAGGTTGAGGAGGACAGGGAACACCCTCGTAGCGCAGTGTTGAAGCCCACAGTCAGAGCCTGCCCCAGGGCACGCGCTGCAGCAGAATGGTTCTATCACCCCGACCGTCTCCGCTACCCTCTGAAGAGGGCCGGTGAGCGCGGTGAAGGCAAGTGGCAAAAGATACCATGGGAGCAAGCACTGGACGAGATAGCTCAAAAACTGGCGGCGATAAAGAAAAAGTATGGGGCTGAGGCTATTGCCATCAGCAGCGGTACTTACCGGACTCACGACGAGTACAAGGGGAGATTCTTAAGCCTTTTGGGAAGCCCCAACCACATCGGACAAGGACACATCTGCTGGGGAGTGAGCAACATGGTTTCTGCGGCTCTTACCGGGATGAGTTGTAATGCGATAACACCGCGACCAGGCTTGACCAAATGTATTCTTCTGCTGGGGACAAATCCCCGCCAGGCAGAACGAGGCTCCTGGCACGTCATACTCAACACCAAAAATAGTGGGGCAAAGCTTATCGTCGTTGACCCAAGGTACACCGAACCAGCACAGTGGGCTGACATCTGGTTGCAACTCAGGCCAGGTACCGACTGTGCCCTACTGATGGGTATGATAAATGTCATCATAAATGAGGGACTCTACGATAGGGCGTTCGTTGAGAAATGGTGCTATGGTTTTGATAAGCTTGCTGAAAGAGCCAGAGATTATCCTCCCGAAAAAGTAGCGGAAATCACGTGGGTTCCTGCCGATAAGATTAGAGAAGCCGCCAGAATGTATGCGACAAATAAGCCAGCGATGTCTTTCAGTTATATGGGATTGGAACAGCTCGCCAATGTCGTCGAAACCCTTCATGCCAGATTCATCCTGCCGGCGATAACCGGAAACATCGACATTAAGGGTGGGGATATGGGACGTCCCCCAACCGCACAATATGTGTCCGAATCTGAGATTGAGAGCGACGATAAGCTTCCTCTGGAACAGAAGAGAAAACAGCTAGGCGCAGACCGCTTTAAACTACTTTCCTGGATTGGCTATAACCTGATTCAAGAGAATGTGGAAAGGGTGTGGAGCCGGCGGATGTCCCGGGGTCACCATTCCTTTGCTCATGCCCCAACTGTATTTCGGGCAATGCTCACTGATAAACCCTACCCGGTCAAAGCCATGATATCCGTAGCCAGCAACCCCATGGTTACCCTGCCTAACACCAAATTGGTATATAGAGCACTAAAGAGGCTAGAGCTTTATGTGGTTATGGATTACTGGCTAACTCCCAGCGCTGAGCTTGCCGACTATGTGCTGCCCAGTGCTTCATGGCTGGAAAGACCCTGTCTCAGCACCGGTGCAGATACTGGGGGCTTTATCGCCGCCGGAGAAGCACCACTACCGGCGGTAAAGGAAGGGGAGTATGAACGGAGAACAGATTTCGAATTCTGGCGTGGGTTAGGAATACGGCTGGGACAGGAAAAATACTGGCCCTGGAAGACCCTGGAGGAGGCTTACGGCTATCGACTGGCACCCTTGGGCTACAGTACCCTTCGAGACTTCGTAGCTAAAACCGGTGGCCATGCTTCTGTTGGCGCAGGATACCGGAAACATGAGAAGGTAGGATTTGCTACCCCTACAGGGAAGCTAGAGCTATATTCAACTATTCTGGAGAAGTTGGGGTATGACCCACTACCACGCTATTACGAGCCCCCCGAAAGCCCAATTAGCACCCCTGAACTGGCAAAGGAGTATCCCCTAGTCCTGACTACCGGAGGTAGATTCCTCCCTATGTATCACTCTGAGCATCGCCAGATTGAGTCTCTACGTAGGCAGCACCCAGAGCCAATAGCACAGATTAACCCACAAACGGCAGTTGAACTGGGTATTGACGATGGGGACTGGATATGGATTGAGACACCCAGAGGAAGGATAAGGCAGAAATGCCAGTTCTTCAAAGGCATCGACCCGAGGGTGGCCCATGCTCAGCATGGATGGTGGTTTCCCGAGCTACCTGGAGAAGAACCGTGGCTACACGGAGTGTGGGAGTCAAATATCAACGTAGTCACCAGCGACGACCCAGAGCAGTGCAATAAAATTAGCGGGGGCTGGCCACTCAGAGCACTACTGTGCAAGGTTTACAAAGTTAAAAAATACTGATTCACACGTTGCTCCCAGATTGCAGGAAGCGACAGCAAAGAGGTTTGATGAAGTGCTCAACACCGTATCAAATCATCCAACAGAATTAACCCGTATCAATCCACTATTAGATAACCATTTGTCATTACCTTGACTATTATATTCAGACTTATGTAATATATTGTCACGATATAAATTAATGGACTGTTTATATGATCGACATTTTTGTCAGTCGTCCGACTTGGATTGCAGAAGAATTTAGAGAAGGTCTAACCGGATTTCTTTCATTTCTCGATACTCACGATATAAAACCTAGGACTCTGGGTTCTACAGACTATCCTACTGAGTCACCACTTGATGAAGTAATTGCAATAATGGATGAGTGCAAGGGCGCCATCATCTTAGGATACCCTCAAATATACGTGATAAAGGGCAGCATTAAGCAAGCAGAAAATAGCGATTTTACACTTCCTACTGAATGGAATCACATTGAAGCTACCTTGGCCTACATGAAGAAGATGCCTTTGCTTGTAATTCATCACAAGGGTATTTCTAGAGGTATTTTCGAACGTGGCGCTATTAGTAAATTTATATATGAAAAAGACTTATCAAAGGCAAACTGGTTTCTTGCAGAAGATGTAAGGGGTGCCTTGAAGAAGTGGAAGGCGTCTATTAAAGAGCCTCAAACCTATAAACCAACAGCCACTAAGCCAGTGTCTAAACCACCCTTATCCGAAGGAAGGTTTGAAAAGAATGTCGAATCAGTATTGGTCTACTTATTCAACATATCCAGCGATGTAGACAGAAATTTGAGTTCGATCACACGCAAGTTTCAATGCAACGAGCAAACTGCTCAGTACTATCTTGATGTTCTTCTAAGGGAGAAAATCATTGTTAAGGGAGACGTCTGGTGGGCTGGAGATTATTACTGTTTAACTCCCAAAGGGAGAGAGTACGTAATGACTAATAAACTATTATCTTCCTAGCCCGAAGACCAATTCTTTGTAATGCCTCGTTTAAAAGTCCGTTAGCAAAAACACTAATGCCCCCGATTATGAAATACCAAGTCGAGGGCATTTTATATTATTTTAGCTTAAAAATGGCGGAGGGGGTGGGGTTCGAACCCACGGTTCCTTACGGAACGACGGTTTTCAAGACCGTTACCATAAACCACTCGGACACCCCTCCGAATGTAACTATGAGGCATTATACCGAGAAGCTGGGTAAATTTCTATGCATTCAATATCCATACCCATACATTTAAGTTAGCAGCAATGCTTACCCAGACTATATATGGTATCAGGAGCCCTCCCGCTGGTGGTGATATCTTGAAAAACCTGATGATGGCAAGTAGTATTGCTATCCACAGTAAAAGTATTAAAACAACGCCCCCGAGGGGAGATTTAAGCCCGAAGAAAACTGCGCTCCACAAGACATTCAGAACCAGTTGAACTAAAAATAGGATTAAGGCGGGTTTCACGCCTTTTGTATTAAGTCCCTTGCGCCAGATTAGAAAAGCCGCTATTGCCATAAGAAGATAAAGAGTTAACCACACCGGAGCAAACACCGAATTGGGCGGAGTGAAAGATGGCTTTTGCAGACCGGCATACCAGGTTGAGATTGCAGGTGTGGTGAAAATAGCGCCAATACCGCCAGCGCCTTCGCAGACGACGATGCTTACTACCAGTTTAAGAATGTCTCTCTTTGTCATAACCTGCCTCCTCCCTCGCCTTCTAATTTTCATTAAAGTTCTTAATTCTTCAGGTTTGGGACTCAATCCTAATCCTTTTCTGTCGGCTAGTCAATAGCTATTTAGGCAGGTTCTACAATAAGAGAGTTGAGGTTAGATTAGAGCCGATTTCTTGTGCTGGTTTTCAACACCGTCTCCTTAAACCACTCGGACACCCCTCCAAAGCTAAAAGACAGGAGGGGTTATATTTGGTTAAACCTTCTTTATCCTGCAGGCTATATTCCTGAACTCAGCATAGCCAGTAACCGGGTCGGTTGGCTCTAACTTGGTCAGCACATTAGCATTCAACTCACCTTCCCAACCATGGGTTAGACTGACTACACCGGGCATAAGGTCTTTAGTAAGGCTCGCCTTGACCTTTATTTGTCCTCCGGTTGTTTCTACGATTATCATATCGCCATCAGCCACGCCATACTTCTTAGCCGTAGCTGGATTTACCTCAGCTATTGGGTCAGGGGCTAGTTTCCTCAACTGGGGTATATTCCTCATCTGCCAGTGAGTGTATTGTGGAAGCCTGACACCAGTAACCAGAATTAAGGGATATTCCTTCGCCAACTTCGGGTTGCTAACCGGACTTTGGCTTGGCTCTCTATGAACAGGTATCGGGTCGTAGCCAGCCTTGGCTAATGTTTCGGAGTAAAGCTCTATCTTTCCCGAAGGCGTCCTGATTTGCTTGGGAGCGTTTACATCATAGCATCTCTTGCCGAACCATACTCCCTCAGGATGCTCTTCCAACAACTGTTTTGTCGTTATTCCACTGGGTTCCATCATATGGGCTACAACCTCCTCGTCGGTTTCCCAGGGGAAGTGCTCCCCGTAACCCATCCTTCTGCCCAGCTCGGAATAGAACTTCCAGTCGGGCCAGCATTCTCCCAGCGGCTCAATCATCTTTTTGCCCAGCATCACGTAGGGCATGCCAAAAACGAGTCCATAGTTGTAGGCAAGGCTAATAGTCTCAAAAGATGAGCAGGCAGGTAGCACAATGGTAGCCAGCTTTGCTGTCTCAGTCATAAACAGGTCCATGACAACAAGCATATCCAGCTTTCCGAATGCTTTTGTCAGTTTTTTGGAATCTGGCCAGGCAGCAACTGGATTGTTTCCGCTGATAATCATCGCCTTAATCGGGTATGGCTTTTCACTAAGTATCGCGTCAGGTAGCATCATCTGCTGACCGTAGGGTGATGTCATGCCCCAGAATGAACGGAACACAGGATGAGCATCAGCTCCAATTGGTTCTCCCTCAACTGGCAGTCTCAGGTCAGCAAGGCGCATAAATGGATTTGTGCACCATGCCCCAGGCTTATCGTAGTTTCCAGTGATAGCATGAAGGATAGCCAGAGCCCGGTTGGTCTGAAAGCCGTTTACGTGCTGGTCAAGGGCATTAACCGCCTGGATGATAGAGGCTCCCTTTGCCTCAGCGAACATCCGGCTAATCTTACGGATGTCATCAGCTTTAACCCCGCATATTTTTGCTACCTTCTCCGGGGGGTAGTCCTTGACATGCTCCACCAGTTTATCAAAACCAGAGGTATACTTTTCCACAAATTCCTTGTCATAAAGGCCTTCGGTTATAATGACATTCATCATACCCAGAGCCAGAGCACAATCAGTCCCCGGTCTTAGCTGGATGTGAATGCCCCTTTTAGCGAGTGGTATCTGCTTGGGGTCGATGACAATGAGCTTTAACCCTCTCTCCAGGGCTTTATAAATCCTGTCAGCCACAGGTGGCTCTGAAGAATCCGGGTTATGAGCCCAAAGAATAATCAAATCAGAGTTATCCGGGTCTTCCAGAGGGTAGGTACCGAATGTAAATAAACGCGCCATGATACGCGACCGAAAGCAGTGAGCCTCAATAGAGAAGAAGTTTGGCGTGGTGAAAGCTCCCCGGAACCGCTGTGCGAAAGCTGATATCAGGATGTTCTCCGCCCCGATAGACCCCACGGAAAGCGCCACAGAATGAGCGCCGTATTCTTTTTTGATTTGCTGTAGCTTGCTGGCTATTGCATCCAGTGCCTCATCCCACGAAACTCGTCTCCAGCTGCCGTCCTTGTTTTTCATCATGGGGTATTTCAAACGGTCAGGCGAATAGATAATGTTTGGCAAGTTCTCGCCTCTTATGCATATAACCCCGTGGGTGCAGGGGTGCTCCTCCATACCCTCAACCTTGACCAGCTTGCCGCCTTTAATATAAGCATTTATGCCACAAACCTGAAAGCATGCCATACAAACGCTCTTGATAACCTTAGTTTCTCCTGTTGGTGCGCTTGCCATAAATTACCTCCTAAATTATCTTACCCGTTACCCCAAAGTCCGATAACGACTATATCAGATGCCGAAACTAATGTCAAGGAAGGAGACATCCCAAGAAGGCTGAGATTTTAGACAAAATGCTGCGAGGCCTTAGAAACGAGGACTCTGGGCAGGTTTCTAAGGTTAATCTTTTTTAACTCCCCAATATCTCGCCAGTATGCCACTACCAGCCCAGATAGCGATAGCAATAATAACACCTATCATAAAGCTATATGCGTGGGTAAACAGTCCTACTAAGAGAACTATGAGTCCTATCAAACCTAAAAGACTGGTAATAGCTCTTTTAGTTCTACTTGACACGCTAATCACCTCCTTTCATTTACCATAGAGCTATGAGTTAATCTACCTAATTACCTTTACCCCCACATAGGGCTGCAGCACCTCAGGGATTATAATACTGCCATCAGCCTGCTGGTAGTTCTCCATGATGGAGATTAGGACTCTGGGCAGGGCTAACCCTGAGCCGTTCAGGGTGTGAACAAACTGGGGTTTAGCATCGGGGGAGGGGCGGTAGCGGATATTAGCCCGCCGGGCTTGGAAATCACCGCAGTTAGAGCAGGAGCTTACCTCTAGCCATTCCTCACAGCCGGGAGCCCACATTTCAATGTCATAGGATTTTTGGGAAGCAAAGCCTAAGTCGGCAGTGCAAAGCTGTTTCACCCGATAGGGAAGCCCCAGCTTCTGGCAAACGTCCTCAGCATCATGCGTCAGCTTCTCCAGTTCCTCGTCGGAGGTGGCAGGCTCGGTGAATTTGTAAAGCTCCACCTTATCAAACTGGTGCCCCCGCTTTAATCCCCGCGTATCCTTTCCCGCCGACATTTTTTCCCGCCGAAAGCAGGCAGTGTAAGCCACATAATAAATAGGCAAGATTCCCGGCGATATAATCTCATCACGGTGGAGGTTGGTTAGTGGCACCTCAGCCGTGGGCACAAACCAGAAGTCATCTTCTTCATCATGGTAGAGATTATCGGCAAACTTGGGCAGGTTGCCAGAGCCTATCATGCACTCTCGCTTGACCATGAACGGCGGATATATCTCACTATAGCCGTGTTCTTTGGTGTGGAGGTCAAGCATAAAAGAGATAAGCGCTCTTTGTATTCTAGCGCCTAAACCCTTGAGCACATAGAAACGCGTGCCCGATAGCTTTACCCCCCGCTCAAAGTCAATGATGTCCAGAGATTCACCCAGTTTCCAATGGGGAACAGGCTCAAAGTCAAGCTTTTTAGGCTCTCCCCAGGAGTGCACCGCAATATCATCGTTTTCATCCTTCCCTACAGGGACGGTTGGGTGAGGGGTGTTGGGCACCTGAAGTAGGAGTTCTTCCAGTTGCTTATCCAGCCTCTTAACTTCGTCTTCTAACCCTTTTATCATGACACGCAGGTCGCGCCCTTCTTCTGCCGCTTCTTTATCCTTTTTCCATTGCCGGGCAGCTTCTTTTCTTTCGTGCCTCAAGTCCT
>Ga0315289_10007526_pt1 | contig 15846 bp, 19 predicted proteins | sample YL17G11_40_MG_FD_203452 | JGI IMG/M metagenome (GOLD analysis project Ga0315289, IMG submission 203452) | Sediment microbial communities from Yellowstone Lake, YNP, Wyoming, USA - YL17G11_40 | ecosystem: Environmental > Aquatic > Freshwater > Lake > Sediment | place: USA: Wyoming | collected... | reverse complement strand
TGGATCTTCGTGGCCTTCTACGACGAAGATCGCTTCCTCACCATCGCGTGGCGCAAGGAGTCGGGCGGCGAGTACAGCGCATTTCATAACCTCAAGTCTGCTTCCCCTCACCGCGCGCGGGCATGAAATGCGCCCGTGCAGACCCGATGCTACCGGCCGGCTGTTTCATAACCTGCCTGCGGCGGGGTTATGAAACAGCTTGTGGTCTCGGCAGCGTCTACCGGAGCGCGTCGGCGGCTACAGCCCGAGCAGCCGGGCCAAGCTGCCGCCAAGCAGATCCCGCTCCACCTTTTTCCCCAGCTCCAGGATCCGTACCTTGTCCAGCTCCATCCTGGCGAAGCTTGCCGTGTCGGGCGCCGGATGCGGCCCATCCGTACCCCAGATCACCCGGTGCGAGCCGACCCGCCGCACCGCCTCCCTGACCGCCGGCAGCAGGACCACGCCACTGATGTCCAGATAGACATTGCGGCAGTCCTCGGCCAGCCCGATGAAGCGGTCTACCAGACCCCAGTCACCACACAGATACCTCCCCAGGTGAGCGACCACGAGTTTGGTCTCCGGGAATGCCTTTGCCAAAGACTCGGCCGCGCGGTGGTCGCCACGGAAGTCAACCAGACAGGGCACCCCGTGCGCCCCCGCGAGGTCGAACACCGGGCCGATCACGTACTCCGCCATGCTGCACTCGCCGGCGTGGATCTTGATGCCCCGAAAGCCACGCTCCGACAGGGCCGGCTTCAGTTCGGCACACACCGGGCGCTCGAAGCTGGGCAGTGCGTAGACATACGGAATAAGCCGACTCGGGAACCTCGCCACCGCGGCCTCCGCCATCTCGATGGAGCGCCTTGTGGTCGTGGACATGGCGAAGACGACCGCTCTGTCAATGCCGACCTGGTCCATGGTCTGGACGATGGCCTCCGCCGAGTACTCGGTTCCGGCCGCGTCTCCATGCTTCAGGTGAGCGTGCGCGTCGCAGATCATCCGTCTCTCCCCCCTAGACCCCGAGCGCCCGGGCGGCCCGCCTTGTCCAGTCCGGGTCCTTCAGCATCGCCGTGCCGACGGCCGCGAAGTCGCAGTGTCCCTCCGCTACCGCCCGTTCAGCATCCCTCGGCCGACCGAGGCCGCCGGCGACCACTACGGGCAGGCGGGTGAACTCCTTCGCCCATTTGCCGATGGACTTGTCGGCCCCGAAGTAGCCTGCGAAAGCGCCGTCCGTTGAGATGTGCAGGATGTCCACGCCTGCACCTTCCAGGGCCTTGACCAGCTCCTTGAAGTCACCCGCCGAGAAGTCTTCGTCTCGCTTGTTGAAGATGCTGACGCGGGCTAGCAGCAGAGCCTGGTCGCCGATGCGATCTCGTACCCGCGTGCAGGTCTCCACCAGCATCCGCGCCCGGTTCTGGAGGGCGCCGCCATAGGTGTCAGTCCGGCGATTCCGATGGGTGGACAGAAAGGAGTCGAGCAGGAAGCCGTGCGCGCCGTGGACTTCCACGGCCTGGAAACCGGCCTCCACCGCCCGACCCGCGGCCTCCGCAAATCGCGTCTCGATGCTGTGGATCTCCTCGCGGGTCAGGGCGCGAGGAATGGTAGCATCGGAGCTGGGTCGGATCGCTGAAGGTCCCAGGGTCTCGCCTCCGACCAGCTCCGGCGATGCCTGCGGGCCGCCATGCACGAGCTGGATGGCCGCGACACAGCCCTCCGCGCGGATCGCCTCGGACAGCCGCTGAAGGCTTGCCATATGTCGGTCGGCGTACGCGCCGAGGCCGGTCTTCCAGCAGCGGCCCTTCTCGTCCACCGCGGTGGCTTCGACGATGATCATCGCTGTGCCGGCCGCCGCGCGCTCCTGGTAGTAGCGAAGGGCCGCCTCCGTGACGTCTCCCTCACCGTCCCCGCTGCCGTTGACCATCGGCGGCATGACGACCCGGTTGCGAAAGGAGACGCCTCTCGAGGCGCGCATTCCCCCAACAACGTCTCGCGGGCCACCGACGTGGTCGGGGGAATGCGGGGTTACTGTGATGGGCTCGAAAAGCGCACTCATTCTTGTCCTCAGGTCACGGGAGATCGTACACCACGATCTTCAGTCCCTCATCTTGGCCCACGCGCAGCGCGAGCTTCTGGCCGTCGCGAGAGAAATCGGGCAGCGAGTACTGGCCGGTGCGGTCGCTGGACTCTGCCGGGACCTCCTGGCTCGGGAATGTTAGCGCGCCCAGCACCTTCCGCGTGGGGGGGATGAGCCCGCGATAGAGGAGCACAACCTGGCCCTGCTCCCGTTCCTCGAGGAACGCGGCGCCCCTCAGTCCCGGAGCCCATGCAGAGGCGGGGGTCATGCCTCTCAGTATCTCGCGGATGGCTGACCCAGCTCTGGCATCCACAATACAGCCGATAGCCCTACCGGAACTGTGCGGATCGGCGACGATACAGCCGATCCGCGTCGAGTCCGCCGACCACTCGAGTCGTGTCCCTGGCACGAACGCGTTGGGGGGGAATCCGCAGACCAGGGAGCGAGCGCCCGAGTCGAAGTCGTACAGCCACAACGACGAGGGCCCCTCGAATCCTGGCAGAAGTGACTGCTCTTGCTCTGGCTGCCCGCCAGGCGGCGCGGCGGGCTTGTCGGCCGTCCGTGTGGCGCGCTCGATCGGCGGGCCGGTACCTCGGACGTAGGCCAGCCGCTTGCCATCGGGAGCCCAGGCAAGAGTGATGATCCCGTCCTTCTCCTCGATGATCGGCTTGCTGTCGCCGCTAGCGCAGTTGACCAGCAGTACCCTCCCACCGGACGGCGAGGCGGCCACGCTGGCGAGGCGCGCGCTGTCCGGGCTCCATGCAATGGTCGCCGCGAACATGACGCCGAGGCTCGCCTCTTGCTGGGCCTCGAGGAGGGCCTGATCCGGCGCCTGGCCTTTCTGCACCTGAGTCGGGTCCACCGTCCTCGGCAGAGGCCAGACGTCGGGGGCGAGAGTGCGCACGCGACCGGAGTCGAGGTCTATCGCCTGGAGAGCGACAGTCGCCTCTTTTCCATACGTAATGTAGTAGAAGGCGATCGTCTTGCCGTCCGGAGACCAGGCTGGGGAAAGGGCGTCGTCGGGGCCGGTGTCGAGTACCTTCGACTGCTTCGTCGCCGGATCGTATACGCGAAGCTCTCCACCCGCGGTGTAGGCGATAGCTCCAGCATCCGGCGACCAGGAAGTCTCGACTACCGATCCGCACCCGCCGAGGATGACGCACCCCGCGAGGGTGAGCAGGCTGGGGGCCGAAGCCAGGGCAAGCAGCAAGTAGCGGAGAGCCGAGCGTCGGGGCAGGAGGCTAGCTCCTGCCCTACGGGATGGTGCCATGGCGACCTCTCCACAGGCAGAGTTACTGTGACCTGGTCCGCAGTTCAGCAACGGAGTTCGGGCTCGGGCCACGAGTCCCTGCCGCGCGAGCGCGCCCCCCTAACGGCCGGCGAGCCCGCCCGCAGGACGTATGGCGGGGCGCGCATGTGCAGGATAGCGCTGCACGTGGAGGGAAAGCCCGCCACAGGCACGGCGGGCAAGCCCTCAGCGATCGCCCAGTGCGCATCGCCCTGAGGACGGGGCTTCCCTGTGGCACCCGAAGAGCGCTGCGGAAGGAGCAGAGGTGTGAGCGAACCGAGGAGAAGACCGGAATGGCTGAGAGAGGGCCTGATCTTCGCCGGCGAGTGGGAGCCGCTGATCTACCGTCGCCGGAACGGCAACGCCACCACCACCGCGGCCCAGGAGTTCGAGCGCGCGCACTCGCGGGAGGCGGTGGAGAGGCTGGCGGACCTCGGCGTCAACCTGGTCATCACACACTACCATAAGGGTTTCGGGCCCGCGGCCGAGCAGGATGAGTACGGCTTGCTGCGCCAGCTCATCGGCTGCTGTCATGAGAAGGGCATTCGCGTGGGCGCTTACATGCGCCTCGATACGCTGGCGCCGGAGACGCTGCTGCTGGAGCGGCCGGAGGCGAAGGACTGGTTCCAGGTCAACTGGAACGGGCAGTACCCGGTCTACAACGACAACGACCAGTGGCTTTACTTCCGCCGCCAGGGGTGCGTCTGCAATGAGGACTACCTCAAGTGGATCGAGGAGCGGATCCGATTCGCGGTCGTGGAGCTGAAGGTTGACCTGCTGCACTTCGACGGGGTGATGCCATTCCTCGAAGGCTACCAGTGCTACTGCGATCGCTGCCTGTCCGACTTCCGACAGTACCTCCAGCGGAAGTACACCGACCCGGAGCTGGCCAAGGAGCGCTTCGGCTTTGCGGACCTCAGCCAGATCATGGCGCCGACCTATGCCGTCCATCCGAGCCACCGGCACTCGCCCAAGGACTATCGGTATCTGAAGGACCCTGTGATGCAGGAGTGGGTGCGCTATCGGTGCGAGAAGCTGGCCGCGGTCCATCGCCGGCTGAGCCGGTTCATCCAGCAGCTCAACCCCGAGGTGGCGATGGAGGTGAACACGCTCATCCCGCTCACCCACAATGCCTACTTCTGGAGCGGGCTCGACCTGGCTCTGATCGCGCCGGAGAACGACTGCATGTGGACGGAGGATGAGCACTGGCCCCGGCTGACCCAGGAGGGTGTGCTGGTCTCACGCATCCGCGAGTTCAAGATCGGCCGCACGCTCAAGAACATCATCTTCTCCTACCAACGTGGGAGCACGCCGGCCGAGCTGAAGCTCTCTCTGGGACAGGCGATGGCGTTCAATGCCCAGACCATCGGGATGGTGGGAGGGCTGCCGGTGGATGAAGGAGAGTGGCGCTCCTCGGCCGACGGGCCGGGTCAGCCCGCCAGCCGGCGGGCATGGCCAACCCCCTACCAGGTGAAGCGGCAGTACATCCGGTTCTTCCGGGACCACTTCGAGCACTACGCCGATACCGAGTCGGCGGGAGGAGTCGCGCTCTTGCGGTCCCGCGACGCGCTCTCCTACAGCATGACCACTCCCCACCACCATGCGCTGCTCTGGGAGCAGGTGCTGATCCAATCGGGGATTCCGTTCGACATCATCTTCGACGAACAGCTCGCCGACCTGGCGAAGTACCAGGCGCTGGTGCTGCCGTGCGTGGACTGCATGTCACAGGAGATGATCGAGGCCGTCTCCGGGTACGTGACGGCCGGGGGCGGACTCGTGGCGAGTGGGGACACCTCTTCTCGGGACCAGTGGCGGCGGCTGCGGCCCGACCTGGGGCTCAGGGAAGTGCTGGGGCCGAAGGCGAGCAGAGACGGCGACCCGCACCACGCCACGCGCAACTCCTATGGGAAGGGCCGAGCCGCGCATCTCGCGCGGCTGCTGACAGAGGATGACATCTCCGACTGGCCCGGGCTCGGGTGCAGCCACTGGAAGCTGCCGCTGAATGTGCGGGCCATGCGAGAAGCGCTGCGCTGGGCCGCGCGCGACCGCTTCCCGATCACCCTGGAGGCGCCTGAGACGGTGGTCGCGGAGTTCCTGAGGCAGCCGACGGAAGCGAGGTACCTGGTGCACCTGCTGAACTTCGACCTGAGCCGCTACCGGCATGATCTCGCCATCGTCCTGCGGCTCTCCCGGGGAACGCGGGTGCGGTCGGCCATCGCGCTCGACCCCGACCGCCCAACACCGGAGAAGTTGGAGGTGGACCGGAACGGCGAGGTGACGAGCATTGCCGTTCCGACGCTCGGGATCTACCAGCTGGTGGTGGTCAGCACGCAGGCCAGCAGGCGATGAGTCTCGTCTGGTGTGACAGGCGGGCCTTCCGCGGGTGACGAGTCGGTGGCCCTGGACGCCTGGGGCAGATGGCCGGCCTACGCGGCTGGGACCGCTTTCAGGCCCCCTCTGCTTGCTTAGCGGTTTTCTCACGCAGAACCGACCGCTGGAATTCCAGCGCCTCATCTAGCTGAGGCGGCGTGATCGCGCCCATCTCCAGCAGTATCTGCCCGATCCGGCGCCTGTTCTCCCCTTCCTTGTGCTGCTGCTCCAGGGCCTCGTTCAGCTGCTTCTGCGCGATCCGCTGGTACTTGTAGATCAGCAACGCGCCTAACAGCGGGACGAGCGGCTCTCCCCCCTCCGCAACAGCCTCCCGCATGGCGATCTCCGGGGTCGCCCCCGGTGGGCGGCTGCGTGCATACAGCCCTGAGAGAACCAACAGACACCCGGCCAGCAGGGTGATCGCGCCCACCCACCAGAAAGGCGCATACTCCCGCGTCCAGGCGTGGCCAAAGGCTACCCCGCCAACCCCGGCCAGCACCAGGCCAACCGTCACGCGACCCCAGACTAGCACCATCCAGACGAGGTCGCGCCTCCCTCCTCGCCTGCTCACTCCAGAGCCTTGTCGCCGCGGGGCACTATCGGTCATCCGAACTGGCTCCTCTCTGGCGAAGACGTCACTCCTGCCTCCGCCTGAGCAAGCAGCCACAGCGGCCCCATCATCCTGGCCGATCTAACCCACCTGATTCGATAGATACCATGCGCGGACCGAGGGTTACAGTGGGAGGATCAGCAGGATCGGCCGCGCCGGGAGCGAATAACACATTAGCTACGCGTGTGTCGAGGAGAGGTGCGAATGGCTGGGTTTCCACGGACAGAGGTCGGCGGGCTCTCGGTTCCGCGCCTGGTGTGCGGTAGCAACTGGATGCTGGGGTACTCGCATCAGACCAAGGCGAAGGACCGTTTCATCACGGAGCTGTTCGACACGCCCGCCAAGATCGCGGATGTCGTCGAGGTGTTCGCACGCGCGGGCTGCAACGCCTATATGAGCCCCCCGACCGAGTTCGTGGCGGAGGCGCTCAGGGAGGTGGAGCAGCGGACCGGTCAGGAGATGCTCTGGTTCGCCACGCCCTTCTATGCGGACCGTGCCGATCCGGACACCTGGCGGCAGTCAGTCGAGATGACGAAGGGCCTGGGGGCCCAGTTCTGCTTCCCGCACACCTCGATCACGGATCCACTGCTCGACAAGGTGAACCGTTGTCTCCAGCCACGCCTCGTGGAGCATCTCCGGGTCGTGCGCGAGTTCGAGATGATACCGGGCCTGAGCACCCATGCCCCCGAGGCGATCATCTGCTCTGACGCCTCCGACGCCGACGTCGCCACCTACATCCAGCCCTACAACGCCGCTGGATTTCTGTGCCATATCGAGACCGACTGGCTCCAGCGGGTCTTCAGCGAGGCGAAGAAACCCGTGCTCACCATCAAGCCGCTGGCCGCGGGCCGGCTCCACCCCATCACAGGCCTCACGTTCGTGTGGAACACTATCCGGGAGTGCGACCTGGTGACCATCGGGACCATGTCCACCTATGAGGCGGAAGAGGTGATCGAGATCAGCCTCGCCTGTCTCGAGGGCAGACAGCCCGAGATTGATCTCCAGTTCACCCGCAGCAAGCGGACGATCGTCGCCGGGTGAGGAGGCGGGCCTCCCGGCTGGGCGGCGGAGGCTCCGTGAACTGCGCAGGGCCAGCGCCATCCCACGAGAAGGTCGGAGCGATGAGTGTTCCGGCTCACCGATGACCATCTGTAACGCTTCGAGCAGAGCTTCGGCGGCGACCGCGACAGGACCGAGCGCGCGGAGAGATGCGGCACGAGCACGGTCGCGCCCGTGGAGAGACCGCGGCGGTGCAGATCGTCAGCCAGCGCCTGCGCCGTAGGACCGCTGGGGGAACCGCAGCGTGGACGCAGCATCACTTACCCTCTTTCACCTTGCCGGCCCTTCCCTTCGCCAGCAACTCCGACCAGCGCCACTGGACATCCCCGTCGTACAGTCGGCGGCTGTAGGGACGGCCGAAGCGCCGGGCAAGCTCGCAGGTGGGGGTGTGGAACTTCGCCTGCAGCCCAAGGGTGCGATCATGTTCCCAGGTATCGAGCACACCGGCCACCCCGTCGGTCTTCAGATTGCCGAGCCGGTAGGCCGGCGAGGCGGCCATGAAGGTCAGGTACACGTCAAAGCCAGGCGCGATGTAGAACGACACCGGGTGACCGCTGGTGGCGTCGCCGACGGAGCGAATGGCCGGGCCGGACTCATTCCGCAGGCTGCGGAAGAGCACGCGTTCCGGAGTGCCGATAGGCCTGCCTATGCGCGCCTCGCTCTTCTCGAGAAGGCCCCGCGGCACTCGCATCAGATCACGGTCGGTCGGCCGCAGATGCTCCAGGCCTAGAGCCGCACCATCCGGGCTGGGCAAGTGCATCCAGAAGACGAATGGGCCGCCGAGTGCCTCACACCGCTCCCTCAAACGAAGCCCACTGGCCAGAGCGATGAGTCCCGGCAGATCGGGAACCAGCAGCTTGGTGAAGAAGAGCTGCCAGCGGGGCCGGATGCGAGCCGCGAGCAGACGCTCGGCGGCGATGAGCAGATCCCGGAACGCACCCCGGCGGCGTACTACCCAGTCCGTCGCCCTCTCCATGCCGAAGAAGGTGATCTGGCACTCGCGAACCCCAAGCTCATACCCCCAGTGGGCATACTCCGGGTCACGGGCCAGCCGCCACACGCTCAACAGCTCCATCTCGGCCCGATCGTACGGCACCTCCGAGAGCTCTTGCTCTAGTTCGAAGAGGCGCCGGTAGTCGTCGGAGAAGTCAGGCTCGCGAATCCATGTGAGGACGCGCAGGTGCTGCCAGGGCGCTCTGTCTTCGCCGGGCCGGCGAAAGGCGTGGAACTGAGACACCCCCCAGCGCAGGTCATCCTCAGCCATGCACGTCCGCGGCGTAGCCACCACTTGGTGGTCGAGCCAGCAGTGCCGGCACCGGTTCGGGCAGCCGTGCATGTCGAACGCAAGGCCGATATCGTCATCAGGCATGATGGCAGGCATCTCTACTCCTTCACCGCCACGATGCGCCCGTTGCCCTCCCGGCCGGTGCGCCAGGACTCAATGTCAATGTCGAGTTCGGCATAGGCCTGGTGGACCCAGACCTCGCCCATCAGGCTGCAGTAGTGGGCGTCATTCGAGCGGAGCATCTCCCTCGCCGGGTACCAGCCGTACTCCAGATCCATCTCCGAGATGTCCTCGGCCCCGCGGAGGTGGTACTGCTCACCCAGGAGCACGGCATTCGTGCTGGCGCGCAGTACGCCTGGGGCGTAGAGGGATTCCAGCAGGGCAGAGATCTGCGCGCCAAAATCAGTGCCCGGCTCCAAGCGCCAGCTTTGCATCATCTCCAGGAGCCCGCACGAGCGAAACGCTGTTGTTTCGCGAGGGAGCAGGCGGGCGACCCGGTTGAACCCGCGCATTTCGCAGGAGCGAAATGCGCGTTGAGTCTCGCGTTCATCGCAGTCTTCTCAGCTTCGCGTAGTGGGTCATCCCGAACAGGTAAGTGATGGGTCGAACTCGCGTCCCAGACGGGCGAAGATGCTCCGCCAACGCGGCACCATGTCCTCACGGTAGATGTAGGGCAGCCACCCAAGCTTGAGGTAGATGGAGATCGCCGCGAGCCTGAAATCCTCCGTACCAAGGTACGGTCGTGCGAACCCTTCGGCCACCAGCCGGTTGGTGGACGCGGCAGCCACGGTTGTGCCCAGGTGCTGCCCCGCGTGCGACGGGTCGCATACGAGCCAGCCCATAGTTCCCGCCTCGGGGTGGCGTGGGGAGAGGCTGCCCCGCCATGCCTGGCAGGAAGCCACCAACAGGCCTGTGGCCAAATGCTCGACCTCGACCACGAAGAAGCCGTCCGCCAACACATGCTGTAGCATCTGCGGGAATCGTCCTGCGTCCTCGAACGCGAGGTGGAAGAGCGTATCGAACTCGCCCTCATCACCAGCGCGGAACTGCCGCAGCAGATAGCCTTCCGGCACTGGAGGCACCTCCACACGCGCAGTCGAGGGCCTCACCATCTCCAACTGGTGCTCGTATTCCGTTTCGATGAATGGATAGGCGGGCCGACCGGGCAAGCTGCGGAGTGGACTCATAGGTCGGACCTCTCCTCGCGTTGACACGCTGACTCATTGCCTGACTCTGAGGTCAGTTCGATCTCCATCTGCACCCCGACCACTTCGGCGCCCAGGCTGGCATACAGAGCCTTCGCGGCGTCGTTGTCTGGCTCCGTGTTGATGTGAAACTCGCCGACGCCGCGCTGCTTCGCCAGACGCATCACCTCGCGAAGAAGCTGCCTGCCAATCCCCTGTCGCCGCAGGTCCTCTCGGACGACGAGGCCGAGGAGTTCCGCTGCCAGCGCTCCATGCGAGAGGTCGTCATAGACCATCAGGTGTGCCAGGCCCACGACCGCGCCACCAACTTCGGCGACGACGAGATCATGGTCTGGGCTGGCAAGCACCGCGTCGAAGGACGCCCTCCGGTCGGCCTCGACGCCGATGAGTGCGGTGGCAAGCGCGCGGACTGCCGGCCCATCATCCGCCTTGGCCTTGCGCAATGAAACGTTCATGTGTTCTCTCCTGCTGAGTGCGGCGGGTACGGCACCCCCATCCTATGCCCGTCGGGGGCGGTGAGAGCGCAGCCCGCCTCGACCTCCCGGTCCCAGTGTTGCTCGACGATGCACAGCGTGTCTTGGTGTGTCATCTCCACTCACTCCATCACCCGACCGAGTTGGTCGGCCACTTCCGCTCCGTGCTGTTCCCACCAGTTCACCCGCATCATCCAGTAGCCGAAGCGATGGTCGAGGTCAAGAAGAGGGAAGCGCTCACCTGTCTCGATCATCTGGTGGAGGGGGAACACGACGACCTCGAAATCGAAGGTCTTGACGGCTAAGGGAAGGGCGGCCAGCTCGCGCGCCTCTACTGGACAGCCGGCGGCATTGTACCCCCGAAGGAAGGCCCGTGTTCTTGCCGGCCCGTCGTCCTCAGCCTCCCGGCCAACGCAGAAGAGCTGGGTTAGCGACCGACCGAGGTCCAGGATGCGGGCATCGAGGCCAGCGTACTCGAAATCCAGAACCCCGCACACGCGGTCTCCAGAGACGCGAAGATGAACGCCAGTGAAGTCGCAGATCACAGCGCTGCGCGGCAGACTGTGGAACTCACAAGCCTCCAGCTCCTGCGCGATGCGGTGCGACCGTGCGAGCAGCATTTCGGCGTACTCGAAGATGGCGGCGCGCTCGGGGATATCGGGTAGCCTGTCGAGCTGCGACTTGTCCCGCAGCAGGTATCCGCCCAGCGGTCTGAACGCCGATCGTCCCCGCGGCGTGCTCGCCGCCGCGCGGCGGTGGAACTCGCCGAGCGTCCGGCCAGCCGACTCCTGCTGCGCGAGGATCTCCTCGTGGAATTCGTCCCCCGCCACCTCCGCTGAGAGCACGGCTGGGTAACCGGCGCACGGGGTCAGTCGTTTGCCGTGCGCGTTGAGGAGCGAAGTCGGCGTCTGAACATCGATTGCCCGGAAGTGCTCCATCACCCAGTCCTGGAACTCATAGTGCTCCTCGGTGGACAGTTGAGGATGGGTGGTCAGGACCTTCAGGTAGAAGACGCCGGCCTCGCACACCGCTCGGAAGACAGTGTTATGGCCGTGCCACTCCGACTGCCGCGGGGGCGCCACGCTCGCGATCTCGCCGAGCGCTGGATATTGGCCAAGACAGGCTCTTACGCCCTCTATCTCAAGTTGGGCAGCCATGTTCCGATCCTCGAGCATCAAAGCAAACGCGCCTGCTTGCACCACTCCGCCCGAGGCGGAATGGCATAAGCAGGCGCGTCAAGGGCTGATGCGCGTTAACCTGCGACACCCGCGCCTTCCCCGAGGGGAAGGCGCGCGTCTTCTCTTGTTCTGTCTCTGGTCAGCCAGGCAGATTATGCCGCCGGAAGCGCCGCTTGTCAACACTCGTGCCGTGCGGCAAACGGTTCACTCGGGGTCCTGCGCAGCGTCCATCTTGGCCACGGTGAACACCCCGCCACACTCCGACACCTGCGTGTACGTCGCGTGCAGGCCGGCCTCGCGGCAGGCGGGTATGGCCTCGTCGGCTGCCCAGTACCATTCATCGTCATCCCAGCGCTCGTACCACCGGACGCGCGCAGCCTCGCGTTCCTCCGCCGTCGGGAAGGCGATATCGCCGATCACGATGCGGCCGCCGGGAGCGAGGCGCAGCGCGGCGCGCAGGAGGATGCTCACCTTGGTCGCGAGGTCGAACTCGTGGAGAACGTAAGAGGAGACGATGCGGTCGAAGCGCCGGTCCAGCAGCGGCGGCCATTCGTCCGTGAGGTCCGCCTGGACCAGCACGGCCGCGGGCAGTTTCGCGCGGGCCTGGGCCAGCATCTCTGCCGAGAAGTCGGTGCCCCAGATGGGACACCCCAGCCCGGCGAACTTCACGGCCAGCTTCCCGGTGCCGATCCCGAGATCCAGCACCGACTGGCCGGGCGAAGCCGCAGCCTGCCTGACGACCTCAGCGAGGACGAGGTCGTAGCCGCCATGGGGGAAGGGGTGCTGGGGCGCGGCGGTCTGGTCATCGTAGCTGTCGGCCCAGTCGTCGAAGAGCTGCTCTCGATCTCGGGTGCTCACGCGCATTCCCTTTCCAGCGCCACGGCGCTCTGCACTGCGTCCGTTCTGGCCCTCTTCGAGCGGTCGGCTTCCGCTTCGTCGCGTCCATCGTTGACCGCGGCGGCGGGGCCTTGCTTGAGGTCCGTCGTCACGATCGGCCGAGCTGCGGCTATCCCTCATCGTCCGCCTCCGATAACACGCAGATTGCCCTTCAGTGTCGTGATCGCCCACCGCCCGCGTAGCGCCGCCGGGTCATAGAACAGCAGCTTCTCGAACACGAGGATCGCCAACAGGTAGAACCGCCCGAGATCATCTTGAGGATCGTGGTCCGTACCGTAGGCGGCCCGGAAGCCATGTGAGTCATCGCCTCCGACCGATGGCCGAAATGCCTCGAGGCGGTCGGGGGGACGGCCGAGCAGGCTTTCGGCAATCCTCAGCGCTCCCGCTTCATGGCTTGACGGCCGTGACAAGAAGCACCTCCTCTGTCCAGACTCGTTCGCACCTGGTTGTCAGGTCCCGAAAGCCATTGCTCTCCAGCAGGTCAGCCAACGTCGCAGAGTCGAATTGCGCGGTTTCGTGCCACCACGCATCAACGATATCCCCAGGGGGCAACTCACTAATCGCCATTGCTGCCATGCGGCGCGCCTCGTCTCCCAACTCCTCCCTCAGCCTCTGTCCGGACGCGCTCTCGGGGGCAACGAAGTACCGTGTCTGCCGCTCCGCGTGGGGATGGCTGCGCCGTTCGGTGATCTGGTACCACAGGCGGCCCTTCTCAGAACGGATGCATGCCTCCCGCCTGGGTCTGGTCTCCAGAATGTCGCACCAGTCCTGCTCCAGGACGGCCAGCCGGCCACCAGGCTCCAGCACTCGCCGGACCTCAGCAATCGTGCGCCGCACATCCGGCCAGTCCATGCGCTCCAAGGCGCCGCAGAGCGACGCTCCGTCGAACTCGCGGTCACCGAAGGGAAGGGCCTCAAGGCCCCCCACTTCGAAGGATACACTCGCTAGCCCAAGACGGCTGGCGTTGGCGCGCGCCGCCGCGATCATGTTCGGCGCCGCGTCCAATCCCACCACCGTGCCGACACGTTCCGCGAGGTAGAGCGCCGGCAGACCCTCGCCACAGCCGATATCGAGCATCCTCCGACATCCCCTCAGGGCAGCGATGAAGAACTCAGCCGCCTTCCGGTCACCTGCACCGAGTTCCGCAAGCCCGCCCAGATAAGGGATCCCGGCCGCCTCCACGTTCTCGCTGAAGAACTCCCACATCTCGATTCTGCGAGGCCGAATCCGCTCAAGCATGGCGTGCTACTCCTTCGCTGGCTCGTTCGCGAGGCGCTCAACCGGCACCCGCGCGGCCAGCCAGGACACCACCAGCCTGGACTGCGTGAGAATCTGGTCTTTCACTTGCTCTCCTCAGGGGGTGTGCCTCTATGGTTCTGGTGTATGGGAACCCGAGGAGACCGGCCCTCGTGCTTCGTAGCGAAGTGGCCTCGCTACTTCGCAGAGTAGCAAAGGAAAGCGCCACAGACCTGCTGGCCTGTGGCGCGGTGTGGTTCGGGAATGGAGACTAGCTCAGGTGAGCGTGGCTCCAGGCCGTGCAGGCAGGTGATGACCGGTCTCTATCGGGATGCGAGCTATCGTCTTCATAGTCACCACCTCCTTTCGTCCGCCGGCGGATCGGCCCAACGAGCAGCAGTCTACGTCGAGTTCCCCTGGCTGTCAAGCCGCGGAACTGACCGGGCCGCGCCTGTTCCGCTGCCGCAGTAGGGCAGGTTTGGGACCTGCCCTACTAACCCCCATCCGCCGGAATCCTCTCCAGCCCGAAGATCACAGGGAGGAAGCCGTCCGTGCAGGAAGTCACGAAGCAGCCAGGCTTGGGGCCGATCAGGTCGCCGCCCCGCGCCAGGACCAGCACGTACTCCGGCTGCGCGGGTTGCTGCGCAGCCCCGCGCGACCTGAATGTCAGCCCAGGCCCAGCTGCAGAACCCGGCGGGCATGTTCGCTCCCGTGGATATGAACTCCTGACCGTCGGCCAACCGTTCACAATGCTGCCATGGGCGCGCGGTGTATCTCCCCACCAGCCCCTCGGTCAGCGTCCGTCTGAGGACCGTGATCTTCACTGCCGCATCCATGTCGAGTCCCTTCCGCTATTCGTACACCGCGCATTTGCGCCGGGGCAAATGCGCCCTCTCAGGTGAGGCAGCGGTCAGGGCGCTTTCCCCGCCCCCGTCTCCTCACTGATCCGCCGAAGGAAGCGCGCGACACTCTCCGCGATGATCTCCCAGAGCCGCTCGCCCAGCTCGGCGGTGGCCAGGCTCGGATCGCCGAACGCGCCAGTCTCGGAGATCTCATCGGCGAGCCAGAAGTACCCCGGCTGCTCCGTCCGCTTGAGCGTCGCCTTCACCATCTTCTCCCGCTTCACCAAGTGAGGGCGGTCGGCCAGCATCTCGGCGGTCTCGGGCGCGGCCGCGTGGATACCCATGATCTCGTCCGGCAGCAGGCCTTGCTCGCCGAGCTTGCGCCATTCCGCCTGGAAGTAGCTATCCGTCCAGCCCGCGTAGGCGTAGATCCTCGCCCCCTTGCCCTCTCGCGTCAGCTCCTCCACCAGTCGGTGGCGCGCGACCTCAACCGCGCTCGCATTTCCTCCGTTGCCGTTGACGATGGCGATGGAGCGGAATCCTGTCTCCACCACCGCGCGCATGATCTCGCACATGGCGGAAATGTAGGTGTCGAAGCGTAACGAGATGGTGCCCGGGAATCTCATGTGGAAGCACGACTGCCCATAGGGCAGCGTGGGCAGAACCAGGACCTTCAGCCCATACTGCTCCCGGGCCCGCCGGGCGCCATCGCATGCCCACCTCTCGGCCAGCCGCGCGTCCACCTGCACAGGCAGCATCGGCCCGTGCTGCTCGATCGCTCCCACCGGGAAGACCACGATGTAGTCCTCCCGCGCCGCCTGCCCGATGTCCTCCCACGTGCATTCGCTCCACCCAAGATTCATCGTGTTCTCCCAGGCCCGCAAAGCTGTGAACCCGCATCATGGGTTCGGTGGCAGACTTCGCCCTCTCGGGGACACGCCCCTGTTGTGCGGAGCAGGGGCTGTGGCGCAGCCCGGAAAGGAGTCATACTGCACCGTCTCCTTGGAGGCGCATCCAGACCGGGCGCAGAATACTGCTCCGTTGGGCACGAGCGGAAGCCCGCGCGGGGCTGCGCAGCAACCCCCGCAGCCGGACCTCCTACCAAGGCAGGTGAATCAGACTGGCCAGGATTCGCACAATGACCGAGATGCGCGACCATGACACGGCGTTGACGTTCGATGGGCTGCTCGGCGATAGGTCGGGATCTCTTGGGGCGGCACTTGGCGCAGGAAAGGAGTTCCTGGCGGGAACTCCGACCTCCAGTCTGTTGGCGGCCGTGGGGCGGACCATCTGTTCCGTGCCGCCCGCCGCGGGCGGGCGCTACCCGGACAAGCGGTGGTTCCAGAAGTC
>Ga0315289_10007525_pt1 | contig 15846 bp, 24 predicted proteins | sample YL17G11_40_MG_FD_203452 | JGI IMG/M metagenome (GOLD analysis project Ga0315289, IMG submission 203452) | Sediment microbial communities from Yellowstone Lake, YNP, Wyoming, USA - YL17G11_40 | ecosystem: Environmental > Aquatic > Freshwater > Lake > Sediment | place: USA: Wyoming | collected... | reverse complement strand
TCATGATGCTTATACCGCAGCCGGTATTGGTTATTTGGGTTTCAGTCGAGCAGAATCTCTTGATTACCGAGAACTGAAAGAAGATCTAATTGACTTAAAAGATTTTTCCAAACTTTCTCCGTCAGAACAGGAAGAGTATCTTAACAAAAGGGATCTGATCAATACAGAAAAACGGACAATGGCGGGTGATGGAATGGCAGTTTTGACAAAATAAGGAGGTTTCTCTCAATCAGCCTGTCTCTGGACGATATCTCGGGGTGAGACTCCCCAGTTTTTTCCCGAGGTCTGGGGACAGACTGGCTGGGAGAAGATTCTTCTAAGAAGTGTCTGTCATGGCAGTTCTTTTCTATTTTCCCAGTCTCACCTCTTTTCAAAAAGAGAGCACCTTTCGGGGTGCTTTCTTGTTCTAGATGATTTTTAAATCTCTCCCCTTAAGAAGATTAGGTTAAAAAGAGTGCCCTCAAGAAGGTCTTCGGGTTGATGCCTTGCTATAAAGACTTTTGTTAAGAAATTTTTAATTTGTTTAGTGGAGTTGGGATTAAATTTCCTTTCAATCCTTATCATGTCTTTAATTGTTTCATCGTCAAAACCAATTCCCAAAAGACCACTACCATGAATTAGGTGATGGCAGTTGTAACAAAGCCTGATCGTTTCACTTTTTTTGTCGGACTTTGGGAATCCTTTGTTTCTATCCCAACTTAGATGGTGAAGGATTAAAGCCTGATTGTTTTTTTCTCCACACCCAACACAACAATTTCCCTGATTAAACAACTTTTTCTTTTCCTCTAATTTGTTTAAAGTTTCCTTTTCTAATTTCTTTAAAAATTTTAAAATCATATTATTGTTTAACTGTATATTGTTTAACTGTATATTGTGGGTATCATCCATGCCCCTAGAGTAGTAACATGGGCGCCCCTACCCTAGAGGCGTCTATGCCCCTACCTTTTCCTGAATCGTAAAGAATAAACATTAACGAAGTTATAACCATCTTTAGTCCTTTCTCTTTCAACTACAATCAGGCCTTTTTTCTCTAGGCTTTTAACGGCCCTCATGGCGGTTCTGCGGTCAATCCCCGCTCCACTATCAAGCCTTTCACCATCTTTTTTAACAATCCCCTCACTAATCTGTTTCAACGAAATTCTGTCTTTGTCTTTTTTGAAACCAAAAGTCCGTCTGATGATGTAAAGTAAAACTTTTAACTCGGCATGAGATAACCCAATCAAGAAGCGATCAAAAACTTCATCCGGAGTCTGGGTGGTATTGGGTCTGCTAAATCCCTTAAATTTTTCCATCCCCCCTTGCCTTTTAATTGTTCTTCCGATTTGTTCCATTAGAGTCTCTTAATCAGTCGACTGGTCTCCCGGTCGCCCGGCTAGTTAAGAATTTAATAATCCGATCAATCAGCTTGTCAAGTGAAGGCTTAGTCCAAATCTCCGGATTATCTAAAAGTGCTGACAGAAAAGTCGACCGATCAACCTTTTTAATTTTATGCTTTCTTCTAAAGTAGGCAACTGCTTCATCAATTTTGTCTGATAGATCTTCCGGCAGGTAAAAAGCGGTTTTCTCTAATATGAACCTTTTAGGAGACTGGTCGACTGATTGGGCGACTGGTCTCTCCCCCACTCTCCCCTCTTTTAAGGTGTCTCTCTCTTTAGCCTCAAAAGAGACCCTTTTTCGGGGTAGGGGAGTGGTCTTGGGGGAGTGCTTTTTAAGAGCCAGACCGACTCTAGTTTTCTTACTTAGTTTGTTTAAATCAGAATAAGTTCCCATTATTCGGTTATTAGCTCACTCTCGGCGGTAACAACCATTTTTTCATTGATGGTTTTGACTTGGTTAACGACCGCCCGGATTAAAGATTCATTAGCCAGTTTAACGATTTCTCTGGGATTTCCTTTTGAGTAATTGTAAATTTCTTTAATAGCTTTGTTTTGAAAGGGGAGATCCTTCCCACCGGCAACCATCCACCTGAAGACCAGCATTTCTTTAGTTTGGTCAAGATTCAATGGCGAAAGTTTGGCGACACTCAATCGGCTTTTAAGACTTTTCAAGCGGTTAAGTTTTTCTTTAAGTTCTGGTTGGGTAAAAAGTGCCATCTGGATTAAAAACTCGGTTGAAGTCGAAAAGTTGAAAAGGTGCTGGATGAGAAGCAACATGTCTCGATTCATGTTTTGAGCCTCATCAATCAGTAAAACGACTCGGTTCCCTTCTTTGAACTGATCGAGTAAAAACTGCTCAAATCTTTTTAGTGAGCCAGCATAAGACCTCTCGGTGGGGACATTAAATTCTTCCATAATAAAACGCAGAAAAGCATTGGTTGTTCTTAATTTGGGAGCAAAGACATTTACAATTCGATTCTTTTTGTCAGTTTCTAAATCGGAGAAAATCCGTCTGGCCAAACTGGTTTTGCCGGTGCCAATATCAGCCAGAAGGTAAATCGGCCCAATGGATTGAGTAATGTGATAAAGAATTTTCTGCCTCGCTTCCTGATGTTGGGGAGACCACCAAAGAAAGCGAGGATCCGGGGTAATGCGAAAAGGTAATTCGGCTAGACCGAAAAACTTAGCATACATAAGTTAAAAGTAAATGATGTAAAATGTTTTGTCAAGTAGGGGAGTGGAGTTGGTCCAATGGGAGTGCTTTTATGGCTAATGAAGGCCACCAAGTCGCCCAGGAAGCCCGGAAAATAGAAAGATGACTAACTGGTCGTCTCAACTTTGTTTCTGAAAAATTGGTTTGAGGCTAGATGAGGCTAATTATTTGCTTTCGTTGAGTTTTCTGTTTATTTCTAGAAGCAACTGTCGGTTTTGGCTGATCATCCCGGTCAGTTTGTAAAAGTTTTCTTTACTCATTACGACAAACTCATTTTTGTATGGTGTTCCGTCCGGCTTGTTATTAAAAGAACTGTGAGCCATTTTGAAAGCCTTCTTTAATTCTGGATCTGTAACGTGGGTGTAGATTTCGGTGGTTTGGATGCTCGAATGGCCCAGCATAGTTTGAACTTGCCGAATGTTAAGGCCTTTGTTTAACATCTGACTGGCAAAGAAGTGTCGGCAGTCGTGGGGAGTTACTTTTCTTTTAATGAGGGCTTTTTCGGCAGATCTTTTAATCAGTCTTTGGATTGACCGAGCAGTCAGTTTTTCTTCACCACCCCGGGTATTGAAAAGATAATCAGATTCGCAGTTTCGGACTTCCAGGTGCTTTTTAATGAAGTGGATTGTTGGTTCGGTCAAATAGATCTGTCTGGTTTTATCACCTTTGCCGGTAACAAGGGCGGTTTTGTTTTCAAGATTCAGGTCGCTGATTTTTAAATTGGTCAGTTCTGATACACGTGGACCTGAAAAAATTAACAACTCTAAAATTAAACGATCCCGGACTCCCTCTCGGTTCTGGGGAATTGCCGATTTTAACAAACTGTCTGCCTCTTTATCAGTTAGAGCGTTTTTGATTTTCCGGTGGATTTTGGGAAGTTCTATCTTTTCAGGGTCAAGACAGTCAAGATTTTTTCTCACTCGAAGCCATTTTAGGAAAACCCGAATGGCAATCAAATAATAATGCTGGGTGGAAATGCCGGCCTTGTTTTTAATCAGACTCTTTTGGAAGCCGTCAATCAAATCAAGATTAACTTCCGTTGGCTCAATGTCCCCGGCATAATCAGAAAACTTGGTCAGATAGCGCTGGTAGTTTTCAATGGTGGACTTGGCCTTTTGGCCTTTGGTTTTTTCGTGGTTGATGAATTCTTTAATCAGTTTTTTCATTTAAGTTTCTTTTTAAAACTCGGAATTGATTTTACTTCTTCAATGGCAACAATTTTTTCGTTTAGAATGTTGTGAAATTCAAACCCACTAAGAAAAGGTTGTAAATGATGTCCTCTTACAAAATAAGTGTTTTTGTGGGATGGTGCTTTTCCTACGCCACTAAAGTTTTGACTAGGAAGCACACAAGTAATCTTAAATATCTTTTTCTTTAAATTTTTTTCAAGAGTTGTTGTCTCGGTTGTTGATATATGCTTGTAAAAATATGGACCAACTGCCCCCACGGTATTCCACCCTGAACCATCAGGAAATTGAGGTTTCCACTTCTCATAAGGTCCAATTCTCCAAAAGGCTCGAATTTGTTTTTTCTTCTTCATTTTCTCCTTTTACTTTCTTTATTTCTTTAGCGGAGGAACCATAGCAATTAGTTCTCCACACTCATCACAAATATACATAACCTTTTTGGGGTCAGCATCATCTTTACTTAAGATATTCCCTTTAACTATCGAGTCAACCAAATCCTCTTTATTTATTGACTTTTCGGCACAATCAACACAAAGAAGCCGACCTCCATCGTAATAACCCAAAATGTCTTTTTTGTTTATCTCCATTTATTTTCCACCTCCTCTCATACCAAAAACCCATCGGGGTATAGCCGATGGGCAATAGAATTTTATCGACCAGCTATACCCAAGTCAAGATGTTAAATTGTTAAGTTACTCTTTTTTTATTTTCTTAATTGTGTTTTTATAGGATTTTTTCATTTCGCTCAACGCCCGTCTAATGTCTGGATCTTTAATATCCTGAAACTTAATGGGTTTTCCTGGTTTAGCCTTTTTAAGTTGTCGAGCCATTTCTCTGCGGATCTTCTCTCCTAATTTTGGCATGGCTTTTAGTTCCTGATCTAATCCCATTCTAAATCGTTCAAAATCTCCAAGAATTTCTTTTAAGCGAACTGGCCCAAACTCATCATCCCTTACCAATTCTCTCATCAGAGCAATGTCTTCTTTGGTAAAAATTTCTTCATTGATTGCCCACCGAACAGATCGGGCAATTCTACCAGTTGGTCTAACATAGTTTTTTCTGTAAAGCTCTTTGACTGTTCCACCTTCACCTTTGCCGGAGACAATAGTTCTTCTTCCCGGAGAACCCCAAATCTTGAGAAACAAGCGAATTTGGCTAAGAGGCATTAAACAGATTTCTTCTTTTTTCATTAAAAACAAGAATAACATCTATTACATCCTTTGTCAAGTGGGGAAAATCTTCTCCTTAAAAATAACCCCAACTGGATACAAGAACCAACAACATCCTTCTCAATGTTTTCCCCAAACTGGGGATAAAACCTGAAAATTGGGTTTAAGAAACATTAATTTATCCCTTTAAATCGGTATATTTTCTTCTTAAACTGGTTTTTTAGGCACGGGTGGGATGGAAATATCGCCCTTTTTGCTTGCTTGTAACTTGTTTTTACTCGTGCTATTCTTTAGGTGTTTGAAGGCCTAGCCTAGATAACGGAGGGCCGAGACACAATTAAGACTTTTAAGGTCGTGATTGAGTCCCGGCCTTTTTTTATTGGCAAAAATTATCTAATATCAGTCGCTAAAAAAACATTTTAAAAAAGGAGAAGGAGTAGCAGATGACCACTCCAACAGAAACACAATTTAAGCCAGCTTACATACCAATCCGATGTCCAAACTGTCGAGGCAGGGGTCGTGTTAATTGGGACAAAGAGGAGTGTATTTCTTGTAAAGGAACTGGAATTTTAAAAGTTCCACCAGCAGCAGAAGAAGAAGCAGTAGCAGGAGGCGAATATGACAGAAACGAACATTAAAAAACAAAAACCAATCGGAGGAGCTTTTATCATTGCCCGGAAAATCTTTGAGTCTGACATTTTCAAAGACAGACCAGCTTTTTACTTTAAGCTTTGGATTTGGATGATTGGAACAGCTAGATGGGTTGGGGGGGAAAAGTTGGACCGAGGATGGCTGATAACTACCTATAAGGAAATGGCAAACATTGCCTCTCACAAAGTGGGCTATTGCCAGCGAAAACCTACCAAAGCTCAAATTGACTGGTTCATGAGATTCTTACGAAAGTCTGGACGAATAGGGACAATACACACGACAAGAGGATTAAAGATTTTTATTAAAAATTATGCCTATTATCAAGACCTATCGAGATACGAAAAAACTGACGAACACGACAACGAACACGACAATGACACGACAGTCATAAGCCACGACAGAAAAGAAAGAGTAAGAAAGAGAAAGAAAGATATATCTAAAGATAAGGCAAAGCCTTTGTCATCTAAGGAGAAAGATCCGGAATTCAGCTCAAGTCTCAAAACCGTGATTCATGCTTTAGAAGATAGGCTGAACACCAAAATCGTTAATTGGGGGAAACAGGCGAGGGCGTTGAAGGCGATGAATGGGGCCGGCTATACCGAGAAGCAGATTTTGGCGGCAATCGAAGAGATGGCCCAGAATCCCTTCTTCAAAGACAAAGGTTTCGATTTGACCACCGTCAGTAATCAAATTCCGTTGATCAAAGCAGGATTCAGAGAGGGGGTGGAACATGGACGTTGAAAAAAACTATTGGCATTACAAGAAATTTTGGGATGAGTTTTCTAGTCTGCCCGATTATGAGAAGGAGGCAATAAGACAGGCGTGGTTCAATTATTACTTTGTGGAAATGCCCAAAACCAGAGCCTACCTCCGTTTTCAGAAGATAAAAGGACTTTTAAAAGAAAGAGAAATCAGGTTTTCGCTGGTGAGGGAGTTTGCTAGAAAGGCCCGAGAGCAAAGAGAAAATCAGGATTGGGAACTGACCAAGCCTTACAAGTTCGACCCCGAATTCGTTTGGTATAAGTTGAGTTATTATGCCGGATTGGTAAAAGCCCTCGAAAAAAAGAGGGAAAGAGAAGAAAAAAAGCAGAAAAAAAATGAAAGGAGAAACGCTTTTTTAGACTAATGAAAAACTGTCCGTTCTTATACAAAAACAGATTTGATCGGTTGGTTTGCGGTGTAGCCCACAACCGAAAGAAAACAATTAAAAGCAAGTCCGGGCAACCTTTTGTCGTGATGATTGCTAATTGTAAAGATTGCCCAAGAGGAGAATTGAATGACGATTAAATGGATTTTGACCAAACAAGAAGCAGAAAAATTAGAGAGGCTTTTGATGTTTGCTGCCAGAGAACACCCACTTGAAAAAGTAAGGAGACAGGCGGGTAAATTTTTGGATTTTATACAAAGCGAATTAGTTGAGCAATTAACTCTAGATGAAAAATGAAGTGCGATTTTCTTTATTGGAAAAATTATTTACCAAAGTGCCGAAAGGATTATTTACGGAAGTTTATGATAGACGGCAAGGTTCAGGAGATGAGCGACTGTCAGGACTGTGCGGATGGCTTTGACATTGAGTCGCCACCAAAAAGTTCTGGCAAAAAAAGAAAGTATGACAAAGACAAAAAGTAAAGCATTAGAACCAATAGGAACACCAGAAGCGCCTTTGTATGTCAGCAAGAGAGATCAGGCCATAGCAAGGGGAGAGATTAAACCAAAAGAGAAAGGAAGAAGATTAACGATTAAGCAAAGAAAGTTCCTAAAGTTGTATTTTGAGACCGGGAATGCGACTAAATCAGCTCTAAAGGTCTACGATACGAAGGATTACAACACGGCGGGAGCGATAGCAAGTCAGATACTAAAAAAACTAAGAGAGCCTGTAAAAACCATGATGGAAGCAAGAGGTTTAAGTGTCGGTGATTTGGTTGAGACAGTCCAGGACGCACGGAAGGCAAAAGTTAGAAGAAGGAATTTGGAAACTGGCGAGATTTGGTATGAGAAAGACCATAAGGTTCGTTTAGAGGCCGTGAGGATTGCCGGAAGGTGGTTAGGGGTTGAAAAGCCAACTGATCAACTTTCAGACAACTTAAAGAAGCGAATAGTTGCCGAGGAGTTTTTTGGCAAATAACATTATGGGAATGTCGCACACCTATTATTTTCAGACATTGTTTAGCCACGGCATTCCTATTGGAAACAAGGACTATGCCTAAATGAGATCTTAGAAAGTCCTATAGTTTAGCTTTCACAGAGAGGTTTTGGAATATAGAAATGACACCAGAAGGATATTTAAAAAACATCGCTAAGTTCGACATCGTGGACAAGACCGGTCAGGTCATTCCTTTTATTCTCAACCAGGAGCAACGAAAACTACTTGAGGGGATGATTGGTAGGGATGTCGTCCTTAAGAGCCGTCAGATAGGGTTTAGCAGCCTCATACTCGCTATTTTTACCCTGGACTTCCTTTTGGTTAACAATTCCCGGGCGGTGGTGATCAGTCATGATACGGAGTCAGCCCAAAAGCTCTTGGACCGAGTTAAATTCTATCTTCAATCAGCAGAAGATAAGGGATTGCTAATTGAGTTAAAGTATAGCTCCCGGAATGAATTGGTGAATAAAAGAAAGAACTCCACCTTCTACATTGGTAAAGCTGGTTCAAAGACTTTCGGGAGAGGCGACACCATCAACAACCTTCACTTGTCTGAATGGGCATACTACGAACACCCAGAACGTTTGTTAGCGAGTGTCTTACAGGCCGTAACACCCACCAAAAGCAAGGTTTTCATTGAGTCAACCGGTAACGGAATGAATTACTTCAAGAAGTTCTGGGACAAGTCAAAGGCTGGTGAGACAGGTTTTAAGAGCCACTTCTTTGACAATACCTTTTACTCAAAAGAGTTTCTAAGTCAGAAGTTAAGAGAACTAGGGGAAGAAATGTATAAACAAGAATACCCTGCCAATGATATCGAAGCCTTTATCAGTTCCGGTTCTCCATTCTTCAATATGAAAGCCTTGGGGTATTTCTTAGAGAATGTTAAAGAACCCATCGAGGAGTATAAAAACTACCATGATTTACTTGTTTAGAAAACCAGAGCAAGGAGAACTAATTGTCATTGGGGCCGATCCCTCTGAAGGTGGAGACTATTCTGCTTGGGTGGCTTTAAGCAAGAAGTATATCGATGTCGTTATGGCTTCTCAATCGAAGGAAGAAAGCTCCCAGTTAGGTCATTCCCTTAATCATATCTCCAAATGGTTTAAGAAAGAGACTGACTTCTATCCTTGTATAGCGGTGGAGAGAAATGTCGGCATGGCGACTATTGCCATTCTTAAGGAACTGAACACTCCCAACCTCTTTCGTATGCCGGACAGCTTTGTCAATGAAGAAAAAGTAGAAGAAGGTGAGAAGTATGGTTGGGTAACGACTGTTACTTCCAGGCCTAAACTCTTGGATGACTTGTCTTTAGCTCTTAGACAGAAATCAATCAAGATTCCCGATGAGAGAATAACCAGCGAATTATTTACTTTTGTCAGAAACAAGAGGACCGGTAAGCCGGAAGCAGACACAGGAAGTCATGATGACTTGGTCTTTGCCTTAGGGATTGCCCTCCAAGTTCTTCAAATTGGTTGGGAAGATGAGGACACCTGGCAGAAGAAGGCAGAACAGGCAGTTGAGTATTTTCAGAAGACAGACAGACATATAAAAAGAAGGTGGTATTAGCATGGTAAAGATAGAAAAGTCCTCACCAGATTGGTTTGAAAACAAGAAGTTTCTCCTGGCCTTTGCCGAAGAATATCCTCACTTGCTTGATGTCCAACAACTGATTAAAGAGATAAGGTTTGGGAAACTTCATTTGACCTTCACGGTGGCTGACGAGCGAGTGGTTTCAATGGAGATAAACAGTCAACAACTGGTGCGATACGATCTTGGAGAGCGAGTAAGTGAGAGGCGGGTAACATGACCGAAACAATCAAGATCTCCACTTTTAAAAGAGATGATGGGACCACCATCCGCCGGATAGAGCAGAAAACCAAATCGGGTTGGGTGGTAACTGAAGAACCAATGTTCGGAGGTCTCTTTGACACCAATGAATCGCCCCGATACATGCGACCGAGTAGGGAGGTGAGTGATTGATGGCAGACATTACTGAAGAACATGATTTAGACAGTCCTGAAGACGCAGAGAAGTTTTTGGCGGAGTGGCGGGTCTTGGTGGACAAGTCAGCTAAAATGCTGAAAAGAAAAGGTGGAAGTTTAGACAAGAGGATTTTGAAACTCTTGGTTCTCTACACTAATCGTTACCTTTCTCTTGTGGAAGTACAAAATGAGCGTTTGGCAAACCAAAACCCAGATGTAAATTGAAGTATTGACAAGTCGAGGTTAATGTGCTATAAGTAAATCAACCTTGGGGTCTTGTTAAAGAACCGAGGCGAAAGTTTCAACTTTAAACTGGGATTTTCGTCTCGGCTTTTTTGTTGGATAAAAAAAGAAATAAAAAATGGCACAAATAACATGGGGAGAAGGACAAACACCTTGGAGTAACGTTCCTAATGTCAACTACGCTTGGACGAGCAGGTCAACTGTTCCCGGAGGCGTGGCCAATGTTAACGTTCCCTTAGGGAGCAGTGCTTTTTATCCGGCCCAAGCCACTTTAGGCGCTTCTACAGTTACACCAACTGGCGGTGGTGGCGCTCCTGCCCCAACTTATAGCCCACCAGCCCCCCAAGGAATATCGGTTGAAGATTACCAGGCCCAACAAGCCCAACTTCAGCAACAGCTCCAATCTGCCTATGATCCTTTATTTTTAGAGTTGACACGGCAACTAGAAGCCCTACCTGCCCAAAGAGAAGCTGGCACAGGTTTGGTCGAACAAGAATATGGCGTCAGGGGAAAAGAACTGGAAGCAACCAAAGCTGCTCAAGAAAGGGCTTTAGGATATGCGGAGACCCAGCAAAAAGAGCAGACCACCATGACCCTTCAAGACCTTGCTGAAAATGCCCGAAATTGGTTATCTGCTGCCGAGAATATCTGGGGTGGTTCGTCTGCCGTTCCTGCCGTCATGACAGGTATGGGTAAAGAGATCTCAAAAGCTCGAGGAGGTGCCTTTAGAACTCGAGCCAACAACTTAAAAGAAATTGCCATGAAGAGGGTTGATTTGGAATCTCTTTATGGGGTCCAGGTGGACAAAATTGAATTATGGAAAACACAGCAATTACAGAGTGTTATGGACGAATATACTGCCCGGGAAGACCAGATTCGGAAAGAAGAAGCCTCCGCTCAAACCCAAATGAGAGCTGAAGCAGTTAATTATGCCACTCAACAACTTCAGGAAATCCAGAACCGAGTTCTTGACTATAACGACAAACTTAATTATTGGAGAACAACTAAAGCGGAAGAATTTGGTTACATGCTTCAGGAATTGGAAGCAAGGGCACAATACAAAACCCCATCAACACCGAACCTTCAACTGAAGATAGGCCCGGGTGGAGAAACTTACCTCTTTAATCCCCAAACTGGCGAACTTAGTTATGCCGGGGCGGGACAAACCTCTGGGGCAACGGCTTCTACGACTCAATACGGAACACAGACATCGGGTTACACCAAAATTGGGAGTCAGGGGCAACAGTTGATTTGGGATGACGACTGGAACGACTACATTGATTCTCGAACCGGACTGCCCGAAGGCTACTAAAGAAAAGAAAGGGGTGAATGATGACATTAAACCAACTGGTTTTTTCACTAACCAGCGATTTAAAAAGGAAATTTCCACCAATTCAAGCTAATTGGAAAGCTCCCGAGTGGTTAAAAGCGGGGGCTGTCAAAATAACCAATCAAGTCAAACCTTATGTTCAGAACTTACAGTCTTGGGGCCAGGTGGCAAGAAATCCCCAATTAAGACAGGAATATACCAGACAAGTTGTTCAACCGGCCATTCAACGCAGATACCAACAAGTCAAACCGATTCTTCAACAGCAGTATTCACCAAGAGCCCAAATCAACAGAATGGCAAATCTTCCAGTAATGCCCCAGACTGGTTTTTTTGAAACAGAGAGAGTGCCGGTAAAACAATACGTTCCTTTAAAAGAATACTTAAAACCCAAATCTTATCTCGGTGGCCCAGCCGGAAAATCATTAGCGGGAACAGTTGAGCAAGCCTTACCCGCCACGATTCCGATGATGGGTCAAGGGGTGCCAGAAACAGGGAAATTAGCTCTTAACATTCCTTCAATGCTTAAAAGTGGAGCAAGCATGGCCACTTTTACAGCCGCCATGAATGCCCTACAAGGTAAAAAACAGGATGTAGGTGAATTAGCTTCTTCTTTTGCTTTGGGAGTTCCTTTTGGAATGGTTAGTGGACTTAAGGTAAAAGGTGGGGAAAAAGCGGTTATGGAAGCGGAAAGATTAAAAGGAAGCAAAATTAAGATAAAAGCACCAGGAGTTCCCCCGGGAATGAAAGAGCGGGGTTTCATTGAGACAGTCAAAGAAGCGACTACCACCATTCCCGAAGTGGCCGAAAAAGTCAAAGGTTTTTACAAGCCGATTACTAACAAGGAAACCATGGCAAAGGCACAACAGATTGTTTCTAAAGGTTATGACACGGCCAAAGAGAGAGTTTTCAAAGAACCCTTAACGGCTGACACTAACGCCATTGGCCAAGAGATTATGAGAAGGGCACAAATACAGGGGCGGTATGATGAAGCGATTGAAATGGCAGAAACATTGGCAGTTAAAGGAACAACGGCTGGTCAATCAGTCCAAGCTTTTTCTATTTGGTCAAGACTAACCCCAGAAGGAATGCTCCGTTATGCTACTAAAACGGTAACTCAAGCCAATGAAAAAATGGGGGTCATTAGCAAAACTGTAAGAAAGACTTTAGGAAAACAACCAACAAAAATTGAAGTGGGAGACGCTAAATTCATAACCGAGACAATGAAGAAAGCACAACAGGCGACCACCGAAGAAGAAAAGGCCTATTTGGTGGGAAGTGTTATGGAGACAATTAACAAAAAAATTCCCTGGGGGGTTTCTGATGTCGTGGACGAATACCGATATGCGAATATGCTCTCGAATCCCCTTACCCATCTTCGAAATGCTTGGTCCAACTTAATCCAAACTTATTTTACCAGGCCAGCGACATTGGCAGCCGAAGGAAGACCAGTCGAGGCGATTAAATATGAGTTGGGGGCAATCAAAGCCCTTCCTGAAGCACTTAGCGGATTCACAAAAGCAATCAAGAAGCCAAAGGGCTTTGGCAGGTTGGATGAGCCAGCAATGATGACCCAAAGGCGATTAGGTCGGTGGAATCTGCCTTCAGACCTTATGGAAGGAGCGGATGTTTTCTTCAGGACTCTTATTGAAGGTGGAGAAAAAGCTCGTGGTATAAGTGCCGAAGAAGCAACAAAAATTGGTGAATACTCCCTTTTTAGAGGCGGATTAAAACCAGAAGAACAAGGTTATCTTTTGAATAAAATTGATGACCTGACGAAGGCAACCTATGGTTTAAGAAAAGTAGGTTTAGGCTGGTTCATTCCCTTCATCAGAACCCCGATGAATGTGGCTAAACAATGGATTGAATACTCACCGGCAGGAATAGCCACTCTTCCCGGGGCAACTGATAAAAGAACCCAGATGGCCAAAACCCTTTTAGGGTCAATGGCAACATTATTAGGGGCACATTGGGCGCTACAGGGCAAAGTTACCTGGCAAGCACCAACCGACCCCAAACAAAAAGAATTATATTATGCTTCCGGTAGAAAGCCATTTTCAGCCGAGATTGGGGGAAAATGGGTTCCTTTGATGACTTTCGGTGTTTTTGCCTTAGCCCTGGGGATTCCAGCCTCTTTTAAATATCATACTGAAGAATCAAGAACAGCCCTGACTGATGGCGATTTAGAAAAACTGATTAAAATTTCTCTTTCTTCAGTTAATTTTTGGACTCAACAAACTTTCGTTTCAGGGTTGGGAAGTTTTGTAAAACTCATGGAGGGGGATCAAGATTACACCCTGGTTAGAAATCTTACTCAACCAGTTGATCAACTGAAACCAATGGCAGGATTTTTAAGATATGTTTCTACGATTGTTGACCCTATTTTTAGAAAACCAGGAACATTCACCGAGCAATTAAAATCAGGGGTGCCTTTCTTAACCAAAGATATTCCTCCCTATACCGAACCGACAGGAGAACCATCAAAAAGAAACATTTTTCAATACATTACGCCCTATGGAGTAGGCATAGAGAAACCGGAATATGAGCAACCCCTTCAAGAAAGAACCATTAAGCTCCAACAGAATGCCAGGGGCAACCAACTAAAAAAAGACTTTGAGACTTGGACTAAAACTGGCAGTCAAGGACCTGTTACCCAAGAACTAATGGCAGGGATGATTCAAGAGCTTGGTAGTAAGACTTACCAGGCCCGCTTCCATAAGTTAGTTAAAAAGGGCGCCGATCCAATGAAGGCTTATCAGGTTCTCTCAAAACAAAAAAGGATTGAAACTTTAAAGAGGGAGATTAGTGGAATCACCAACGACAACAGTTTAACCCCACAACAAAAAATTCAAATGAAAAGACCATTAGTTGAAGAATTGAAGAAATTGAAAGGGGGGAGGTGAATATCATGCCAAGTTTCGCAGATACAAGAAGGGCCGCCGGTAAAAGACAAAAAACAATGGAGAATAAAGACAGGGCAGCAATGGCCAAGATTGTCGAGAGTCCGATGGCGAAAACCTTCAAAAAAATAGGTTTAAGTGTGGCAGACTCAAGCGGTGAATATGCCGGTTCTGTTAAGTCGATTGATTCTAAAAAAAGACAAGCACTAATGGGTCGTTAAGGGGTAAAAACAACATGGACGACATTAAAACAAAAGCGTTTATTGGTCCAGCTCCGGCTGACAAAAGTCCAGAGGTATTTGAATCAGAACCTCGAATCCCGATCTATCGAAAAGAAAAAGAGGAGGAGGGCAGGGATGATTTCGAAATTGACCAAGAAATAGAATCCGGGGAAATGCCGATTGAGGTTTTTGAAGAAGAAGAAGGTTTACCTTATCTTGGTGATATTTTGTTTCCAAGAGATGAGAAAGAAGGCTTTTTGGGTGGAGAGGATATTCCCCACCCTTGGCATGATGTCCACGCTGCGGACAAAAAAGATGTTGAGGAGATTGATGAGTTCCTGAAAGATGAGATTGATCGGCAGGGTCTCAAGGAGACAACCAAGTCTTATGAAAAGATTTACAAGGACTTTCGTAAAAAGATAGGTCTCAAGGAGGAGTCTAAACCATCCCGGATACTTGATAAGTTTCTGGGACTACTGGACGCTCTCAAGGTAGTAAAAAAGAATGCTCAAGGCAAAAATCCCGAGCATTTGGAGAAGTTGTTAAAACTGGCGAGAAGGTGTCAGGAAACGAGAAAGGAAGAAATTAAACTCTATCTGTTAGAAAATTTTTTAAAGTAAAGGAGGTGAAAAAAAATGAGTGAGACAACTGATTTTAACAAGTCAGAAAAAGAAGTGGCCACCTTTTTTAGGTTTGATGAGAAGCCAAGGTTTCTCCACCCCAAAATAGTTGCCAAAATTATCGAATTGGCTAATTGGGCAGAGTCTAAACTAGGACAATTAAGCAGTTCCGGGAAGATTTACAAAACCATTGACCGGGTCTTAGGTGAGTTTGTCGAAAGCTCTGGAATTCGTATCGGAGGAGATAGAGCGGAAGCCCTTCACAGCGCTTATACCGCAGCCGGTATTGGTTATTTAGATTTTAGCCGAGCAGAATCTCTTGATTACCAAGAACTGAAAGAAGATCTAATTGATTTAAAAGATTTTTCCAAACTTTCTCCGTCAGAACAGGAAGAATATCTTAACAAAAGGGATCTGATCAATACAGAAAAACGGACAATGGCGGGTGATGGAATGGCAGTTTTGACAAAATAAGGAGGTTTCTCTCCGCCAACCTGTCTCTGGACAATAATTGGAATGAGATTTCCTGTTGAGACTCCCCCGAGTTAATTTGACAGTAAATATCAATCTAATGCCTGGGGACAGACTGGCTGGGAGAAGATTCTTCTAAGAAGTGTCTGTCATGGCAGTTCTTTTCTATTTTCCCAGTCTCACCTCTTTTCAAAAAGAGAGCACCTTTCGGGGTGCTTTCTTGTTCTAGAAGTTAAAATTCTTTACTTCTGGAAGTTAAACCTTCCTTCTTTGATGGTAACAATGTATGTCTAAGGGATTATCGGGCTTTAGAGGGCACTAAGGGGCTTAGTGTGCTTCA
>Ga0315289_10007524_pt1 | contig 15847 bp, 21 predicted proteins | sample YL17G11_40_MG_FD_203452 | JGI IMG/M metagenome (GOLD analysis project Ga0315289, IMG submission 203452) | Sediment microbial communities from Yellowstone Lake, YNP, Wyoming, USA - YL17G11_40 | ecosystem: Environmental > Aquatic > Freshwater > Lake > Sediment | place: USA: Wyoming | collected... | reverse complement strand
GGCGATGATGTCGACCTAGGCGACTTGGGTATGGGTGATCAATCAGATTCTGATGAAGGAGATACGCAGATGGAGAATCGTAGGCTGAGTGACGACACGATCGTCGAGATCGATGAAAATATGCTCCGCCGTGAGATCTCCCGCATGCGGAATCTTCGTGAGGAGACCGACCCACAGTCGTGGGGTAACGGCCCGGATCACTTTGACTCCTTTGGCGGTGGCAAGGACGACGGCGAAGCCCTTGATGCAGAGATCGTTGACAAGTCAACGGCCCCTGGCGCACTTCCCCTCGGCGAAGCTGACGGCGAAGACCTCGAAGAGCAGGATGACCTTGACGAGTCTGATGACCTTGAAGAGTCTGACGACATGGAAGAGGCAGACATGCCCCCAGCCGCAGTTCAGGTTGCAGAAGCAAAGAAGCGTATTGCCTTCGAGAAGAAGCTGCAAGAGCGCGCCAAGTCACGAGCACGTTCCTTGAAGAAGGAAGCTGCAGTGGCAAAGTCTCGTAGGAACGCACGCCGTTTCAACGAGTGCAAGAAAGAGTATGCTGTCGTTGCTAAGCGATTCAATGAGTCGGTCAGCCGCAGCAAGAAAGCGTCGCAGATCGTTGCAGTTGCAACGAGAAAGCTTCAAGAGTCCCGCTCAAATAGCAGGACTGCACGACCGGCGGAGAACACGGTCGAGAATGCATCCCTCCGCAAGAAGTTGGCAGAAACGAATCTGTTCAACGCGAAGCTACTCTACACGAACAAGCTACTCCAGAACGAGCAGTTGACCTCACGCCAGAAGGCCCAAGTCATCCAGCAGTTGGATACCGCAAAGACGTCTAGGGAAGCAAAGCTGGTCTACGAGAGCCTTGCCAACACTTTGGCGGGATCTTCGAAGACAGTGAACGAGAGCGCAGATCGCAAGGTCCTCGGTTCTGGTTCACGAGCAACCCGTCCTTCCTCAACGCAGTCCCTCAACGAGGGCTACGAGGCAGAGCGGTGGGCTAAGCTCGCTGGCATCGTCAAGTGATGATGTGATAACAGACTTCGAACCAACTACTTAGAGAACAGAAAAGGATACATCATGAAATTCTTCACAATGGAGCAGCTTGCTTCAGGCATCAAAGAAAGACACGTTGGCGCAGAACGCGCTCGGCTTGTCGAGAAGTGGAGCCGCACCGGCTTGCTTCGTGGCCTTGATGGTTACAAGCGTGAGACCATGGCACAGCTCCTGGAAAACCAGGCAGCTCAGGTCCTCAAGGAGTCTAACTCCCTGTCGACCGGTGGTTCAAGCGGTACCTCAAGCGGTCAGATCCAGGGCTTCTCGAACATCGCCTTCCCGATCGTTCGTCGAGTCTTCGGCGGACTGGTTGCGAACGAGCTAGTTTCGATTCAGCCGATGAGCCTGCCTTCAGGCCTCATCTTCTATCTCGACTACACCTACGGTTCGAACGTCGGCGGCAACGCCGGCCTCGGTCTGTCAAACTCGGCAACTGAGTCGACCTACACCCGCGGTCAGTCCATCTACAACAACCCAACCGGCAAGGGCATCCAGTCTGGATCGCTAGCAACCGGTGGTATGTACGACCTGGTGAACGTCGGTTACTCCAAGGTGCAGCAGAAGGTTGAGTTCGCCTCAACGTCTCTCATCACGGGAACCAACGGAACCATCGGAGCATGGAACGGCGCAGCGAACGCATTCCTTCCTGGCGGCGTTGTTTCGGCAATGTCCGGCACGAACGCAACCCTGTTGAACTACGACCCAGACCTTGACGTTGCATTCCAGAACAACACTGCGAACGCGATCTTCATGTACCTTGCAGTTTCCGACATTCAGACCGCACTTGCTGCATCTGACCTGTTGGCAGTCGAGCAGGTTGCAGTGTTCCACATCTCTGGTTCGAACACCACGGCTGCGGCCCTGGCACCTGCGACCCTGACGTGGGGTCAGGCATTCCAGTCAGGTACGGGCCTCCTCAACCTTCGCCGCCTCAACAAGCGCGGTAACTTGCTCGGCTCTGCCGGCGCATACACCGGCTTCACGGCTGCTCCGCTCAACGGAACGCACATCCAGACGGTCCTCAAGGTTCCTTCAATGGGAACTGCCTACCTCCCAGGTGGCTCCGGTACGTCCTTCTACTTCTCCAACGCCGGTACGCCAGGTGTTGTCCTCTCACTTGCCGTCGCTGACGGCCTGGTCGCTGGTGACAGCACCGGTGCAACCCTGACGATTCCGTCTTTCGAGTCTGACTTCGCGTCGACTCCTTCGCCGGCAATCCCAGAGATTGACATCAAGATCGAGTCGATCGCAATCACGGCAACGACCCGCAAGCTCAGGGCTCGCTGGTCTCCGGAACTCGCACAGGACCTCAACGCCTATCACTCGATGGACGCGGAAGTTGAACTGACGAGCATCCTTTCGGAGCAGATTGCTCTCGAAATCGACCGCGAGATTCTCAGCGACCTGGTCACTGAGGCGAACGGCGCGAACATGTACTGGAGCCGTGCTCCTGGCAAGTTCGTCAACAAGCTGACGGGTGCAGCGGTAACGCTTGCAACCTCGCTCAGCATCGGCCCCCAGTTCACTGGTACGGTCCGCGAGTGGTACGAAACGTTGACGGAAACGATCATCGATTGTGCCAACACGATCCACCGCAAGACGCTTCGCGGCTCTGCGAACTTCCTGGTCACGTCACCTGACGTCGCCACGATCTTCGAGTCCTCGATCCTCTACAAGCCGAAGTACTCGATCGACGGCGAGGGCCAGGTTGGTTCTCCCTTCACGATCGGTGCAGAGGCCATCGGTACTCTGAGCAACCGCTTCACGGTCTACAAGGACCCGTACTTCCCACGTAACCGCATCCTAGTCGGCTACAAGGGCGGAAGCTACCTCGAGACCGGCTACGTGTACAGCCCTTATGTCCCGCTGATCGTCACCCCAACGATCTTCGCGCCTGAGGACTTCACCCCACGTAAGGGCGTCATGACCCGGTACGGTAAGAAGATGGTCCGCTCGGACTTCTACGGCACCGTCACGGTACTTGACATGAACATCATCTGATGTTCGTCTCCTAACGGGGCAAAAGTAAGGCTGAGAGGTCCAGAGCAATCTGGGCCTTTCGCCGTTTAAGCAAGCAGCGAAAGTTCATAATCGACAGCAACGAACCGGATACTTACATCTGAACAGCTTTCTTCAGGAGATTCACATATCATGGCAACACTAAATGCACAAGGTCTTGTAGACGACGGAACGGATGACCTGGTCATCGTTGGAGATCTTCGCGCGACTGCAATCACTGGTATCGCGAGCACGTTGCTCGGATCAGGTTCTTCAGGTTCTGCTGGTGAATCTGGTCACACAGGCTTCGCGGTCGGAAGCCTCGTTCCTATCCCGGGACCAGGATTCTTCCTTGTTCCTGTTACGGGAAGCCTCAATGCTCCCGGCCAGGCCGGCGCATCTGGATTCACCGGATCGTTGCCTTCAGCGGCATCTTTCCCGGGCGGCGAGATCATGATCTGCAACACCAACTCGGGCTTTGACTATCTAGTCTCTGGTTCGATGTCGATGGCACTCCCAGTTTCTACGGGTTCTTTTGGTAACATCATGAACTCCTTGAACGGTACGCGCTTGACTGTCCGAGGAGGAACCGTCGGCCTCAAGTCCAACTCGGTTCGTTGGATGGTCATGTACGGTTCAGGATCTATGACACTGTCGGGCATCACTACCTGATCACCTGATTAGTTAGCAGTTCACGCAGAGGGGTCCACTGAAAAGTGGGCCCTTTTGCCGTTCTAGGGTCCAAATTGCGGCCCTCACGTTGCCCTCAGAAAAAACTCTGAGGCCTTGATGCAGTTGCTTATGGCCCAGTTTGAGCCATAGTTATGACACGGAGACGTTAGATGAAGATCAGACTGTGTGAACTTCGTGTGTTGCTTGAAGTGTTGTTAGACGACAAATTGCTAGCCGTGCTGCACAAAATCGAACAAGGCGATTATCATATGCTCCCTTCTGAGAACTTCAGTCCCAAAGAGCGTGCAGCAGTGAAAGCACTTCAAGCACGAAAGTTTATCAGATTCAAAGAAGCCGACCACCGCATGCCAGATCGCTTCGTTCTGACAACAACGGGCTCTCATGCGATTGATACGTTCAAGTTTACGACGATGTGACGATCTGTGTACACTACAGACACAGATGGTAAGGTCTAACACGACGGCAATACAGAAGCCATCGACCCACACCAGGAGAAAACAGATCATGTCTAAGTCACGTAAGAACGTTACCCCCACGAACAAGAACGCCATCATCCGCACCCGTACCGACCGCAACGGTCGCGTTCGCACCGAGACCGCTCGGCGCGACAGCGGTGCGTTTGACGTTGCAGTGTCCACGGACGCTCGCAACAACAGCACCCGAGTCTTCATTGACTCGTACGGCCGCGCCGGACAGTTCGGCTACGGTCCCTCGATTGAGCTCACGGGCTCGGAAGCGCTTACGCTCTTCCGCGCGCTGAAGCGTCACTATGAGTCCACAGGCAAGGACAGCGCACTCTACACCTGATCTTCTGATCGAGGACAGAGTACGATGGGGCTAGCTACCGAAGGGCGGCTAGCCTTTCTCGTATTTAGGAGAGAACAAATCATGAAATTGAATAAGCAACAGGCACTCACGTTGGTCAAGGTACTCACACTTCACAAGGGTGCGTACAATTCATATGGTTCATCGGGTGATCCTCAGACTGAGGCTGAACAACTCGTCACAGATCTTCAAGACGACCTTGAAGACTTTCTCGTGTATGGCGATGATGACGCCGTCTCACCAGAAGAATGCGAAGACGAGGATGGAGTTGATGAGCCGGACGAAGAAGATGACGACTACGAGGATGATGAGGAAGAAGACGAAGAAGACGAAGAAGACGAAGAGGAAGATCTTCAGGCCGATGATACTGTCAAGCCGCTTGAGCTGCACATGCTCGAGCCTGTGAAGGCTTCACTTGGCAGCAGCGTCAAGTTCACAATCGAGTTTGAGGACCTTGGCGATCTAGACTCTGTCGACCTTTTGATGGAAGATGACGCTCTCGAGGGTGTGACCCACCTGAAGCGCTTCGCGAAGTCGCTCCACGTTCGTGATGTCGATGGAAATTGGACTGTGTTCGAGGTCCCTCGCTTTTCGAAGTCATGGACTCGAACTCTTCCAGTCAAGAAGCTAGTGGCGGTCGGAGGATGAAACTCAACCTCAATGCAAAGGAGCTTCTAGCGCTCCATAACCTGCTGTTTGAACGGTTTGACGGGAATAATGCTGGTGATCGGTGTTATCCTGAAACAGCTGAACATGTTCAACTCAAACAAGTCTACGGTCGTGTGAAGGCATGCATCATCAATTCGCTGTCAGGAAATCACAGTCCTGGTACTGTGCCCTTGAACGAAGTTGAAGCCGGTGCTTTTGATGCATGGGTTGCTAGTGAACAAGCAAAGATCGAGAAGCTCAAAGTTCAGAACGAAAGACTGAAAAACGAAGTTGAGTCTGACTTTTTCTCTGTTGTTGACGATCCCGACTACAAGGAGTACCCTCGGTCCAAAGTCGCCTCTTATCAACGAGGAAGTCAACAAAAGGGAAAATGGAATGGAAACAAGAAGTGAAGTCTGCCTTCGTGTGTGGTAGATATAGACTAGTTGCAACTGCAACCGCTCTTTGAAATTCTAGCTGCTACACACCCCTCTATGGGGATGACAGGTTTCGACAGAGTGAAGAGAGCTGTTGTTGCAAGCCGTGGTGCACGAGAGTCCACGTAAAATCTCAAGTGAACATTAGATGCCAATGACAATGACATCGCTCCTCTCGCCCTAGCGGCCTGAGAGGAATGGGTTCTCGGTGACCTAGAAACAGCATACCGAGAAGGGCCGACCACGTCGGCAAAACACCGCCGGGTGTAAAAACGGAAACGTCTTTGAGGGACAAGACGTAAAGCACGCCCCCTAGTCCCGCTCAAGGACAATCAGACAGAAGAGACAAGCTTGTAGATGCAATGGAACGAAGCATTTTGGACCCGGGTTCGATTCCCGGCATCTCCACACGTGCTATGATTGACAAAAATTACAGGTCGGCGAAAGGTCGACAACTTGATGGGCGTGCGTTAGCTGTTAGAATTTCTCAAGAAGTGATCGGGATGATGCTAGCGCATGCATATATGCTAGTGAAATCTGCTGGTCTTCATTTGCGAATCAATAAGTTTGATGGCGTACCTCGTCCTGCGGGAAGTGATGATGCCGTTAACGTTGACGTTGTCGATGGATACATTAAAAAGAGCTGGGTCACGCCCGCTGAATAGGATATAGCCTTGGGCAAGTACATTCCAGATGATGCGTTTCGTAGGATTGCCTGGCGAACTTCTCATGCCGTGGGAAGCCCGTCAGGGTTTGTCGTGTCAGTTATCATTGTTATGTTGTGGTCACTAGCGGGCCCGGCATTAGGTTTCTCTGACACGTGGCAACTGATCATCAACACGATCACGTCAATCGTCACGTTTTTGATGGTCTTCATCATTCAGAGCATACAGAATCGTGATTCTAACATGATTCATCGCCAGTTGAATGCAATTCAGAATCAGTTGGACACCCTTACGCGTCAGGGCCTACTTACTAACAAGACTTGTCAATGTGACAAGAAGGATGTAGGATAACAGCATGTCAGCAGCAACAGAACGTCTAGTCGAGCAGATCAGTCTCGTCGAACAAGCAATCAAAACAGCAGATGCAATTGGTCAGGATTCAACTCCTCTCAAGGAAGATCTACGTCAGCTCCAACAGAAGCTGGCGACGAGCAATAAGGCTTTGAACGAAGGTAAGCAGATCCTCAAGGATTGAACGATGTCTGACTGGGAACAACGTTATGCTGAGTTTCTGGAGCGCGTCATGGCGACCGCCGCAGCAAACGGTGATCCGAAACCTCTTCAGCTTGAATACGCAAAATTGATGGCTGAGAAGCCGCCCGAGAACAAGAATGAACCCACAAAAAGTTGACCTCTTCCAGCCTATCTTTGCTGACAAGGCAGGAGCTCCTCCGATCGTGCTACGTGTTGGCGTTCCCAACAACAATTCCATCAGCGAGGGCGTTCCACAAGGAGGCCAGATCAGAGCTGAAGCATATGTTTTGTTGTCTGCACTTCCTGAAGAACTACGGCGCCGTATCGAGATGGCAGTCCAAATGCTGGCGGCCGGCCGATGAAACGCCGACAAGTTGTGGTCACGGTTATCAAACGTGTAGAAGATGAATTCATTGAGCAAATTGTTACAGGTTTTCATGGAGGCGGAAAACCACATAAGGTTGTTAAGCGTGTAGAGACCGGTCGATATCGAAGCATCGGTTACCTTACGTCTGAGGCAGTTGATGACGGCGCTGAGCAACCAACGTGTGACAAAGTTTATATTTCACCAGAAGATTTCACGTTTCACTATCTAAAGAGGGTTTCATGAGCGGTTCAAAGGTCACAATTGACTGGGAGGCAAACGGTTCTCTTGTCATCTCAAATGACAGAAGCAGAATCACTGTTCAGCCTGATGGAACGATCGCCATCTCTTCAGAAGATCCGATTCAATTAACAGGTGCCTCAATAGCAAAACTTGACAACGTTCCGTCTATTAACGGCGACAAATTGAATCCGTTTGTTGTTCAACGCGTCATTGACGCTCTTACACGTCGCATTGAAAAGAAACATTGAACGTCGTTTATTCGACGTTTCGATTTTTGTATGGCCCACGTTTTTTACCGGTCATTCGTTCTGAAATACGTTTACCGCGCTCTTCCTTGGTCAACAATTGTCTAGGTTCACTAGGGTTTTCTGCGTGCCATTTAATCCAACGACGTTTTTGGGCTTCTCTTGATTTTTGTCTAGCTTCGTCTGATTGATTGCGTTCGATAAACACTTGTTTACGTGCATCAGTAATTGGTGTTGACGATGCCCAATAACTTATCATCGCATCACGCATTTTTTGTCCGAATTCTTTTGACTTGTGTTTACCTTTCATTTTCTTGCTCATTTGCTCGGACGTACAAGTCATACCTCCGTCGCCTCCCTTTGTCATGTTGTAACCGTGTTCCGAATGATTGCTTTTGAAGTGTGAAATCCACTTTGATTCACTCAAGTTTGCTTCATCATTCGTTTCGACCGATTCAATGACTTCATGTGTCCATGATTCGAGCGGGTATTTGCGAATTGCTCGAGCAAAGTAAAGCATGCTTCCCTTAAGCGCATTTGCAACGTGAGCTGCCCATCTACTTTCAATGCTCCATTTCGTCTTTCCTATGTAACATTTGCCGCTAGTCAGATTAATATGTCTATAGATTACGTACATGAGGAATTCTACAATGCACATAACCATGGTAAAGGCGGGATAGTCAAATAGCATCACATGGCTACATTCCACTTGTCAAACAGTTTTTGCAACAGCTCCCACCAGAACGCCCGGTCACCCTACTTGAGGTAGGTGTTGATCGAGGCGTAATGTTCGTTCCACTTGTAGCTTTCTTGGCACGTGTACGTGAAAAGTTTGTTGCCATTGGTGTTGATATCCTTGTGCAGGATCAGGTCAAGATCGTACTTCAAAATCTAGATCTCACAAAAGCGCAACAGGCGTTCTGTATTGAGGCGAACAGCCTGACTGTCATCCCGCAGATGGTCGACCAACGAATGAAGTTTGACGTTGTCTTGATTGACGGTGACCACAACTACTACACTGTCGCGGAAGAGCTCAAACACCTCGAGGCGATCACGTTTCCTCATAGCCTTGTCATCATTGACGACTATGAAGGTCGCTGGTCAGACCGTGATATGTTCTATGCTGAACGTGAAGGCTATGAGGACGTTAAATGTGCAACGCCGAAGGTTGACACAACCAAACACGGTGTGAAGCCAGCTGTGGATGAGTGGCTTGAAAGCCATCCTGAATGGAAAAAAGCACAACCCGTGCCCGGCGAACCCATTCTGCTCATGCGACAGGCTATTTAAGTTCAGGAGCGATCGTGGCAGATACCGAAAAACAAGGAAAACGTGGACGTGTCGTCAGCATGTGTCCTGATTTTGCAGGTGCACGTGACTGTGTCTCTGGGCGCCACGGGTTTGGCAGCACAGAAAAGATCCTCCGTCGTAACAGAAAGATCTGGACCCGTCTCTTGAACAAGAAACGTCGGCGCCATGATAAGGAACAGACAGAGGAGTCAAGTGATTCGACCACATCATAGTTTCTTTGCGCTTGCGTTAGCGTGTTGTACGCCTGTTTCTGCTGCGCCACTTGAAACACGTGATGCTTCTGTTGATGATGCGACAGTTCCTTTCAAGGGACTCGTTCGCAAGCATCGGAACGTGCTCATTGTTGGTGACTCAGAAGCATGTGCAGTTTCGAACTACACTCGCCATGTCCAGGATGCCCACGATTCGGTCTATGTAGATTGCAAGGTATCTACAACTGTCCCATATTGGGCAGCACAAGGAAATTTTCGAGAGGCACTGTCGAGGCATCCAAAGCCTGATGCAGTGCTTGTCTTCCTTGGTACAAACCATTACTGGGACGCAAAGGCAAATCCAGACGTCAAACCCATTTTAGACATCGTCAAGGCTGAAGGAATTGACTGTGTTTGGGTTGGAAATGTAGCAGTCAAGGGTCGTAAGTGGCCCATCAACAACGCCTTACGTGCGTCTGTTCAACCAACATGTTCATACTTTGACACCGAAACCGCCGGCATCCCGCTGGCAGACGGTGTGCATCCAACAGGTGATGGGGCCCTTAAGTGGCTCAGGGCTGTCTGGCCCATGATCCCATCGCATTACGAGGAACGTCATGATTAGAAGAAACAAAGAAACAAAGAAACTTGACGAAGCGACGATGGCTCTTGCGGGAAGGTCTTTGAAGGCTCTGAACATTCCTGTTAGTTCTGGTTTGCTAGTGCAAGCTGCGCTTATCATTGCAGAGGTTCTTGAAGAACAAGGCATTGACATCTCAAAGCTCGGTGACATCAATGATCAACTTCTTGATGAAAAAGCCGTTCCGTTTCATAACAGAATGGCCGCGCTACTCATTGGTCGAGGTTTCAAACCCTGGAACAAAGAAGGAACCACGGTGAGCACCGAGTTGCCCGCTGGAATCGAGTTGCCGATTGAAGGGTTCAACGTTCCGCACTTTGAAAAGAAGGGTCTATTCGTTCGTAAAACACCTCTAGAGTTCATTGAAGTTGAACCCGGAATCAAGATTGCTAAGCACCTGATTGATGACGCAACTAGTCATGACGACAGAGGCGAAGGTCCTCAGGATGCACTCCCTGTAGGCCGCGCAGAAAAGAAGCGTCAGACATTGGCGCAGGCGCAACTTCATGAAGACGTAAAGAAGGACCTTGAGATCTCAAAGAAGGTCACTGCGTCAATCATCGAAAAGCAGATGATCGGTGTCAAGCTCAAGGACAATGCAGAAAGCATGCTGAGTGATTCACTGCAGAGGCAACGTGATAAGGCTGTAGCATTCATCAATGTGACAGATGAACAACCAAGCGTTGCAGCACGCAGAGTGCTTCGAACAAAGGATGCACATCCCGAGTGGGAGGTTGAACCGATCGATCTGACTGGCATTCTGGACGACACGAAACCACTTGTCGAGCATCATATCGAAGCGCTTCACCCAATCATGCATGTCAAGAAGCATGCTGATACGGATTCGATGCCAGAAGAGATCAGATTCGCAGTTCCAACGGGAGAAGTTCCTGTGAACGAAAGCATCATGTCAGATGACGGAACCATGCACGTTCCAACGTGCATGGTTCCGATTTCTACACCCGACGTCACATATGACCTGCAACGTTACGTGCATCTAGATTCAATGCCAGATGAACTGAAGAGCGTCGTAAAATTGTACCTCAGCATGCGCCGCGGCACTACAATGAACATCACGAAATATTTCAAGGAAGCAGTCGAGAAACTTCACGACGTATCTCAAAAGCTCCCAGAAGATGCAAGTGATGAATTGCCTCGTAAGAACGTTGTTCCGAAGGTTATCTCTAGAGAAGATCTTTTAGACGCTACCGGCGTCCGCAGGTAACAGAAGGTAAGACGGTGTCTGACGGGTCGGCCTAGTTATGGTCTGAACTCGAGGGCACCACATGACTGCACGAAAAACTCGCGGTGGTCGGACACTGGCTTCTGAAGGCCTAGGTCCGGGCGGACAAGCAACAGCCGCCAGAGGCGGCATGATGATGGTCGCTGGCGCTTCGGACGCTGATGATGAGCTCATCATTGATGAGGAAGATGACACTACCATGAATGGTCCCATCTATCCTGAAGGCAAGACGATCAGAATAAAACTCGGTTCGTTAAAAACGCTGCTACGTCAAGGTGCAAGACGTTGAGATTTGTCGTTTTTCATGCCGGCTTCTGCGTGAGGAAGTACCTTTTACTGACGGACGATAGATGACAGCGTACGCCCCCATAGACTCAGTTTCTGTCAATAATTTTCCAGCCGTGCAGACGGTCACCGGATCGGTTGCTGTCACTGGCATAACATTGACTGGAACGATCAACTTTCCATCGACCATGGTCGTCACTGGATCTGGTCCATTCGTCGTCGCCGGTTCTGACAATGGTGGTGTTGATCGAGTTCTGAGAACTGATACTGCGGGTGCAGTGTTCGTAACGTCGAGCGGAAGCTTGCCTGTTACGACGACTCCCGCATCCGTAATGACATCAAACGTCACAGTGATCACGGCTAGCCTGACCAATCAGATCATTCTCACTCCCACAGCTGGTAGGTTGACGACGCTGTTCACAAATGATGATTATTCCTCCGGTAGCGTCTATTTGAAGTTCGGCTCGAACGCTTCGACCGGTAGTTATAGCGTGAAGCTCCGAGCCGGCGCATACTACGAAGTTACGTTTCCATACGCCGGCAGGATCGATGGAATTTGGGACACCGCAATAGGATCACTGTTCATCACGGAACTTAGCAGCTAATGCCTCTTTTTAACGACAAAAATGTCCAACCCGATGTCACCGTAGTCACGGGGTCTGTCAATGTCACGGGTAGCGTCGGAGTCACAAACAGTCCGACGCAGATCAGTGTCGACAATTTCCCAGCTACACAAAATATTTCCGGCAGCGTCTTTGTTTCGACCACCGGTTCTATGGGCCTGCAAGTCAGCCTCGTCAGCGGTTCATCGATCGTCGTCTCTAACCTGCAGCAGTTTAGCGTCAACACGCCGATCTCGATCACGAACTACGACCTTGCTGCAGCTTCTTATACTTCAACGTATGCATTTACTGCTGACGCATTGCTTGAACAACTTGATCTGAGGTTCTCAACGACGCAGAGCAGGACGATCACGATCAGCCTCTCGACTGGAGAAACGCTATTCTCGGAGACGAATTCAAACCTTCGACTCCAAATTGACTTTCAAAGCCTTGCGATTGACCTGGGAACGTCGATTACGCTTACAGTATCACAGACTGGCGGTGCCTGTATTCTGAATGGTGATCTCACGATCATGGCAGGAACGCTAGCGCTAGGTGGAAATCCTGTTCTTGGTGCCGGTAGCAACCTCATCGGAAGTGTGACGCTGGATGCATCGCCTTCACATGCAACGCAAGACGTCTTCGGCAGATTGCGTGTCAGCGACATTTACACGCTGTACAGTGCTGTCCATCAGTATGATGCATCTCCCAATTCATGGGACTCGATCTTTACGGGAAGCGGAGCAATTGCACACGTTCCGAACAACAGTGCAGTTCAGCTTTCTGTGGGAACCACTTCAGGCGATTCGATAAAGTTTCAGACGCACAACTATTTCATGTATCAACCGGGCAAGGCGCAGCTGCTCATTGGTACAGGCTTGTTGGGCGCAAAGACGACAAATTTGGTACGTCGGTTCGGTTACTACGATGACAACAACGGTCTGTTTTTCGAAATAACAGGAACCGACGTTGCGATCGTCAGGCGTACCAACACGTCTGGTTCTCCTGTTGATAATCGTGTGACTCAATCTGCATGGAATATTGATACACTTGACGGCTCTGGCGGAGTGCTAAATCCTTCTGGAGTAGCGCTTGATACGACAAAAGTTCAACTGATGATCGTTGACTTTCAGTGGCTCTCGATTGGAATCGTACGGTGGGGATTTGAAATCGCGGGTGTGATCACTTACATTCATATCATGCAACACGCAAACATCTTGACTGTTCCATACATGGGAACTGCAAATCTGCCTGTTCGATATGAACTGACAAATACTGGCGTGACGTCTGGCACGAACACGATGCTTGCAATCTGTTCCGTCGTTGCCAGTGAAGGCGGCCAGCAAACGTTCGGTGATACATACGCTGCAAATACTGGAACACCCGTAATCACTGTGAACGCTCAAAAGATACCGCTGATCTCACTCAGGCCATCGCTTGTATACAAAGGAGTTCAAAATCGTGGCCTCATTGAACTTTTGAACATTGCTGTAGCCGCAACACAAGAAATCATCCTCGAGTTGTGGTTTCGTCCAACGCTCACCGGCGCGGCGTGGACATTGAACGATGTTTCAAGTTCAATTGCAGAAATTGATCTTGCCGCTTCAGCAATCACCGGTGGCACTCGTATTTGGTCATCAATTGTCGGTGGCGCAGGAACGTCAGCTTTGAATGTTTCTACCGGCTTGGGAGCGCTTGCAGTTGCAAGAAAGTTGTCAATCAACGCTAGCGGTACGACGGGCGATATAGTCACGCTGACTGCGTCAAAGATTACAACTAATGCAGCCGCAACCGCCGCAATCAACTGGTCGGAGTTCAAATGAAGATACGTCGCGACGGCATTCTCGAGACCTTACCGGTCAGCATCACATCTTCTATTCCGTTGAACGTGTGGCAAGGCGGCCTCGTTGGCGTTTCTGGCACAGTCGGCGTCAACAACTTCCCAGCAACACAGAATGTTTCTGGAGGAATTGTGGTGCAGAACTGGCCTGCAGTTCTTGGCGTCTCAGCTTCATTCCCACTACAGATCTGGTCTGCTGGTACGATCGGCGTCTCGGGATCAATTGTCACCACACCTGCGGTGACGCAGACTGCTCAGAACGTCTCATCGTCTTCAGGTCTTCGTGTTTGGAATGATGCACCCGTGGGTGTCTCCGCATCTGTTCCCCTACAGATCTGGTCAGCAGGAACGATCGGTGTTAGCGGAACGTTTACTGCGGCAGCATCAGTCACGCAGACAGCTCAGAACGTATCGAGCTCTTCAGGACTCCGTGTCTGGAACGAATCCTCAGTCGGTGTCTCAGGAACTGTCAACATCGGAACTGCACCGCAGTTTCAGATCAGCAACTTCCCGGCAGTTCAAGCAGTCTCTGGAACAATCACAGCAGTCCCAGGTGTCACGCAAACGGCACAAAATGTTTCATCTTCTTCAGGCCTCCGCGTCTGGAATGACGGGCCCGTAGGAATAACCGGTTCGATCACTGTTACGCCGGCTGTTACTGAAACGGCGCAGAACGTCTCATCGTCATCTGGCCTGAAGATCTGGAACTTTGCGACTGTCGGTGTTTCCGGCACTGTTGGTGTCAATAACTTCCCAGCCACGCAGAACGTCAGTGGAACAGTTTCTGCAATTGTCGGAAACTGGCCTGCAACGCTAGGTGTCTCCGCATCGTTCCCACTTCAGGTGTGGAACGCCGGAACTGTTGGCGTGTCCGGATCTGTCACAACGACCCCTACGATAACACAGACTGCACAGAACGTCTCTAGCTCTTCAGGACTTCGTGTCTGGAACGACGTAGCAGTTGGCGTCACTGGCTCAGTCAACGTCTACACCTCAGGCCCTCAGATGGTCTCGGGAACGGTCGGCGTCAACAATTTCCCAGCAACTCAAAATGTCTCTGGTACCATCTCGGCGATCGTTGGAAACTGGCCCGCAACCCTGGGTGTTTCTGCGTCCTTCCCACTGCAGGTTTGGAACGCAGGAACAGTCGGTGTTTCCGGCTCGGTGACAACGACCCCGACAACCACCCAAACAGCACAGAACGTTTCTTCGTCTTCAGGTCTCAGGATCTGGAATGAGTCTGCCACAGGAGTGACCGGTTCTGTAAATGTCTATACCTCAGGACTACAAGGAATCAGCGGCGGTATCGTCGTACAGAACTGGCCACTTGTTCATGGTGTCTCCGCTTCATTCCCGCTGCAGGTGTGGAATGCTGGAACCGTTGGTGTGTCTGGTTCTGTAACAACGACCCCGACAACAACTCAGACTGCGCAGAATGTTTCTTCATCTTCCGGTGTCAGGGTCTGGAACGATGTCGCTGTTGGCGTTACCGGATCGGTCAATGTTTACACTTCAGGTCCTCAGATGGTCTCTGGAACCGTGGGTGTCAACAACTTCCCCCTGACCCAGAACGTCAGTGGCACTGTTTCGGCGATCATCGGCAACTGGCCCGCTACCCTAGGCGTCTCTGCATCGTTCCCACTTCAGGTGTGGAACGCCGGAACGGTTGGCGTCTCTGGCTCAGTCACAACGACCCCGACGACAACACAGACGGCACAGAACGTCTCTTCGTCTTCAGGTCTGAGGGTCTGGAACGAATCTTCTGTCGGTGTTTCAGGAACCGTGAACATCGGAACTGCTCCACAGTTCTCGATCAACAACTTCCCTGCTGTTCAAGCAGTCTCGGGCTCAGTAACGACAACACCCACGACAACACAGACAGCACAGAACGTCTCTAGCTCTTCGGGTGTCAGGGTGTGGAATGATGTCGCGGTCGGCATCACGGGCTCTGTCAACGTTTATACGTCAGGTCTTCAGGGTGTCAGCGGTGGAATCGTAGTTCAGAACTGGCCGGCAACTCTTGGTGTCTCATCTTC
>Ga0315289_10007521_pt1 | contig 15849 bp, 14 predicted proteins | sample YL17G11_40_MG_FD_203452 | JGI IMG/M metagenome (GOLD analysis project Ga0315289, IMG submission 203452) | Sediment microbial communities from Yellowstone Lake, YNP, Wyoming, USA - YL17G11_40 | ecosystem: Environmental > Aquatic > Freshwater > Lake > Sediment | place: USA: Wyoming | collected... | reverse complement strand
AGAAGATGTTATCAGTTATCTTTCTTCTCTGCCAAAACAATTTCCTGTTGCAGGGCAGAAAATCGAGCCCGGAGATTTTGCAGGGATGTTAGAGGCAGTGAGTGATGTAAGCCTAACCAAACAGCCAAGCCCGGGGCAGGAGACAGAAGCCGAGCCTCTGTTTGCAACAACAGATATGTTAGAATGGACTTTGGGAATTGGAGGGGTTTCATTATTGGCAGGAGCAGCGTTAGTACCTGGAGCGATTTCAGGCGCAGCATTTACAACTTTTGTAGGTGGCGGCGTGGGCGGCGCCACAAGTTGGTGGTCCTGGCTTTTGGGCGGGGGTGGCGGCGCCACAGGTTTGTCCAGTTTTTTTTATGTACTTTTCACGACAATGGTTGGCGCAGCAATTGGTTATCTTATTGGGACAATATTCGGCTTGCATGGCAAGGCATTGGATGTACTTACCACCTTGGGGGCTGTTTCGGGCTTGATTTATGGAATCGCAGCTTGGGGCGCAAATCCGACATGGCTTGCTGCATTTGGATGGATAGCATTTGTGGCTATTGTTGTTCTTGCAATAATTTTCAAGCTAACTGGTGTTGGGGAAGTGGAGAGAGAGGTCAGCAAGTTCCAATGCAGGGTGTGGCAGCCGCCATACGGCGGAAAAGACTGCGAGAAATGCAACAAGAACCCTGCAACTTGCACTGCTTATAAATGCAAAAGTTTAGGGATGGGATGCAAATATGTTGAAGAGGGCGGAGAGGGAAAATGCTTGTGGGTGAATTCAAATGACGTGAATGCCCCTGTAATAACTCCGTGGGAAAGCCTTATTATCAATTCTGGATTGAAAATTGACGAGAAGACTGAAAATGGGATTAAAGTAAGCAGAAACGGAGAGTGCTTGCAGCAGTATGCAAACGTAAGCATAGGAATAAACACTGATGAGGAAACAAGATGCAAGTATGACTTGATGCATAAAGAAAACTATGAGGGAATGGCTTATGAATTCCTTGACGGCTGGGGCTTGAACCACAGCCTGCTTACAAGCTTTTCTGACAAGGAAACAGGGGAGATAAATGTATACATAAGATGCGCTGATGCAAACGGGAACTTCAACCCTAATGAGTATGTGATAAAGACTTGCGTAAGCGAAAACGACTTGACTCCGCCAATGATTTTATTCACAAACCCACAGACAAACACTTTCTTAGGATTTGGGAAAAATTCCACTAACCTGACAATTGCTGTAAACGAGCCTGCAGAATGCAGATGGAGTTCAATTGACCAGGATTATAATGCCATGGCAAACAATTTTGATTGTTCGGTTGTATATTTTGGGCAGAGTATTTTCTACTGGCCTTGCATGGCTGAAATTAGGGGCTTGATGCAAGATGAAAACCATATTTTCATAAGATGCCTGGACAAGCCGAATACAAACCTTACAGAAGAAAGAAATGCCAATCGTGAGAGCTATGAAATGATATTCAGGAAAAGCACCCAGAAATTGAATGTAAGCATACTCTCGCCTCATAGAGACATAATGCTTGGAAAGCTTGTAGACCTTGTACTAAAAGCAGAGACATCTGGCGGGGCAGATGGAAATGCTGTATGCAGCTACAGCTTTACTGGCTATACAATAATGGCGAACTTCTTTACTACAAGCGGGAAAGAGCACACGCAGAAGTTTAGCTTTATACAAGAGGGAAGCCACACCTTGTTTGTTGAATGCAAGGATGCTGCTGGAAATGCCGGCAGGGCAGAGACAAACTTCAGTGTAAGGAGAGACAAAATGCCGCCAGAAGCCATAAGAGTCTACCATAAAGAGGGAAATCTTTATATAGAGACAGATGAAAACGCAACATGCGCTTACTCTTTTGAAAGCTGCGGCTTTGAGCTTGATGAAGGAATTGGCATGAAAGGAACCGAGCAAAAGCACGAGACAGCATGGAAGCCGGGCAAGACTTACTATATAAAATGCAAAGATGTTTGGAACAACATTCCTGATGGCTGCAGCATAACAATAAAGGCGGTATAAACAGATTTAAAATAGAGGCAAGCCCAACAAAGTTTATAAACAAAATTATCCTTTGTAAAACATGGACAAAAAAGGGGGAATTTTTAGCGGAAAATTAAGCAAGAAGTCACAAGTAACTATATTCATTTTAATCGCGATTTTGATTTTTGCGGTGTTGGTTGTTATTTTTTATCCTCGGATTAAGGTGTTTTTTGCCCCAACAGAGCCTGTAAGTTATGTAGAGGAGTGCATTAAGCCTGAAGTTGAAAGCATTATAGAAAAAGTTTCTATACAGGGGGGCTCTTCAAAGCCGAGCCTTTACCTTGCTTATCAGGGGAATAATGTTGAATATCTTTGCTATACTAACCTTTATTACAAAACTTGCGTGATGCAACAGCCAATGCTTAAACAGCATATTGAAAGGGAAATCAAAGACTATGTAGAAGGAAAGGCAAAAAGCTGTATTCAAGGATTGAAAGATGAGATGGAAAGAAGAGGCTATTCTGTAAGCTCAAGCTACCAAGGAACAGACGTGCAGATTGTTCCTAACAATATCAATATAATAATAAACGCAAAAGTTATTTTGACAAAAGAGGGCACTCAAAGCTTTAACAAGTTTGAGGTCAGGAAGAGAAGCGAGTTTTACGATTTAGTCATGCTGACAACAAGCATTTTGAATTTAGAGACAAGATTTGGGACTGCCGAGTCTACAACTTATATGTTTTATTACCCGGACATAAGAGTAGAGAAGCTCGCGCAAGGGGACGGGAGCAAGGTCTATATTTTGACTAACAAAGGCACAGAAGAGAAGTTTATGTTTGCAACAAGAAGCCTGAGCTGGCCCGGAGGTTATAAACTAAGATTATGAAATGAGAATTAGTAAAGAGGTTTTGGGTGGAAGAGCAAGAATACTAACAAAGTTCAAAGATATTCCTAAAATAGCAAAAGAAATTGGGAAAATAAATGGCGTCAAGGCAGTTTATTTGTTTGGAAGCTATGCTAGAGGCGAGCAAGGGCCGCTGTCTGATATAGACTTGTGCGTGATTGGAGATTTAAGCAAAAAAGAAAAGTATAAAGCTTTGGGTTGGAGTTCGGACAATCTTGACATTGTATTTTTTGATATGCTGCCCGTTTATATTAAAATTAGAGTATTCAAAGAAGGAAAGCCTCTTTTTGTAAAGAATGAAGAAGGCATAAGAAGGCTCGCGCTTAAAACACTAGCAGAATACTTAGATTTTAAGCCTGCAATAAACAGGTTTTGCTGGGAGACACTAAAATGTACGATATAGAAAGAATAAATAAAATAGTCAAAGACATTGAAGAATATTTCTTAAGATTGCAAAAATTAGGGTTAAATAAAGATAATATAGAAATTGATGAAAAATTTTTCTCTGCTTCTATGATAATATTTACTATTCTTAACAGAATGATAGATTTGGCTGGAGAAATAATTGTTAAAAATGCTTGGGGAACACCCAATACTTATGAGCAATATTTTGAGGTACTTGGGAAAAATGGAATTATTGACAAAAAGCTTGCAGAAGGATTAAGAAAACTTGTAAAGGACAGAAATCTGTTTGCCCATGAATATTATGAAATGCAAAGAAAAGAAGTATTAAGAGTAAGCAAGGATGTTTATGCTGTCAAAGATTTTGTTGAAAGAATAAAAAAAGTTGTAGCAAAGGGGTGCAGAAAATGAAGTCTAATAGGTTAGGCAAATACGGAAGTATTTTTGAAATGTTTTTGCTAGTTGTATCTATAATGGCATTCGCTTTTCTTATAAGCCCTGATGAAAAAACAATTGCAAAAGCCCAGGAAAATGTAGTATGCTGCGAGAAGACAGTCGATGGCGCGTGGTGCCAGCAAATGCCCCAGGAAAAATGCGACAAGGCATTTTCTTCAAGCCCGACAAGCTGCGAGTCTACAAGCTTCTGCAAGATGGGCTGCTGCTATGACTCAAGCGAAGGAATCTGCATGGAGAATACGCCTCAAAAAATATGCGAGCAGGGAAACGGAACTTGGAAAGACTCTGCGACTTGCGATGTGCCCCAGTGCCAGCTAGGATGCTGTGTACTTGGAATACAGGCTGCTTTTGTAACTTTGACAAGATGCAAGCAGCTTTCTGCTTTTTATAATCTTGAAACAGACTTCAGGAAGAACATTGGAGACGAGCTAACTTGCCTTACTATTGCCTCGCTTTCTGATGAAGGTGCTTGTGTGTTTGAGGCAGATTATGCAAGAACCTGCAAGTTCACAACAAGGCAGGAGTGCAATAAACTCGGGCAAGGAGCGCAAGAGAGAAATGCAACTGTCACAAGCAATACAACTTTTTACAAAGACTATCTCTGCTCAAGCGAGGAGCTTGCAACAAACTGCGGGCCTACAACAAGGACTGCATGCAAGGAAGGAAGAGACGAAGTTTATTTTATTGATTCATGCGGAAACCCTGCAAACATATACGACTCGGGCAAGGTGAATGACAAGGCTTATTGGAGCAAAATCGTGAAGAAAGAAGAAAGCTGCGGTTACGGGAATACAAACGGAAACTCAAACAGCAAGACTTGCGGGAACTGCGATTACTTTTATGGAAGCATGTGCAAGACTGCTGACAGGACCAACAGGGCAACTTACGGAGATTATATTTGCAAGAATTTGAATTGCAAGACTGCACAAGGAGCAACAAAAAAGAATGGAGAGAGCTGGTGCTATACTGACAAGCCCGGCGGAAAGACAGACACTGCTGGCTCGAGATATTTCAGGCATATTTGCATAAACGGAGAGGAAATTATAGAGCCTTGCGCTGATTTCAGGCAGGAAATATGCTTAGAAAGCAAAATAGGAGAGTTTTCTCAAGCAGGCTGCGTAATAAACAGGTGGCAGGATTGCATTATGCAAAATTTTAAAGAAGATTGCGAGAATGCAGACAAAAGAGACTGCGAATGGATTTCAACAGAAAAAAGTGTTCCTGTAAACACAACTGCTGCATGCGCTCCAAAATATTCTCCTGGGCTTGAGTTCTGGAATGATGAGGCAAGCAAGAGTGTATGCAGTTATGGGAGAGCGGTATGCAAATGGAAAGAGGTAAAAAGCCAAGAAACTGGCTGGAGTTGGGAAGTTTCAGAAAAAGAGCATCCGTGTGTTTTAAACACAGACGGAGATTTGAAGCCTAACTGGGTAGAGGAACAAAAAGCAAAATGCGCTGATATGGGAGACTGCGCCTTGCAAAATTACGGAGGCAAGTTTAATTTTATTGGCAAGGCAGGGTATGCCAGACCTGCAACAATTGCTATTGTTGAAACATTTTTCTTGCCGTTGCTCAAGCCGATTGTAATGCTAATTGTGAAGATTGTTGGAGAGGAAAATGTAGTTGAAGCTGTGTCTACGGCACCAAATCCCACAGGAGGATCATGGTTTAGGAAAATCTGGGATCGAATCTTAGGGAAGACAGCAAAACCAGAAGCAGCCAAAGCACCAGCGGCAGCGCCAACAACATCACCGGCAAAACCAGAAGCAGCAGGGAAAGGGTGGGGGGGATTTAGGGCAAATAATCCTGGGACAGCAACATTTGCAGAGGGCATTATGTGGGGATTTATGGCTTATGGGGTTGCAAAGATGATTGGCGGACTTGTAGCGCCTGATGAAGAAGCATTGGTTGAATCAATAAGCCAGGCAATTGGAGTGGGAGTTATGGCTTACAGGTGGATGCTTGGAACAAACTATATTCCATCAGTAGCCACTAAGAGTACTGGATGGGGATTAAGTTCTGAGGCGGCAGCAGCTGGCTGGGCACTTTTAATTGCTGTTGCATATTTTTATTTTACTTATAAAGAGGATAGAAGCAAAATCACAACAATTGAATGCCTGCCTTATGAGCCGCCTGTTAAAGGAGGGGATTGTGAGAAATGCAATTCTGATGTGTATCCTTGCACTGAATATAGATGCAAAAGCCTGGGACAGGCTTGCCAACTTTTGAATAAAGGAACAACACAGGAAAAATGCGCGTGGGTAAATCCAGGAGATGTAACCAGCCCAATAATCAGGCCAAATGAAAATGTTTTGACTTCGGGATATAAATATATTGGAGAGGGGGTAAGGCCTCCTGGAAGAGGGTTTGAAATCCAAAGAGCTGAGGGAGGAAAATGCATTAAAGCCTTTACTCCAATAACATTCGGCATATCGACAGACGAGCCGACGCAATGCAAGATAGAATATAATCATACTGCAAGCTTTGCAAACATGACATTTTTTGTAGGAGGCAGCAACAATTTCAAATACAACCATACACAGTTCTTGAGCCTGCCGGGTCCCTCAAACATTAACTCGCAGGGGGTTGTTATACAAAATAATGGCGAGTATGAGTTTTTTATAAGGTGCCAGGACGCGAATGGAAATGAAAATGTAGATGAGTATGTTGTAAAGTTCTGCGTAGAGAAAGGGCCTGATGTGACTCCGCCTGTAATAATAGGGACAAGCATAATGAACAATATGCCTATAAAGTATAATTCAAACAGCACTTATCTTGAAGTCTATGTGAATGAGCCGGCTGAATGCAAATGGTCGAGGCTTGACCAGAGTTATGACGGCATGGAAAACACATTCTCTTGTGACACAAAGCTTGAGCAAGTCAACAGCCAGATGCTTTACACCTGCAAGACTACTTTGACTGGCCTGAATAATAACCAGGATAATGTGTATTATTTTAAATGCAAAGACCAGCCAACAGGCATAGACCCGAAAGACAGGAATGTAAACCAAGACAGCTTTAAGTTTACACTCAAAGGAACAAAGCCGCTTGATATAGTAAAAGTAGGGCCAAACGGGACAGCCAGCGGCTCAACAACACTGGTTCCGGTATATCTTGAAGTTGAAACAGACAATGGCTATAATTACGGAGATGCTGTATGCTCTTATAGCCTAACACCAGATGACAAGGACTTTATAAAAATGTTTGAGACAGGGACAAACAAGCACAAGCAAAGGCAGGACTTGCCAACAGGTAGCTATAGTTATTACTTTAAATGCACAGACCTTGGCGGAAACACAGACTATGCAACAATAACATTCAGTGTTTATGTTGACCAGCAGGCTCCGGAAGTCATAAGGATATATAATTACGAGGACAAGCTCACGATAAGGACAGATGAGAATTCTGATTGTAGCTACTCGTTAAACGACGAACTTGGATGCAATTTTAAAATAGACGAAGGAGTGAATATGCCTTATGCAAAAACAACAGAGCATGCGACAGAATGGCAAGTAGGCAAGACTTTCTATATTAAATGCAGGGATGAAAGCGGAAACGAGCCCTTGCCAACAGAATGCTCGGCAAGGATAAAGACAACAAAAAGCTAAAATATTTTAGTTAATCAATAACTTTATATATTTGGAAAAATGGTATAAAACATGGAAAAGCAAATTTTAAGTGCTGTGATTACAAAAGAAGAAGATATGTTTGTAGCAGAATGCCCTGAATTAGGCACAGTTAGTCAGGGTAAAACTATAGAAGAGTCTCTCTTCAATCTTAAGGAAGCAACGGAATTGTATTTAGAAGAATTTCCTTTAAAAGAAAGCACAAAACCCATAATGACTGTTTTTGAAGTGTAAAATGGCTGGATTAAGAAAGGTTTCTGGAAAAGATGCTGTTAAAATTTTATGCAATAAATTTGGCTTTCAAATCACGGGAAGGAAGGGAAGCCATGTAAGGTTGTCAAAACAGGGAGAGAATGGTAAAATAGGGACTGTTGTTCCAATGCATAGCGAACTTAAAATAGGAACACTAAAAGCTATATTAAAACAAGTAAGTATTTCTGCTGAAGATTTTGCAAAATTTATTTAACCTTCTCTAAAATTTGAAGGTCATAGACTAATATTTAAATATCCAGATTTCTTTTGTGGATTATGAAAAAAAGAGGGAAAAACAAAAAAGCGCAATTCCAGATTTCGTTTGGCATGATTTTTTCGATAATCCTTATTATTGCGTTTATTGCTGTTGCTTTTTATGTTATAAGAGTGTTCCTTAACATGAAAAACTGCGGGCTGATTGGAAGATTTTACCAAGAAGTCCAGGAAAGCGTGACAAATGCTTATAGAAGCCCGGCTACTTCACAGAAAATCTCTTCTATGCTGCCAAGCTCTGTTGAATATGTTTGTGTTATAGACTTAAACCAGAATGCAAAAGGCTCGAAAAGCAACATATATGATATGCTTTCTCTTGTTAACAAGAATTTTGTGATTTATCCAAAAACAAAATGCTCGGGGTTTGGGGGGACTGATTTAACTAACTTGAATATGCAAGGCATAACAGCCAGCGAGAATCCTTTTTGCATCAAAGTTGAGGGCGGCAAGATTAATTTGAAAGTTGAGAAGGATATTTATGAAAAACTTGTAAGAATCACAAGGGCCTAGACCGAAAGGGGATAATAGAAAGATTTTTAAACAAGTGTTCATTTAATTGAACATATGTTAAAAGAATTTAATATTTTAAAGGTATTTTTTGAAGAGCCTAGCAAAGAATTTAATGTAAGAGAAGTGGCAAGAAGGCTGAAAATCTCGCCTGCGACAGCAAGTAAAGATCTAAAAGAATTAAATAAAAAAGGGATATTAAAAAAAAGAGAGGAAAGAATTTTTGATTTATATATGGCAAATTCAGAAAGTGATTTATACAGGGACTTAAAAATTTTTTATAATATCAGAAAAATCAAAGAATCTGGCTTAATTGAGAGCATTAATAAGTTTTATCTTAAGCCTACTCTGATTTTATTTGGGTCTGCAAGCAAGGGTCTGGATACAGAAACGAGCGATTTTGATATTGTTATTATATCTGAAAAAATAAAAGAATTTAAAGATTTGAAAATTTTTGAAGAAAAGTTAAACAGAAAATTGCAGATATTTGCTGTAAAAGAGATAAAAAATTTAAAGAACAGGCATCTTATTAATAATGTATTAAATGGAATTGTTTTGCAGGGAGAAGTAAAATGGATTTAGACGAATGCAATAAGAAAGGACTTGTTAAGAAAATAAAGATTGATGGGGAGCTTATTAAGTCTTTAATAGAGATGGCAAATATAAATGAGAATACTGTAAATACCGCCAATATAGATGAGATGAATATTTCCTCTTATGTTTCGCTGGCTTATGATTCTTTAAGAGAAGTTTTAGAAGCAATTTGCGTTTTAAATGGCTATAAAGTGTTATCTCATATCTGCCTTGGAGAACTTCTAAAAACATTAATCAATGATTTTGATTATAACGAATTTGATAGAATGAGGTATGCAAGAAATGGAATAAATTATTATGGAGTTAAAGTAGACTTTGAACAAGGAAAAGAGATGATAAGGAAAATTTTTGCAATGAAAAATAAACTTGCTAAAAAATATTTAAAGGAGTTCTTACAAGATGACAAGGAAAAATAAAAAAGGGATTGAGATGACTTTTGCCTGGATGTTTTCAATTATCGCGGGCGCGGTAATTTTGTTTCTTGCGATTTATGCTGCGTCAAGGCTTATCAAGACAGCAAAATATGAAGTAAGTACGGTTACTGCAAAAGAATTAAGCATAATCTTCGAGCCGATGGAAACAGGAATTGCAAGCGGCAAGTCAATAAAAGCAAGCCTAAGCGAGGAAACAAGAATCTTCAATGATTGTTACGATGACGGGATTTTTGGGGAGCAGAGAATAAGCCTTGCTGTTAAAAAGGGGAAACAGTGGAGCAAGCCGGGGGCAGAAATCCCGATTAATAATAAATATATTTTCTCAAACGCAACAACAGACGGCAAAAAAATATATATTTTTGGCATGCCGTTTGAGTTTCCGTTTAAAGTTGCGGATATAATTATTTTGACTACAAGAGGATACTGTTTTGTTAATTCGCCTGATGCGATTCAGGATGAACTTGGAAATTTGAACCTTGATAATATGAAGTTTGAGGTGAGCAACTGCACCAAAGATGACATAAGAGTATGCTTTGGCTCAAGTTTTGGGACGGGGGGGAAATGCGACATCACTGTGTACGGGACTTGCAGTGTAGACTGCGAGTCGGATTTTGACGAAGGTTATGTCATGAAAGAAAAAAAGAATATTTACTTTTCTGGCAGGCTGATTTATCCTGCGATATTTTCAAGCCCGGAGCTGTATGAATGCAATTTGAAAAGGCTTGCAAAAAAAGCAATGCAGCTTGCCCTGCTTTACAAAGATGAGGCTAACTGGCTTTCAACAAAATGCGGGACTGTCTCTTCAGCAGAGCTTGCAAATTTCGGCCAACAGCTTAATGCCCTGAAGGACTCAAAAAGTTTGATGGTGTTGAGCAGCCAGGCAAAGTCTCTTGACAACCAGATGGCGGAGTGTGAACTATGGTAAAAATCAAAAAGTCCTTGTGTATACCTCGGCTTAAAAGCCGAGGTTTGTTTGGGACTTTTGGATGCTCAGAAATGCAGCACCCTAAAGGGTGCGGTTTTAACCCCATTTCTGACATAACAAAAGATAATATATTGAAAGGCAATAAAGGGCAGTTCAAGATACAGCAGATGACATTTATGATAGCGGCGGTTTTCCTTTTTTTTGTGCTGGCGGGATTGTTTCTGATCAGTGTGCAGTTTAAAAATTTGAGAAAACAGGCTGATGTGATTGCCAAGAATCAGGCAATGATGCTGGCAGAGTTTTTGGCAGAAAGCCCAGAGTTCAGATGTGGAGGAAGTCTGGGAAGTTACTGCGTTGACACTGACAAGATACTTTTTATGATGAACAGGCAGGCTTACAAAGAGTTCTGGCCTGCTGCTTATATTAGAATATACAAGGCTTACCCTCAAAGCACGGTTGCTTGCACACGAGAAAATTATCCTGATTGCGGATTTTTTGAAATTTTCAATTCAGGGGCAAGCAGCACAACAAGCGTAAGCTCGTTCGTTGCGTTGTGCAGAAAAGAAAAAACAGAAGTTATAAGGGATGTGTGCGAGTTGGGAAGGTTTGTTGTGGGGTATAAATTAAGGTAAAAAGATAAAATCAAAAAGTCCTTGTGTGTACCTCGGCTTAAAAGCCGAGGTTTGTTCGGGACTTTTGGATGCTCAGAAATGCAGCGCCCTAAAGGGCGCGGTTTTAACCACATTTCTGACATAAAAAACAAATTAGAATAAAAATGTTAAGACAAATAGAAAATTTAAGAATTAGTGAAAAATACTGCAGGTTTTGTAATTGCAAATCTAGATTGTTTTTGGCTTTATTGAATAATAATTTTATTAATGGTAATAAATGCAATGATTGTTACTTAAAATTAAATTTAGATGAAGGTGATTCCTTGCTTGGCTTGAAGCAAGAAGTCCTTTGATGCAATGAAAGCAAAAAACAGAAAAGGGCAGGAAGAAATGATAGGATTTGTTTTGATAGTGGTTATTATAACAATCGCGGTTCTTGTGTTGCTAATTTTCAGCATGAGAAGGCCTTCTGGCATGGAAGCTAGCCAAGAAGTAGAGAATTTTATTCAGGCAAGCACTTATTTTACAACAGACTGCGAGATTGCAAGCGAGAGCTTGAGCTTAAAGAAACTGATAGTCGCATGCCAGAATAATGAAAGATGTTCGAATGACAAAGAAGCTTGTGAAAGCCTGAAGTTTAATATAAACAACTTAATAGAGTCAAGTTTTGAAAGTGGCGGATATTATCAAGGATACGAGTTAAAGGTATATATGAAAAGCAGAGAAGAAAATGAAACAAGCATGATAATTGACGCAAAGACAGGAAACCTTACTGGAAGCTGGCAGGCAGGGGATGTTCTTTTTCCTGTGCCCCCAAATGATTTTCATGTATACTTAAAAGTTTATTCGCAGGCGTAGATTTGTAGATGTCAAGAACCCTGTGCTAATGTCAGAAATTCTGTTAATTTTGTGAATTTCTGAGCACATTCAAAAATCAGAGATTTTTGATGAGCACAGGGCGTGCTTGGGTTCTTGAGCATGTCAGAATTATTATATTCTGAGCACTCTCAGAAATCAGAGATTTCTGAAGCCTCGAAAACCCGGGGTTCTTGCTCACGAGCTAAAGCAGGGAGTGTGCGAGGGTTTTCTCAGTATCAAAAACTTCTTGTGTTTTACTGCCAGCTTTAGCTGGCAGTTTGTTTGAAGTTTTTGGGACAGAAAACAATCTAACAGTTGCTTGCAACTGTCTGCCATGTCAAAATCGTAAGATTTTGAGCATGTCAAAATTCTACTGAATTTTGAGCACTTTCAGAAATTCAATTTCTGAAGCTATCAGAAACTCAAAGTTTCTGAAGCATAAATGTGGCAGTTTACAATTGTTTTCTGTAACATTATTAGCCTTCTAAAGTAAATTTGATATAAATCCAAAGAGCATTAATGCCAAAAGATTTATAACAAAACAGTGTTTGTTTTAAGTTAGTTGGGCAGTAAATGAAAAGCCAGAAAAAGATTGTCGCCTTTATGAATTAATTTGAATCTTACCTTCAATGTTGTTGTTGATTATTTATACTTAAATCTAGAAATTTAGGTTATTACTAATAAACTTTGATTTCAGCTGAAATCAAAGTTTATCTGAAGCTTATCAACTTCTAAAACTGGCTTTAGCTTTTTCCTTCTGCCTTTTTCACCTTTTTCAAGACTGATTATTCCAAACTTTTCGAGTATAGAGAGGTCATTTTTTACAGATTTGAAGTCCCTGCCTGAAATTTTGGTGAGAGAATAAATGGATTCTGGCTTTTTTGTCTTGATTATATTAAGAATTTTAGCTCTTTCATTGCTTAAAACCTGCCTAAGTTGAGAAAGTTCTGAAAAATCGTAGTCCCCTGTTCTTCTGAATAAGAAAGCAAACGTGCCCGGGGTGATATAAAGGTTGATAATTTTTGTTTTTTGCTTCATGTTATTTTGCCGTCGGTATTTTATAGGTTATTTGTTGGTTATTTTGCATTATATATAGCGAAACATATATTTTGCAGTTATATGTATTTTTGCTCTATATATGGGTTATTAAGCCAGATAAGTTTATAAATTTTTCGTTTTATGTGAAAATAGGGTTTTTGGAGGGGGTTTTGTCTGAAAAAAAGGTAGTAACACAAGATTTAAAAAGAGAGGCATTAAAAACCCTCAGTTTTTTGAGTTTTTCCGAGGAAAAACGAAAGCTTTTTAAAGAAAAATTCATATCTTGAATCATTCACCAGCAGTTAGAAATAGCTGTTGGTAACTTAAAATAAACGAAAGGAGGAAAATAAAAGATGAAATTGAGTTTTAGAAAAATCGCGTCAGTTTTGACTAGCGCGGTTATGTTAGGCAGTACAATAGGCCTAGCTGCTAGCTTCCCTGAACCATATGTAAAATCAGGACAAGCAGATGTAGCTATAGTCTATGGAGCAAGTGCTGCTTCAAGTGACTTGACTGCTGCTACAAGTATTCAGACAAGTTTGTCAAATACTTTGGCAAGCCAAATGACAGCAACAACAGTGAGTGTAGGCGGAGAAGGCGACAAATGGAAAGTTGAAAAAACGAGTGATAAGCTTAATTTAGGGGACGATGTAACTGACATCAAAGCAAGCATAGATGAAAGCGAATTGCCGACTTTGCTAGCAGAGGGAACATACAAAAGCGACGACAATGAAGAGTATGACTACACGCAGAAAATAACATTTGCAAACACTTTGGACATAACACATTTCCAAAATGATGACTATGCAGATGAGCCTGTGATAGGCGTCGAGATTGATTCAAGCGCACCTGTATTGAACTATACGCTTGACTTTACAGATCCTGTAGAGTCAGATGTTACTGGAGAAGATTTGATTGATATGGAAACAACAACACTTCCTATAATGGGAAAAAGCTACTATGTCTTAAATGCAGACAATGGAACAGACATCAAGCTTACTTTGCTTGACTCTGCAAACGAGGCTATAGTTTCAGAAGGAACACCAGCAACAGTTGCTGTTGGCTCAAAAAGCTATGCAGTATCAATTTTAAACATAAATACAGACGAAGTAAAGCTAAAAATAAATGATGAGACAACAAACAGCTTGGAAGAAACAGAAACCTACAAGCTTGCAGACGGAACTTATGTAGGAATAAAAGATATTTCTTACAATGAAAAAGAGTCTGGAATAAGCTCTGTTGAAATCTCGCTTGGAAGCGGGAAGCTTGTGCTTGACAACACAGAAGAAGTAGAGTTAAACGGAGAAAGTGTGGATGGAGTTTATGCATACATCGGCAAGAGCGCAGGAACAGGCGGAAAGATGAAAGTAGATGAAATAACAATAGAATGGAAAACAGATGCTGACTCATTTGTAACTCCTAAACAAAGCTTGTTAATGCCTGGATTTGAGGCTGTAAAGCTGATAATGGGTGGCATGAACTTCCCAAAAACAGAAACAACAGAAATAAAGAATAATGGAGATGATATAATTGAACTAAGAACAACGATAGAAGACGGAGATATAACAATTCCAATTCTTGAAGGGAATACAACAGGAGATGGTTCTTTCAGAACAATTGGAAAAGATACTGATAACGAATTAAAGACTGTTGGCGATGGAACAACCGAGCTTATAATAAATACAACAAATGGAGAGAAGTTCTTTGTGGCTTCTTATGCAACAAGTGATGAAGGTGAGTCGTATTACCTTGAAGTGACCAAAGTAGACAACAATGACGGAATAAATGAGACAACAATAAAGAATAAGATTACAGGAGACAGCTTTGTTACTGAAGATTTAGGCGACACACTTGACGAATTTGGGGACATAAGCTTAACTATAAATGATGTGTTAGAGTATAGTACAACCAACAAAGGCACTGTGAATATGACAATCAATGCTGGTGGAAGCTTCCAAAAGCTTTATACAGCAGAGGGATTGACAGTTTACTTGCCATTTGACAGCGTGACTTCAACCGCAGTAGGAGCAATAAACTTCACATCTGCAACAACAGATAAAACCTGGGTTTTGAAGATGAAGGAAGAAGACAAAGACGGAGACTTAGGCGATGGAAAATGGATAAATGTCACAGTAGAACTTAATACAGACGGAGATACAACTGCGAGTGGAGTATGGGCTGATGGCGGAAGTGCGCTTGAAACAGGCGACACAGATGTATATGAACAGTATACAACTGGAGACCTTGCAACACAAGTCTTGCATGACCAAGGTCCAGACCAGCAAACTGTTAAAGTGATGTATCACGGAGAAGAGTCTTACGCAGACTTCTTTGTTGCATCATCTAAAGTATCAACTGGCGCTGCCGGTGCATTGAGCGGAATTGTTGTAAAAGACAGCGAAGCAAGCTCAATGAGCGGAAAGAACCTTGTAGTTGTAGGCGGAAGCTGTGTAAACACAGTAGCTGCGCAAGTTTTAGGTGTAGCAAGCGGAACATGCGGCTCGGCATTCACGGCTGCAACAGGCGTTGGCGCAAACCAAGCTTTGATAAAGGTTGTAACATCACCTCTGTCAGCTAGCAAGATTGCGATGCTTGTAGCAGGTTACGAAGCTGAAGACACTGTAAAGGCTGCAACGTATGTAACAAGCGAGAAACCTTCAACAGCTGTTGGAACAACACTTAAGTTTGACAGTGCTACAACAACAGCAACAGCTGCTTAAAGCGGCTTTTTTTCTTTTTTTTTCTTTTTCTTTTTTTGTTTTCTTAAGGTTTATCTGTAAATCAAAAAGTCCTTGCGTGTACCTCGGCTTAAAACATCAGAAATCTCGGATTTCTGAGTGTGTTCAAGAATAAGAGGTATTCTTGACAGCCGAGGTTTGTTCGGGACTCCAAGAAAAACTTTTAGAGTTTTTCTGGACCAGAAAATCCAAACTCATAAGGATTTTCTTGGTTTTGGATGCTCAGAAATGCAGCACCCTAAAGGGTGCG
>Ga0315289_10007520_pt1 | contig 15850 bp, 12 predicted proteins | sample YL17G11_40_MG_FD_203452 | JGI IMG/M metagenome (GOLD analysis project Ga0315289, IMG submission 203452) | Sediment microbial communities from Yellowstone Lake, YNP, Wyoming, USA - YL17G11_40 | ecosystem: Environmental > Aquatic > Freshwater > Lake > Sediment | place: USA: Wyoming | collected... | reverse complement strand
AGGACCCTGTTCGAGTCCGGTTTGTCCGAGCAGGCAGTATTGGATCTGATTCCCGCTAGACCACTTGGTGAGGATGAGCCGAGCATACGAGCGATGTACGAATCCAGGTTGCAACCCTTGTTCCAGAAACTGAAGGGGTGACCGGTTGAAAGGACGAGCCGATTCGCAAAGGCAAGTCGCGAGGTGCCAAGGGCGCGCGCTGAGCATCCTTGCGTAAGTGACATTGTGGGGCCCGGCGGTCCGCACCCCCGTGAAGGAGTTCGGCGTCTAGGCGCGGCCGCAGGCCCCGTGTACCCAGGCATATGCTAGAGGGGGCGAGATGAGAATCCAGATACTTGGGACGGGCTGCCCCAAGTGCAAGCAGCTCACCGCGAATGCTGAGGAAGCCGTCAGGCAGATGGGCCTGGAGGCTGAGATCGAGAAGGTCACGGAGATCGCCGAGATCATGAAGTTCGGCGTTATGATGACTCCGGCCCTGGCGGTTGACGGGCAGGTGAAGTCGGCTGGCAAGGTGTTGAGCCCAGCGGAAATCATGGGACTTTTCAATCCCTGACGCCGTGGTTGCAGCAGCGGGCCCCTGTGCCCGCCCACTGCCTCCCCTCCCTGGTAACGAGGGGCATGGGGAGGTGTAGTGGCCGCATCGTGAGCCTGTCGGAGGAGCGGCCATCGGCCCCGCAGGGGCCGGGGCATGTTCGTCATTGAGGAGGAAGAACACATGCACAAAGCTTGGAAGATCGCAATCGTCGTCCTGCTCGCGGCGGCTGTAGTTGTCGCCGTGGCTCTGAAGAACTCGAACACGCCCGAGAGCGCCGCGCCGCGAGCCGACCGTCAGGCCGCTGGGCCGGCTCCTGCCGCGCGGCCAGAGAAGGTGTCGCCCGAGCCCGCCGAAGCTGCACCGGCCGAGGCGCCAACCACGGCGGCAGAGACCAAACCACTTCGGGCTGCGAGACCGGCCGCGACTCCGGTCAAGCCGAAGGCGAAGCCCACAACCCCGGTGCCTCCCGAGCCCAGTGGGCCTATCGCCAAACTCATTGACCTCGGCGCCGGCAAGTGCATCCCATGCAAGATGATGGCGCCCATCCTGGAGGAACTCTCAAAGGAATACAAGGGCAAGCTCGAAGTCGTCGTTATAGATGTCTGGGAAAACCGTGAGGCCGCCGAAGCCTACGGCATCCAGAGCATCCCGACCCAGATCTTCTACGACGCCGCCGGCAGAGAGCTTTCGAGGCACGTCGGCTTCTTCTCCAAGGCCGACATCCTCGCCCGCTTCAGACAGCACGGGATCGCGCTCAAGGAGACTCAACGTTGAAGTCGTCACTCCGATGGTGGCTAATACTCGCGCTGGTGGTTGCTGCGATGGCTGTGTTAGGGCACCTGTCCGACATGCGGACACCGCGTCCTCAGGGGTGCGGCTGCGGATTGACGGCCCCGTCGCCTAACCACTGAGTGTAACTTGAGCAGTTCATCAAGCAATTCACTCACAAGAGGAGCGAACTCGATGAAAGCGTTTCTGACCGCTATTGCCGCAACGGGGTTGATATCTGCTGCTGTGGCAGGGGGGCACGGCGTGGAACTGAAATGAGGGTGCATAAATGGTAAAGAACGAGCTACTCAAAGCGTTTTTGGTCCTGTTGATCGTGATCATCGCAGGTGTGGGCGTGTGCGTTGGCGCGGCAGAATCCACGAATACGCCCAAATTGGTAAAGGATGTCTATCCTGGTCTTGCTTCGGGCGCCCTGGCGTCGGCGAGGTTGGTCACGCTGCCATCGGGGGTGATCTTGCATTCGGGAGGTGCAAAACTCACCCAGAAGGATCTGGATGCCGAGATCGCAAAAGCCCCCGAGAGCCTCCGATCCGAGCTTAAGGGAAACCTATTCTTCGTTCTGGAGAACAAGGCAACCAGGCAATTGGTGGTCACGCAAGCGAGGGATTGGGCCAAGAGGAGCAGCCGCAAAGCCGGCGAGCCTGAACCGGAGTTGTTACGGGCGTACTTCGAGAGCCTGACCGATAAGCTGAGCATCACCGAGGACGAAACCAGGGCTTTCTTCCAGCAGAACAAGGATATGATGGGCGATGCGACCTACGACCAGGTCAAGGATCAGCTTAAGGAATACGTCCTGAACCAGAAGCGTCAGGAGGTTGTTGACGCCCACATCAAGAGCATTGGAACCAGAACGCCCATAGAGATTGACAAAGCCTGGGCTGCGAAACAGTACGCCTCCGCAATGAACAATCCGGTGGACAAGGGTCGCAGGTCACGTAAGCCTTCGCTGGTCGACTTTGGCGCTGATGGATGCCGGCCATGCGATATGATGACACCGATACTGGAGTCGGTGAAGAAGGAGTACGCCGGAAAGCTGACCGTGATCTTCGTCCACGTCAGGAAAGAGCAGATACTGGCCGCTCGGTATGGAGTGCAGTCCATCCCCGTCCAGGTATTCTTCGACAAGAATGGCAACGAAGTCTTCCGACACGTCGGGTTCTTTTCAAAGGACCAGATAACCGCAAAGCTTGCTCAGATGGGGGTGAAATGACCTGGAACAACTGTGGGTAAGCCTAACCAGAGCAGTCGAGGGTTCGGCGCTCATTGCACTTAGCGCATCCTTCGTATGGGGAGTGCTGAGCATCATCTTGAGCCCCTGCCACCTGTCGAGCATCCCGCTCATTGTGGGGTTCATCGGCGAGCAGGGGAAGATGAGTCCCAGGCGCGCGTTCGGCATCTCCGCTGTGTTCGCCGCCGGCATTCTCGTCACGATAGCTTTAGTCGGCGTCATCACGGCTTCAGCAGGCCGGATGATGGGAGACATCGGGCGGTATGGCAACTACCTGGTTGCCGCGATCTTCTTTCTGGTCGGGCTGCACCTGGTGGGCGTGATCCCGATGCCCTGGTCCGGGCCGGGAGGGGTGAAGATGAAGCGCAGGGGATTTCTGGCGGCGCTGGTCCTGGGTCTGGTCTTCGGCATCGCGCTCGGCCCATGCACGTTTGCCTACATGGCGCCGATGCTCGCGATAACCTTTGGGCTCGCCGCTGCGAGCCCAATCTACGGAGCGGCGCTGCTCCTGGCCTACGGGATCGGCCACTGCTCGGTCATTGTGCTCGCCGGCACCTCCACCGAGCTCGTTCAGCGGTATCTCAATTGGACCGAAGCATCGAGCGGAGCGACGATAATGCGGAAGGTCTGCGGGGCGCTGGTGCTCGCGGGAGGTGTCTATCTGATCTACGCCGCACCATAGCCGCACAACTCACAGCGCGCGCTTGCGGTCTCAACTGATGAGAAAGGAAAACTTATGCGATCAACTGTCGGTCTGCTGGCGGCGGCGCTGCTCTTCCGCACGCTCTCCTACGCAGCTACCGCGGACGTGGAAGACAAGAGGATGAACCTCGATGAGTGCATCTCCGTTGCGCTCATCCAGCATCCCAATGTGGCAGCGTCTCGCGGTCGAGTCGTTGAAGCTCAGGGTCGGTTTGACGCGGCGAAAGGCCTAAGGCTGCCCCAGGTGGACTTCAGGACCGAGGCCCAGCGATACGACTGGCTTCCGCCGAATAAGGCCAAGACCCTCGGTGGAGGACTAACAGATGTGTACAGCGCAGTGGCCCTGAGCCAGCTTCTGTTCTCCAGTGGAAACGCGGAGGCTAATATTGACTCGGCCTCTGCTAATCTTCTCGCCTCGAAAGAAGACCGTAGACGGGTCCGGCAGGAGGTGGTCTTTGCCGTCGCCAGATCCTACTACAACCTGCTCAAGGCCCAGGCCATCCTGGAGGCGAGGACCGAAGCTGTGCGCCAGATGGAGCAGCACCTGAAGGTGGCTGAGGAAAAGCTTGCCGTGGGCAAGGCGGCAAAGCTCGACGTTCTGAGGGCCGAGGTGCAGCTTGCGGACGTGACTCAGGCGCAGGTTGCGGCAGCTAATCAGGTGGGTATTGCCAAGCTCCAGCTTCTCAACGCAATTGGCATCGGTTCGCCGGGACAAGACATTGCTATTACGGACGACAGATCGCCAGCCGAGAGCGTGGCCGAAGCCGGTCCGTTGTTGGACCAGACGTTCAAGACGCACCCCGACTATCTCAAGTCGAAACTCCTCCTCAGGGCAGCGGAGTCGAGCCTTCGGGCGGCAAGGGCGGATACCGGACCCAACCTGAGCCTTGTTGCCAGCTACAACCGCGAGGGCAAAGACATCCCGGAAATCACAAACTGGAACGCCGGCCTTGTGCTCACGGTCCCGATATTCACCGGCGGAATTACGCAGGCGAAGGTGGACCAGGCAAAAGGCGTGTTGCAGCAGAATGCCTCGAACAGCGATCTCGTGGAGCAGAACATCGCCCTCGCCGTTCGGTCGGCTGTGCTGGCCACTCAGGACGCTGCGGAGCGACTGAAGACCACCCAGAAGAGCCTCGAGCAGGCAAGAGAAGCCCTTGCCGTGGCGCAGGAGAAATACGCGGCAGGACTGGGCTCAACCACAGAGGTCATCGACACCCAGGTTGCCTTGACCCAGGCGGAGACAAACTACGCCAATGCGCTGTACGACGGCAAGATTGCCGCGGCTCAGCTTGAGTATGCTATCGGGAAGGACCCGGCAGTTTCGGAGATACCGGGAGGGCAGAACCCATGAAGAGAATCAATATTGGCATGCTGTACGGATTTGCCGCCGTAGTTGCGATTGCAGGCTTGGTGGTAGTCGCGCACAATCGGGCTCAGTCCGGCAAGGGCGAGCAGCCTGCGCAGAAGAAGTTGCCGCTGGTCGTGGTCTCTCCCGTTCAACTGGGTTCGATTGCCCAGACGGTTGAGATAACAGGAACGGTGGAACCTGAGAACGCGGTTAACATAGTTCCGAAAGTCGAGCAGCGCATTGTCTGGATGTCCTTCGATGAAGGCGACACAGTCCGAAGGGGACAGGTGATCGTCAAGCTCGATAACGCCGAAGCATCCAACCAGTTGTCGGCGGCGCTCTCGGAGGTTTCGGTAGCGGAGGCCAAACTCCGAGATGTGCTGTCGGGCTCGCGGCCTCAGGAGATCAGGTCCGCGAAGGCGGGTTTGGCACAGGCCGAGACAAACCTCAGGCAGGCGAAGCTGGACCTTGAACACACGAGAAAGCTATACGGTCAAACGGGCATTCCCGAGCAGCAGTTACAGGAGGCTGAGAGCAGATACGAGACCGCTCAGGCTAATGTAGAGTCCGCGGAAGCAACCCTCAAGGATGCCGAGACTGATCTTGGTAGGCTGAAGAGGATGCTCAAGATAGGGGGAGTTGCGCAGGAGGACGTGGACAAGGCTGAAACGCGCTGCCAGGTGGCGAAGTCGGCCCTGGCCTCGGCGCGGTCTGCCTCAAGGAGCGCGAAGAGCAACCTGGATCATGTCAAAGAGCTAAACGTGAAGGTGATCCCGCAGCAGCAGATTGACAATGCGGAAGCCAGATACGCAGCCGCGGGTTCAGCCGTGGAATCAGCCAGGGCGAGGCTCGACCTGCTCACGGAAGGGGCGAGCGAGACCCAGATTGCGGTGGCGAGAGAGCAGGTTCGACAGGCCAGGCTCCGGGCCGAGACCCTGCGCACCCAGGCCGATTACTGCATTATCAAGTCGCCTGTAAACGGAGTTATCACCAGGCTCTTCCTATCGGAAGGCGACCTGGCCCAGACAAAGCAGCAGATAATGAGCATATCAGAGAACTCCAGGATGATAGTCAAGGCCGCGTTGCCGGACAAGGATGCAGGGAAAGTATCGCCCGGCCGCCCGGCATTGGTGAAGGTTGGCGGGCCGGATAACGAGCCGCTCAAGCTTAAAGTGACGCGTGTCTACCCGTCTGCTGATCCCGCAACCCGCCTTGTTCCCATGGAGGTCGCACTCCCCGCCGGTGTAGGTGTTGCCCAGGGGTCCTTCGCTCGGGTCAGTGTGGTGATGAAGAAGAAGGACAACGCTGTTGTGATTCCTGTCGACGCTATTGTGCAGAAGGCCGGCGGCAAGAGCATGGTATTCGTAGTCGAGAAGGGCATTGCTCATGCACGGCCAATCGAAAAGGGGATAGAGTCCGGCGGTAGAGTAGAGGTCATCTCCGGCGTCAGCCCTGGCGAAGCGCTGGTCGTCAGGGGGCAGGAGATGCTGAAAGACGGAGCCCAGGTGAAGGTCAAGCCGCAGAAGAAGTCTCCTGGACAGGCCGAACCCGGCCCTCCAGGAACGCAGGGCTTGAAAAAGGGGCCGAAAGGAGGCGCCAGATGAGGCTTTCCAGCATCGCCATCAACAGGCCAGTATCAGTTATAGTGCTCCTCATCGCTGCGTTCGTGCTCGGAATCTTCGGGCTGCTGAGGCTTCCTGTGAACCTGCTTCCTGATATTACCTATCCGATGGTGAAGGTGTACATCAACTGGCGCGGGGCGACCCCGGAGGAGATAGAGGACAACATAGCCACTGTCGTCGAGAGGCGCATGGCCACTGTGGACGGCCTGGACTATATGGAGTCGCAGTGCACCGAGGGGATGTATGCTCTGCAGGTCAACTTCGACTACGACGTTGACCGGGACATCGCCTACCAGGACGCGCTGGCCAAGATGGGGATGGCCCGGAAGAACTTACCCAAAGACGTTGACGATCCCTATATGTTCAAGGCGGACCCCTCCAACCTGCCGGTGGTGGACCTCATGATTACTTCCACCGACATGGACATCACGAAGCTGCGCTCATGGGTGGAGAACTACCTTCAGGACGAGTTCGCCACAATACCAGGGACTGCCGGGGCAGAAGTCTCCGGTGGGCGTATCAGGGAGATCCGCGTTAACCTCGACCAGAAGCGCCTGCAGTACTTTGGCATAACCGCGGAACAGGTCGCCCAGAAGTTGAAAGAAGAGAACATACAGCTTATGGGCGGGCGGGTCACCGGAGAGCGTCGGGAGTTCGTCGTCCGCACAATGGGCGAGTTTGCCAGGGTCGGCGACATAAGAAACGTGGTTGTGGCCACAAATCGGTCGGGAGGGGCCGTCTACGTCAAGGACATCGCCGGGGTGGAGGACTCGTCTGACGAGCAGCGCGTCATCACCAGGCTGAACGGCAGGGAGGGCGTGAAGCTTTCCATTCTGAAGCAGGCCGGGGCCAATACCGTCGAGGTGGAACGCGGCGTTCGCGCGAAGATGGCCGAGCTCGAGGAAACCCTTCCGGAGGGAATCAGCATGGGGATCATCTACAACCAGGCGGACTACATCAAGGCTTCCGTGGCCGGCGTAAGGGACGCCGCTGTGATTGCCGCCGTGCTGGTCATCCTCGTGACCGCGTTCTTCCTGAAGGGTTGGAAGCGCGTCGTCATCGTCGCAATCACCATTCCGACCACTGTGCTCCTCACCTTCTTCGTGACGCAGCTTGCAGGGTTCTCCCTGAACATATTCTCGCTTGCAGGCATGGTTATCGCAATCTGCCTTATTCTGGACAACTGCGTGGTTGTCATCGAGAACATCACCAGGTTGCGAAGCGAGCGCGAAGAACAGCAGGGCCTTACGGAAGCCGGGGTAAACCAGGTCGCCAGTGCCGTGCTTGTGTCCACAGTAACCTTTCTGGCGCTGTTTGTTCCGTTTCTCTTGGTTCCGGGTCTGGTTTCGCTGCTGTTTAGGGAACTGGTGCTTACGATAGCAATCGCGGTCTGCATATCACTGGTCGTTGCGTTGACTGTCACTCCGAGTCTGTACAGGCTGATGTACCCTGAGGATAGACCAAGACAGCAAGAACGGTCGAGGGTTGAGGATTTATCCGGCAGGTGTGTCGGCGCGCTTCTCCGGTTTTACCATGCGGGAGTCGGCTGGACCACCTCCCACCGGGCCGTGACAGTCATAGTGACATTGGCTTTGTTTGTGGTGGGGCTGTTCTTCCTAAAGCAGATCGGGTCGGAGTTCCTGCCGGAGATGGACGACGGGCAGATAATGATAAAGGTCAAGATGCCCACAGGAACGTCCGTTGCCGAGACGTCAAGGGTCCTTGCGAATATCGAAGATTTGGTCAAGGAACTGCCTGGAGTTGACCGTTACAGCACCCTTGCCGGGGGCAGAATCTGGGGTACGGTAACGACCGAGAACTCCTACGAGGGCGAGGTGGACATACAGCTTGTTCCTAGTGGCAAGCGCGGGATGTCCACGAAGCAATACGTCGAATGGCTGAGCCCGCAGATTGGCAAGAAGGCAAAGGTCCCCGGCGCGAGGATCAAGGTGATGCACGCGAAGGTGAAGGGCATAAGGACCATCGGAACCGAGGACATCGAGGCCGAACTGTACGCTCCCCGCGCCGAGGCGATTGAGGACGTATACGATCTATCCACTCAGATACTCAAGGAGATCAGAGATACGCGAGGGTTTGCCAACCCCGACATTTCGATTGACGTCTCGAAGCCGGAGTACCAGGTATTCGTCGACCGCGACCGGGCCGCCGACCTTGGGCTATCCGTCGGAAAGGTCGCCGCTTCTGTGCGGTCCGCTGTTGATGGGAGTGTGGCCTCATCGTTCAAGGACCACGGGTACTACTACAACATCAGGACGGTGGTATCAGAGAGCGAGTTTCGCAACCTGGAGGACGTGGAGAGTATCGCCTTAGCTTCTCCCAACGGCGGAATCCACTATCTCAGTGATGTCGCGACGGTTGTCCCATCCGTTGGGCCCGTGGAGATAGACAGGAAGGACCAGGTCAGGGTGATCAAGGTCACCGGGAGCGCACAGGGAAGGACGGTTGGCGAAGTAACCGCGGACGTCCGGCAGCGGCTCAGAGACTACGCCCTTCCGCCGGGCTACTCGATCAAGTTTGGCGGGCAGTCGCAGATGATGGCAGAAACTTTCCGCAGCACGGGGTTGATACTTCTTCTGGCCCTGTTCCTCGGCTATGTGGTGCTCGCCATACAGTTCGAGTCATTTGTAGAGCCGTTCCTTATCATTATACGGGTGCCGCTTTCGCTTATTGGCCTGTCTCTTGCGCTCTACCTTACGGGCACGCCGGTGGGTGTCACAGTCATGATCGGCATCGTGGCGCTTGCGGGCATAGAGATCTACCATGGAGTCGTCCTGCTCACACTTGTCAACCAGCTTCGGGGTGAAGGAATGTCCCCAATGCAGTCGGTAGTTCAGGCCGGCGCCATAAGGCTCAGGCCGATCCTAATGACGCTTCTCGTGGGGATTTTCGGACTGGCACCTCTGGCTTTCGGCATCGGCGAAGGGACAGAGACCCTGCAGCCGATGGCTATCGGCGTGATAGGAGGGCTTCTGTTCTCGATTCTGCTTACGCTGTTCTTCCTGCCGGCGCTTTATCTGTCGATGTTTGGCACCAAGAGATACAGTTCATCGAATAGTAAGGTCAACATCTGAACTTGCATTCTAGCTGGATATTTAGAACTCGGAGGTAGCTATGCTACATAAAGTAATTGTTGGATCCGCAGTGGTTTTTCTTTGGACAGTCTCATTGCATAATCATGCTATTGCCGACGCTACAAAGCACAGTCCCTCGATACAGGATTTCGACAAAGATGTGCGTGAAGCCAGGATAGAAATGCGCGAGCATTGTTCCCTTACCCAGGCGCTTATGAAGCCGCATGAAAGCGACCAGATGACCAAAGAGAAAGCGCTACAGAGTCTGCAGAATTGCCGGCGAAAATGGGCCGCTGTGTGCTTGCATTATTCAGCCGACCCCCCTGTGGGATACTCCTCAGACAGCAGGTTCGGTGCCAGCCTTGCCGATATCGCTGACGCAATGGAACAGATGGAATACCATCTGATCCACGACCGACCAGATAGGTCCTTCCAAGCGTGCTCGCATGCATGTGGGCTCTTCGTGGCCATGCACGAGGAGCACAACCTGGTCTATGCGATTGATCGCCTGTTCTATCTGCGCAAGCTAACCAAAACCGTTGTTTCTGTCGGAACAAGCGTTGGGCCAACCGCAATCGGAGGTCTGCTTCCTGAGTTGATGCACCTGCGCGATCGGGTTCTGGAAGCACCCTGCCCGTGGCCGAAAGACAAGGACCACTGTGATCGGTACCGATCGTCGGCGAAGACGCTTTCCGGAGTCATTGACGACCTAGCGATCTGCATGTCTAGTGGCGACCTCGAGAGGGCTTCCGAAGTGCTCCGAGGCATTTTCAGTGCAGTTAACCGCGCTTACGGCGATGCATTGTAACAGCGGGACTCGAAAACCTCCTCGCCTCCCGTCCGTCCGCTTGGCATCCACAGGCTGATCTGGTACCATGACCATGCGATGACGGAGTTTCGAATCAGAGCCGATTTTGAGCCTACCGGAGACCAGCCCGAGGCCATAGACAAGCTCGCCCAGGGCCTTGCCGCCGGCCACCGTTACCAGACGCTCCTCGGCGTCACCGGCTCGGGCAAGACCTTCACGATGGCCAACGTCATCGAGCGCGCGGCCCGCCCGACGCTCGTCATCGCCCACAACAAGACGCTCGCCGCGCAGCTCGCGAGCGAGTTCCGCGAGTTCTTCCCGGACAGTGCCGTCGAGTATTTCGTGTCGTATTACGATTACTACCAGCCTGAAGCGTACATCCCGCAGACCGATACCTACATCGAGAAGGACTCCTCAATCAACGACGAGATAGACCGCCTCCGCCACGCCGCCACTCAGGCCGTGCTCGAACGCCGCGATGTCATCGTCGTCGCCAGCGTTTCCTCCATCTACGGCCTCGGCTCGCCGGAGGACTATGCCAAGACTATCCTGGCCCTCGAACGAGGCAAGGCTTATGGCCGGGAGGCTACGCTCCGCCGGCTCATTGATATGCAGTTCACCCGGAACGACATCGCTCTTGGCCGGGGCACGTTCCGGGTCAGGGGAGACATCCTCGAAATCCAGCCGGCCGACGAGGAGATCATAACCCGCGTCGAGTTCTTCGGCGACGAGGTCGAGAAGATCACGGTCGTGAACCCGGTGACCGGTGAGGTGATGAGCGGCCAGGATCGAGTGACCGTCTTCCCGGCCAGCCACTTCATCACGCCGTGGGAGAAGATGGAACGGGCGCTGGGGCAGATCGAGGAGGAGCTTCAGGAGCGGGTCAAGTGGTTCCTCGGCCAGGGGAAGTATCTGGAGGCCGAGCGGATAGAGCAGCGCACGCGCTACGACATGGAGATGATGCGCGAGATCGGCTACTGCTCCGGGATCGAGAACTATTCCCGGATTCTGGACGGCCGCCCGCCCGGCAGCCCGCCCCACACGCTGCTCGATTACTTCCCGGACGATTTTCTGGTGTTCATTGACGAGTCGCACCAGACGATCCCGCAGCTCCACGGGATGTATAACGGCGACCGCTCGCGCAAGCAAACGCTGGTGGACTTCGGCTTCCGGCTGCCGAGCGCGCTCGACAACAGGCCGCTCCGGTTCGAGGAGTTTGAGAGCCGGGTTGGGCAGGCGATCTTCGTATCGGCCACTCCGGCGCCGTTCGAGCTTAAGGAAAGCGCGCAGATCGTCGAGCAGCTCGTCCGTCCGACGGGGCTTGTTGATCCGGAGGTCGAGGTCCGTCCGACCGAGAGCCAAATAGACGACTTGATCGAGGAAATCCGGGGCCGGGTGGAGGCCGGCGAGCGCATCCTCGTCACGACGCTCACCAAGAGGATGGCCGAGGACCTTTCGGAGTATCTGCTCGACCTGGAACTCAAGGTCCACTACCTGCACTCGGAGGTGCAGACGCTGGCGCGGCTTGAAATCCTCCGCGACCTCCGCCTCGGCGTTCACGACTGTGTGGTTGGGATCAACCTGCTTCGCGAGGGTCTCGACCTGCCGGAGGTGTCGCTTGTGGCGATTCTTGATGCCGACAAGGAAGGATTCCTGCGCTCGGAGACTTCGCTCATCCAGACCATTGGCCGGGCTGCCAGGAACGTGCGCGGGAAGGTGCTGATGTATGCGGACAACGTGACCGACTCGATGCGCCGCGCGATTGACGAGACGAACCGCCGCCGCCAGGCTCAGATCGCTTACAACGAGGAGCGCGGCATCACGCCGGCCACAATCCAAAAAGCCGTGCGCGAGGTGATCGAGGCCAAGCGCATCTCCGACACGAAGGATTATTACGGCATCTCGAAAAAGGACATCAAGCATCTTGCGCTTGACGAGATAATGCTGACGATCGCCGACCTCGAACGCGAGATGAAGCAGGCAGCCCGCGCGCTCGACTTCGAACACGCCGCCGAGTGCCGCGATGAGATAACGCGGATCAAGAAGCTCCTGCCGAATGTGAAGTGGTGAGATGGGGGATGGGTGTCGGGTGCCAGGTGCCAGGTGCCGGTGTTTCGGCATTTCAATGCCGAAACGGGCGCAAGTTCAATGCCGAAACGGGCAAGTGGTATAATGCTCGAAAGTCCTATCAAGAGAGGTGTTCGGTGAAGGTATTGGCTATATCGGGGAGTCGGGACCCGGAGGGGCAGACCGCGGCAGCGCTGGGGGCCGTGCTGAAGGGCGCGCGGAGCGCGGGATGCGAGGTAGAGGTCATTTACTTGCCCTCGATGAGCATCGAGCGATGCCGGCAGTGCGATGCGGACGGCTGGGGGCTGTGCCGCAGGGAGGGGCGGTGCGTCATCGAGGACGATCTGGCGCGGGTTGTGGACAAGATTGAGGGTGCGGACGCGGTGATCTTCGCCACGCCGGTTTACTTCAGCGATCTGAGCGAGAGCCTGCGCGCTTTCCTGGACAGGCTTCGGCGGATTTCGCTCAACGAGAAGGCGTCTTACGGACTGGAGGGCAAGCCGGTTGTGGGAATCTGTGTTGCGGGCGGGGGCGGCGGCGGCGCGCCGGCGTGCGCCGCGAACCTGGACCGGATTCTCTCGATCATCCGGTTTGACGTAGTGGATATGGCGCTTGCCCGGCGGCAGAATCTGGAGGCCAAGCTCCCGGGGCTGAGGCTCATGGGCAAGTGGCTCGCATCAGCCGGCTCGTCTGGGTAGGCCGGAACGCCGCCGAATGCCGCGACGGGATGGCGCGCATCAAGTAGCTGCTGCCGAATGTGAGGTGGTAGGTCCACCCCAGGTTGGGGAAGGGGAACCGAGGATGGCAGGGCAGTATAAGACCAACATATGGGGTAATCGCCGCAGGATTCGGAAGCTCAAGGAATTCCACACGCTGATTGATTGCTACTATCGCAATTTGGTGCGTGATTGGGATGGAACCCTCTGTGAGAGTACACAGGCGATACAAGCACGTTCTGCGGCAAACGATATACTAGATGAGATACATGGCTACCTGTGCCAAGCTGATGTTAATCCTGTAGGTTATTGTACGCCACCCCCCGCCATTGGTGGATACGCAAAGCATGTCGACGTCATCTACAATGTGTTCCGCATACATAAGTACGACATGCCGCACGTCGAAGTCCTTGATATGGTGGAGAGAGCAATCGGCATCTATAAGAGAGATTACCTTGGGGCTTGGATACGAACGTTCAGCCCTTTTCATTGGCTGAATGAGTTGATTGCCTTTGTTGCAGGCATTCCCTTCAACCTACTGGTCAGTGCAGGGGTCAACAGGTCTAAAGTCGAGTCAAACACCTTGGCTAGATTAGTTAAGGGGACGTTCTTTTTCCTTGGCGCACTGATCACCTATATCGGGGGAGTGCTGGCAATAGCTGACAAACTGGGATACTTGGGACAAGTCAAAGCGTACATCAGAGCGTTGCTCAGGTAGTCCTCACAGTAGAGGAATTTGTCACATGCTGCGGGAACGCCGCCCCGGGTGGAAAGAGCAAGCCTCCACGCCGTGCAGTTCCCGCAGACTACGAAAAGGAGGTCAAGTATGACAATACACAGACGCATTGAGCACCCTTTCGAACGCGCCTTGTCTGTCTCGATGGAGGAGATTGAGATAGCGCTCCGTGGTATGCGCAAAGCTCCGTGGGCGGAATTTACACTGAACCCCCGCCGTTTGCGTGGTAGCGATTTCCTTATGCGGTGGTCTCAAGGGGTCTGGAGCGAGGACCGGCTGACAGACGCCGTCAATTCGGCAGGAAAGTACTTTGCCATGCCTTACGGCCCGAGCGGCACGGCACCCGACAACGATGTCCGCGCGTTCGAGCTATATTTTGAGCGCCTGGAGAAAGCCGGGCTCGGCAATATCAAACGACCAGACCTGCTCGTGTTTCGCGTTGCAGATAAAGCCAGGGTTGACTCGACCGTGAATCAGCTCAATGGCCCGAGCGAATTGCCGTTCACTGCTGAAGAAGATGGCAGGATGCAGGAACTCCTCGCGCATGCTGTTGTGGCGGTCGAATGCGAAAACAGTCTGTGGAGGGCCAAGCAGATGCCCAACTATACCACGCCACTCACCCCGCAAAAACGCTTGGGTGGCCGGCTCGGTCTCAAGAAAGGCGCAGTACTCCCGACGATCATCATCAAAGAGGAGGACCGGGACCCATTACGGACGTGGGAACGGCACCGCAAGATTCCCATTCACATCTGGCACGCATTCTTTGATGAGGCGTACGGCATCTCGCTATCGGATGCGGAGAAGTTGATCTCCAGTGGCGACATTGAGCCAACCAAGCAAGTGTTTCAGGCTCCGGGCGGTGCGACAACCGAGAAGGTAATCTACAAGATTTACTATACACATGGGTACCTGCTGGCCACAACGACCGAGGAACCGAAACTGATTGCCGACTCGATCACCGATAAGAACGGCCATATTCTACCATATGTGCGATTTGTCGGCGGCAAATCGCGATTGTCAGCAGAAGCTTCGGCTGTCTTGGACTCGATGAGGTGAGGCCCATGCCTATCAAGACCACACGTAAACTTCCCCGGTCCGGGGTCAAGAGAGAGGCCCTTCGCACGAAAGGACAATTCTGGACGCCCGATTGGACGGCGGATTTTATGGCAAGTTATGTGTTGCAAGACAAGCCGGGAAGACTACTTGACCCGGCATTGGGCGAGGGAGCCTTTTTCAGGGCAGCAAAACGCTATGCCGCCCATCACGACTTTCCTCTTGAACTCTTCGGCCGGGATATAGATGCAGCGGTAATTGACAAAGCAGAGAACGCTGGACTCGATGCCGACGACCTGCGGAATGTAGAAATCAGGGATTTCCTGCTTGATCCGCCAGCCGACACGTTTCCGGCGATAATCGCCAATCCGCCGTACATTCGCCACCACCGTCTTTCCCCAAAGCAGAAGGCGCAGTTGCGGCATTTTGCCAACACGGCGACCGGACGCCATATTGACGGACGGGCTGGACTACACGTGTATTTTCTGATCCGGGCTCTCCGAACTCTAGCTCATGGCGGTCGTCTCGCATACATTGTTTCGGCGGACATTTGCGAAGGCGTATTCGCCCATGTCCTCTGGCAGTGGATCTGCACACATTACCGCCTCGATGCTGTAATCACCTTTGCCGCCGGGGCAACCCCCTTCCCGGATATTGACACAAACGCAATCGTGTTTCTTATCCGGAACTTAGAGCCGGCAGAGGAGATTCACTGGTTGAGGTGTCTTGATCGCAAGCCCGAGGCGTTAGTTGCCTTCTGTTCCGGCAGGTCGACCGCCGGTGCGACAAACCTTCAAGTGTGTCGTCGCGCACTCTCTGAAGCTCTGACCACGGGTTTGTCCCGCCCGCCCGCAGATGGAACGGGAAGCAGATACACCCTCGGGGACTTCGCCAGCGTGATGCGAGGAATCGTCACGGGAAACAACGAGTTCTTCTTTCTGACCTCTGCACGTGCCAAGGAATTGGGAATTCCCGACAGCTTGTTGGTAAGAGCAGTCGGAAGAGTGCGCGATGTCCAGGGCGAGTGTTTCGACCAGGAAGACCTGACACGCCTTGAATCTTCCGGGAGGCCCACGTTGTTGCTCAGTGCGAACGGGCTGGCATTTGAACAACTCCCCGAAAGGGTACAGAATTACCTCCGTGACGGTGAG